>JGI24817J26689_1000366_pt1 | contig 11053 bp, 8 predicted proteins | sample METZYME_3_300m_FD_26689 | JGI IMG/M metagenome (IMG submission 26689) | reverse complement strand
AAAATATTTAATAATAGTAAAAAAACATACTTTGATGTAATTGTTTCCTTGACCCATTCCATTAATAACATCGGTATTTGCGCATCAACGATATAACTGGTAAGTCCCATGGCCACACCCAAGATAATGAGCACACCACCAATTAGCGTTGCACAATCGATAATTATTCGAGGCATGTCTCTTATTGATAAATCTTTATAAACAAATACTTCAACTATAAATATATAAATTACTGCTATAGAGGAAGTTTCAACTAAAGTAGTATAACCGCCAAATACCCCATAAAGTATAAGTAGTGGAATGATGACTTCCCAGTAGCTATTCTTTAACTCTGCCCATATTTGCTTAAGATTAAACGGCTGTCGCTCGACGTGCTGGGCATAACCTTGAAATATTGAATAACCTGCGACCGCAAAAGATAATATTATACCAGGAATCAAACCTCCAATGAACAAATCTTTTATGGAAACTAAAGCAGTAACACCATAAATAATTAAAGGCAGGCTAGGTGGAAAAAGCAACCCTAAAGAACCGGCCATTGTAATGAGTCCTAATGAGAATAACTCGGAATAACCTTCCTTACGAAGTAAAGGAAATAATAAGCCGCCCAAAGCCAATATTGTCACCCCTGAACCACCAGTAAGGGCAGTAAAAAATCCGCATAATAAGACAATAACTACTGGAGTCCCCCCTGGCAACCAGCCAAATGCAGTACGAAACAACTGCAGCATCCGTTCTGAAGCACGACTTTCGGCTAATATATATCCTGCTAAAGTAAACAATGGAATTGTTGGTAGTGATGGAGATACAACTATGCGATAGGTTTCTGCAGATATCGCTGAAATCGGTGTATAATCACTCCAGAAAAACAATATAGCCAAGCCGCCTAACCCAACAAATATTGGAGTACCAAAAATCATTGAAAATAAGATTAAGCCAACTGAACACCACAAAAACAAACCATTATCTTGAAATGCATCAGTAAGACTGATAATAATAATAAATATTGTTATCATCAACATGGTCGCTCTTAATAGGTGATTTTTAGTACTCTTTAAAAATATTTGTGCAGCAATCAGTAAAAATCCCAATGGCATAATCGATTGGCCTACCCAGCGCAATATGCCTGGTGCTATATAGGTTGGATAATTATATTCAACAATCACTAGATTAAGGCTTCCCCAGAATAAAAACAGAATAACTATAAATGAAATATTTTTCGCTATCCATCTTCCTAAATGGAATATTTTATCTTCTTGAAATAATGGTTTTCTTATTAGTGAAAGTAACTTATTCTGCCTTGTTGCTAAGACTGCACCGATAAAGCCAATCCATAATGTCATATGCTGTACAAGTATTGCAGACGCAGGTATACCAGGACGACCAATTAACCTGGTGAGAATCTCCAAAGCAGGAAAGAAGGTTAATACCGCAAATACAGCAATTGCAATCGTATCCTCGCCCCATTTTAAGCGTTCAACAAAGTGGTTTGATTTTAACCGGGCCATTGCTGNTCCTAGANTATTCCNTATTTAACGTGGNTTCCTGCTCATAATTTCTTGAGCAGTATCATATAATTCGACCGGTACGTAACCACCACGAATATCTTTTTCCCAAGATTTAATAAAATCTTTCCATACCTGCAATTCNTCTGGTGAATGACGATGAACTTTTAATCCATATTCTTCCATAGCTGATATCGCTTTCTCACCACCACCAGAACGTATTATTTCCTTATTGGATCCAATGACTTCTTTAGCTATTGAAATCATTGCATCTTGGTGATTTGGTTTGATTTTTTTCCATGTCCTATTATCAACGATTAATGCGCCAGTTAACAATCCCCATTTTATATCCAACATATAATCTGCTATGCCAAATAATTGTTGTTTCAATGCATATATTGGTGTGGTAGAAACTGATTCAATAAGTCCAGTTTGAAACCCTGGCATAATATCGATTGAAGCCAATGGTACCGGCTGAAAACCGCCTTTTTTCCATAGTTCTGCTGCTCGGTATTCACCTGCCCATGTAAAATGCTTTAAATGTTTCAAATCTTCTGGATATATAATTGGCTTGGTTGAAAAATGATGTACCCACCCTACATCTGCCCAGGCAAGTAATTCAAACCCATTATCTTTCATGCCATTTTGTAATCTTTCAGCCATTTGTGATCGCATCCACTCCACATCATCATAATTATCATAGACCATGGGCAAGGCAAATACGTAAACATCTGGATTTATTTCATGAAGGCCTTCAGTAGATACTGCTGCTGCATGTAATTGACCAATCCGTATCTTTCTGATCATGTCTCTTTCATCTCCCACAACACCGCCCGGGTAAATTCTAAGAATTACCTGTCCATCTGTAGCTATTTTCCACTGCTGCCCTATCTCAATGAGCATACCGTGCCAAAAGCTTCCCTCCGGAGCTAAACTGGCCATTTTAATTATTATTTTTTTTGCCGATAATTCAGTATATCCAAGAACTAATAGTATAAATATTATTTTTTTCATTTAGTAAAACAACTCCTCAGTACGTCCCAATAACCACTGCGCTCTTTTTTTTGCCATGTAATTTCCAACTTCTAATTCTTTGATTATGCGATCATCAGATTCTAAAACTAATGTAAGCAACCTAATAAATTCACTACGATTTTGGCTGGCGATTAATACATTTTCTGCAAAACTTACATGCAGGCCTAAATCGTTGCCGTCAGAGGCTACAAGTCCCTCACGATAATAGTCTTCCGCTACCTCAATAGCATTTAGAGACGCATCCGACCTACTTAATGAATACGGGATCATTGCTGAGTATAGGCTTCCATAATTCCAATTTGGATCGATTGCCAGAGCATTGTCCAATAACTTTCCTACTTTTGGTAATTGTATAACCCATTCCGGATCGCCGCGGCTTGAACTCACCGCCCCGCCATACGCAGCGGCCAACCAGTATAGCCCCTCTACATCGTCATTTCCAAATTTTATATGTTTATCTGTACTATTATTCAGCCATTCATCAAACAATGGGTAACGTAGAAACATATAGTTTTCTCCCAAAACTACTGCTCTTGCAAAATATTTATTTGCCTCTGCATATAGTGTTAATCCTTGTTTATAATCATCATCTAATTCACGTTCAGCATTCTCCATGATAAATCCAAATGCAGTTTGTGTCAGGATAATACAATGGTTTAACGATTTTTCTGGTCTGTCTGGCATTGCTTCATTTTCGAGAATCGATTCCGACCGTTTCATCATAATCATTTCTGCTGTTTTGGGACTTGTTCGTAATAGTGTGCTGGTAGAACATGATTGGGTGTTTAAACAGCAAATAATAATAAACCAGATTCTAGAATGTGGTTTAATTATAGAAAAATTAAGATTAGGTAAATAATGAATCAGTATTAAGCTCGCAATTCAGAGTAAATTGGAAAAGAGTTGCATAGATCATTAACCTCAGCCTTTACACTTACGATATTATCCTCATCGTTGGGTTTATCTATAATTGTATCAATTAAGGTAACAATTTTTACCATATCATCCTGAGTCATGCCTCTGGTTGTAATGGCAGGCGTACCAATTCTTATACCACTTGTAATGAACGGGCTTCTTTCATCAAAAGGTACCATGTTCTTATTTACTGTAATTCCGGCTTTTTCCAGTACATTTTCTGCTGCTTTTCCTGTGATCGCCTTATTGGTTAGGTCAATTAAAATAATATGCGTATCCGTGCCGCCGGATACAAGCTCATAATCCCTACTTAAAAACTCATTTGCCATGGCTTTTGCATTATCTATTACCTGCTGCGTGTAAACTGTAAACTCCGGTCGTAATGCTTCACCAAATGCAACCGCCTTCGCAGCAATAATGTGCATTAAAGGGCCCCCTTGAATTCCTGGCATTACCGCACTATCAAGTAATTCTGATATATTCTTTAATCGACCAGACTTTGGTGCAACAATTTCCCATGGGTTACCACTATCTTTTCCCATCATGATCATACCACCACGTGGTCCGCGTAAAGTCTTGTGAGTTGTAGTTGTAATTACATCACAATAGGGTACTGGTGACGGATGGAGTCCTGTAGCGACAAGTCCGGATGGATGTGCTATATCTGCCATTAGAAATGCGCCCACATCATTAGCAATTTCTTTGAAATCCTCAAATTCTATGAATCGTGGATAAGCAGATCCACCACAAATAATTAATTTTGGTTTATGTTCCCTAGCCAGCGAAAGAACTTGATCAAAATCCACCCTGCCTGTTTCTTTTTTAACATGGTAGGATACAGAATGATATAATTTACCGGAAAAATTAACTTTACTTCCGTGAGTGAGATGTCCTCCATGGGCAAGGTCCAGGCCCAAAATTGTGTCACCAACATCAATAAAGGTCATTAGGGCAGCCATATTTGCCTGTGACCCTGAATGCGGCTGTACATTCGAGTATTCTACACCAAAAAGTTGATTTGCGCGGTCACGAGCTAGATTTTCAGCTTCGTCAACAAATTCGCAGCCACCATAGTATCGTTTTCCAGGGTAACCTTCAGCATATTTATTTGTCATTACTCCCCCGGCCATTTCAAGTACGGGGTAACTGACAAAATTCTCTGACGCTATAAGTTCAAGGGTAGTTTCTTCCCTAGATACTTCACTTACTAATAAACTATATAATTCAGGATCCGAAGTTTGTAAAGGTGTTTTAGGCATGTACAATCATAATCTACCAATTTGGATCTTTATCTAATTTTTTTTCTACCCATTTATAGCACTCGGAACCGGGTTTTACATATCCCTGTTTCTTTTTATTTGCATCAAGCATAAACCACTGAGATCGACCAAATAAAACTTCGTTCTCTTCCAGCCAGACCAGTGAATTGTGAAATCTGCTGTAATCATTTTCCTCTGCTACTGTAAAACTCTCATGAGCCAACGATGCAACTATTCTATCATCAACAGAAATATCGGCAGACCTACATTCTTGAAAAGCTTTGTAATATACATTCCCACGTTGAGCGTAGGCCTCTCCTGATTTGGACGAGGTAATTGCTTTTTCAGCCCACCGCATTGCCTTACCAAAATTACCGCCGGCAATATTCACTTCTGATACCTGGATGCCGACACGAAAATCACGAGGATCAAGCTTAAATAATTCCTCATAAGATTCGGATGCTTGCTGGAACATTTCTGCCCGATCATAAGCTTTTGCTAATTGCCTGTAGGCCACTTTACTGGTATTATCTTGAAGAATGACCTGTTTTAAAACATCTATTGCATCTTCTAGCCTTTCTGCATTCAATAGACGATCGGCATAGTCTAAACCATATGAAACATTATCAGAATTATTATGAAATCGTTCACCATATATTTTGAGCGGGTCCCTACCGGTCATCTCGTATACCCTAGCAATATCGCCCTGGGCATTCTCATTCCCGGGCTCTATCTCGAGTATTTCCCTTAGGACGTCAACTTGGTCATCATAGGCGCCTTGATCACCATAAAGTTTTGCTAATTCTGTTTTAATTGATATATCTTCTGGCAGTAAATCGGACAAACGGCTGTATTCCATTATTTCTTGGTCTACCTTTCCCTGTTTTTTGTAAGAATAGGCAAGACGCTTGCGAAGATTAATGTTATCAGGTAAAATTTGCAGTCCTTTTAACAATACGTATTCTGAACTATCAAACCTGCCTAAATATTCAAAAGCAACTGCATAATATTGATAAACTTCTTCTGGATCGTCCCTATCACAACCGTAACGAATAATATCTCCATAAATTCGGACAGTAGACTCCCAATCTCTATTCTTATAATACTCGGCAGCACTGCTCATTTTTCGCGGACACATTACCGCTCTTACTGAATCCCAATATGCTTGATCCGTTGCACTATCATCAGAAGCTGAAGTATCAGCCGGCGGCACACACATAATACAGAATAAAGCAAGTATAATTATTGAAAAAGTCTTTATCCTATATTTAGTTATTGAATTTGCCATTATTTTTTTACCCTACGTTTGACAAACCATAGATCACCAATGCTAATTCCTATATTAAAGTTAGTAATTAATTTGTCACTATTGTGCGAATCTGATCTATTAATCAGATTTAAACCGAGATCTATTTGGTTTTTTGTGACACCGAATTTAATACCAAAGCCGACAGATAAACCTATATCATTAATATTATAATTTTCGGATTGCCCATTAGCAAATAATTGATTTTCTAATTCATACGAACGATGAATAATGCCACCTCGGAAATGTAAACTTTCATGCCAAACCCTAGGTAATGACCTCGCAAATCGAATTATTCCAATGTTGAAATGTTGATAAGAAAGTATCCGTTGATTTAAGGCGGAGGTAAGATTGATTTTCCTATCATTAAGATCCGACCACAAGGAAATTTCTCCCTGTGCATGTATCATTTCAGTTAATTCCAGGTCAAACCCAAAAGCATATTCAAATGGACTTATCTGATTGCTCAGTACAGTATCTATTGCTGCCGGTGGTATAGAATCCACACCGGCAGGCCTTGGGTAATCAGCAATGTCATAATATCCGTTGCCATTTGAATCCTCAAATGGTTGAAAAGAAAAATGATTGATACGTAGTGGATGTAAAACAATTTTAACCATTCCACTTAAAAATAATTTTCTAGAACCAAAACTGAAACGTTTTGATGAAAAATATCCATCTATTAAAGTACCATTATAAATGTTACGCTGATTATAAATGTAATCCAAATCATGCTCATCTTCTTTGATGTTGAATACTGTCTGTCTACGATTTGACCCAAATAAATACTCTATTTTTAGTCCCAATTGTTCTTTTTCTGTTATTTTGGCGCCTAGCGAAAAAATGAGTCCAGAAATACCGCCGGAGCCGTTTATTGCTTTATTAATTGTAAGGGTATCACCTTCGATAAATTTTTCATAAATATTATTGCTACTCAGGGAATACAATTGTGAACTATAAGGTTGGAAACCAATACCAACTGCAAACAGACCTTTTATAGGTAGTATAAATTGAAATTGATTTAATCCAGACAGCATATTATTGTAATCGTAATTACGATCTTTTATTTGTGTCCCACCATAACTTACCGATAGGTAGGCAAACGGTATTCCAAGCCAAGTTGAAGGGTTACTAAGTGATATGTTTTCCTGAAAACTGGGCATTAACCCACTACTACCAATACCCAGTACCGCTGCATTAGGTGCAAATGTTAATTCCCCAACACCATATGCACTATATACATCCTGACCATAACTTAGGGATGCGATAAGGATAAAAATTTTGATATATTTATTAAGGAGCAACATAGTGAATGATAAGTTTTGGTGCTAGTGAATCAAGATTGTCTATAAAAAACGAATATGTGTTGAATGGACTAACAGTATTTGCTACCTCCATCTTTAACCCTTGATTCTGAATATAACCAAAGTGATATAACTGTATGTACTCTCGGATATCAAGGCTTATCTTTCCACTACTCGATAGATTAACCGCAATTAAGCTCGGTTCCGTTGTGAGTGGATCATCCAATAATAATCCCTCTAGTTCTGCTGTGGAAACCGAATCAATTATTGGTTCGAGTTGTAAATAAAAATTAGACTGAGAAGTATCATTATTATAAAAAAACGATAACTCAGCTTGAGTTATCGTTGCTTGCCGAGGTAACAAAATCGAGTCCAAATTAGGTATTCTTAGGACTGCTTTATACGCCATACCCCTACCTAAATATATATTATTTGGATTATCATAAATTATATCGGGNGGGATAATTAATGATAAATCATCAGTAGATATAAACGTATGTGAAATTGTAGTTACTACCGAGTCTCCTGTAGAATCAACAAAAGCAGTATCATCACTAAATATTTTTATCTGGGGCGTAAATGTAAATCCACTTTCACTGCTTTTGAAAGCTACGATTTCTGTTAGATTGGACTGGGGCTTTACCATTACAGTATAGTTAGGGTTATCATTTGAAGTATCTAAAAATGCAGAAAGAATATGGGCAATATCGAACGAAAGTGTAGGAAAGTTTGAGGTTGATAATGAATCATTTGGTTCTTGTTGTGATAAAGCACTACTACTGACAAAAACCCCATGATAAAGATCATTTTCCGTAAGGTTCAAGTAATTACTCTCACTTTCATTAAAAATTGAGTCACCATCATCTGGAAAGTAAAATAGATCAAAAATCATATTTGTTGTAATTGAATCTGCATTGAATGTCATTACAAATTTCGCACTGTCAATTTCTGTAGTTGTATCAATAAAACTATCCAATGTCTTGACGGGAGTTGTTATACTAGTGTTTGATAACCTAAATAGTGCGAATGGGTTTTGGTATCCATTGGTATCTGTACCGAAGTACAATAAAGTAGAATTACCAAGCTGAGGTGGTNTTTGATAAGTAAACCCTGTGATCCCTCTAACATATAANGTATCATGATACATTCCATCATGCATCAAATCCACTGTAACAGCATCTTCCATGCAGCTTAGGAAAATTAACGTACACGTAAAACACGCAAATAACTGAAGTTTTTTCATATAGTTTAGACTGGGTAAGATTAATTAGCTAAAAAGTTTCTGCAATCTATCATCGATTCTTGCAGCAACTTTATCATAATCTGGTGTCTCATCATCGGCAGTCTTTATAATTAATACTTTACTCTTATTCTTTTTGATCACAGGTAGTTCCAATAATTTTTTTGATACTTGTTTATTAGGTGAATCAATTGCAATTATCAAATCTACATATTCTGCTGCAGCTTCATAGGCATTCACCACCCCTTTTTTCATGNTGGCAGGTTCTTCAAGTCCAGNATTCTTAAAAGTATTCCTTGAGATAGCCAAGAATTCCTTTTCGTAATTATGAACAACAAGCACAGACTTCATACCTGCATAAAATTCATCATTGGTGTAGTGTTGATTATAAAATGCAGGAACCAACGCAGATTGCCAATCATTACACCATAATACTTCAGGCCTCCAAAATAGATGAGGTAAAATAGCTAAGGATGCTTTACTGAAATACGCAAACCGCATGTCATTATCAGTAAGTACACGACCATTTTTTGCCTTATAGATTAAATTAGTCAACGGTTTAAATCTTTTGTCGTCCTCTAAAAAATATACTTGTACTCGTGTTTTAGGAATAAAGGCACTTTTCGCCGAGGTTATAACATTTTCTTCGCCAAATTCGAAAGGTATTTCACGCAATCTTATTACTTCACGAAGAATATACTTTCGTTCACTAACATAACCATATTTCGGAATTATTGTACGAATGTCATTATCCTTATTCTGTAGTAAAAGTGGTACCTTGGCTGAGAAGTCGGCCAGGGATGAAGTATTAGCAAACGGAGTTATCTCCGTAGTTAAATAAAATATTTTTAATGACATTACTAAGGGTTATTCCACACTCAATTGCTTGAGTGATTCTTTAGCTCGACTGTAGTATTCGCTACTTGGGAAATAATCAATCATGCGCTGATATTCCTCTCTTGCTTTTATAAAATTACCAAGGCTTTGGTATGCAAGAGCTAATTTTAGTTGAGAATCATCGTCCTTATCCGTACCTGGAAAAGTGAATACCTTTTCAAACTCTAGAGTTGCTCGTTTGTAATTTTTTACCGAATAATAACATTCTGCGAGCCAATATTGGCTGTTGTCAGCAAGTTTATTTAACGGATCCTCCAGCACCAATTCAGAAAANCCTTTAATCGCCTGATTATAATCACTATTCTGATAGTAACTCAATGCTTCAATATATTTTCTCTGGTATTCCGCGGTACTAATCTTTGTTTTAATGATACCGCCTTGTTTTTCAGATCGCAGACTATACATCTCCGTAAAACTATTAGTTAAAGTAATAATTTTATTTTCGATCATTACGAGTTGTGCAAGAATTTCAAAATTGGTACTATCAGTATAAATTGACTTGTCTTCCAGCATCCGNATCTTGTTTTGAANGGCATTTATTCGATTGATAAGTAAAATAGCNACTGAATCAGTCTGTTTTTTTGCATCAACCGTAGCTATCAAGGTATTTCGCAANTCAGGTAATANAATACTAATTTGTGTCTCGAGAGAATCTGTTCTAACTCGTTCTCGATCTATCTTTGCATTTAACCTCTTTAACTCACGTTTTATATCGGTCTGCTGAGCTTGGGCAGTTCCAATACTTAGTACCAGAAAAATAAACAAAATGATCCGAGGGATCTTAGTTGGATTAATTATCATCGGGGCTATTTAAAATATTTGCAGCACAAACTGGTCTGGAATTTAGCTCTGCAAGTCCCTAACATCAATTCCTTTTACTTGGTCATTCTAATGATTCGTCACCCATTTTCATAATCAGACCGATCATTATAAAGCAGGATAATAAAAATGAACCACCCGCAGATATAAATGGTAAGGGTAGACCCTTAACGGGGATCATTCCTGTTGACATTGCTGTATTAACAAAAACATGTGCCATGAAGATTGTACCAATACCTATTAGAACCAACCCCGGAAAACGTTCTTTTGCTAAAAACGCTAGTTTTATAATCTTTAGCATAAAAATTGAAAAAACAATTAACATAATTGCTATTGTAATGAATCCTAATTCTTCGCCGATAACGGAAACGATAAAGTCAGATTCTTGGACCGGAAGAAATTTTAAGTGTGTTTGGGTACCTGATCCTAATCCCTTGCCAAAAAACCCGCCAGATCCAATCGCCACTTTACTTTGTATTGTTTGATAAGCTGCTCCTAGTGGATCTAATTCAGGATTAAACAAAGTTAGGATCCTCTTCTGCTGGTAAGGCCTTAAACTGTTCCACAGAAACGGCGACAATAATCCTAAAAAAATATTACCAAAATATAACATGACTCCAAAAAACAACCTTGGTTGGGTTAGGTATATTATACTACCCATTACAATTGCCCAGAAAGTAAAGGATGTAGTATGAAATGCAGTAGCAATACTTAGTAAAGGAGCCACCAGTATGAACAAATGAAATGGTCTAGCGCCTACCCAGTACAACATA
>JGI24817J26689_1000363_pt1 | contig 11085 bp, 9 predicted proteins | sample METZYME_3_300m_FD_26689 | JGI IMG/M metagenome (IMG submission 26689) | reverse complement strand
TTGCTAGGATGGGCAGACGCAGTGTGGCTGCCTTGGATTGCGTATCTCTCTCTGGGTCCAGGCCTGTGCGGCCACACTGGGATAAACGCTGTACTGCGCTGGATCTCTCCAATCACAGTCTCCATCACCCTGTTGTTTGAGCCTGTCATCGGGGGAATCATCGGATGGCTCTGGACAGGGGAGGCCACGCTCGGCATGTGGACCGTCCTAGGCGGCCCACTGATGCTTACCGGGGCGATTATGGTAACGCTCGAGGAGGAGCGGGGTGGCAGAGATAGGGACGCGGTTTCATGAACCCCCTTCCGATGGCCCGAACGTGAATCATTCTGCGGTGTTCGTCACCAATGACGATGGAGTCGAATCCGAGGGATTGCATCTCTTAGTGTCCGCGCTTCATTCGCGCGGCTATCCTGTAGTCGTGCTGGCTCCGGCCACTGAGCAGTCGTGTTCGGGGATGCGTTTGACACTACGTCACGACCTGAAGTTTCAGGAGAGGGACGATATCTCCGACTCGATTAAGATCGACGGCGGCCCCCCTCTACGCATCTTTTCGCTGGACGGAACGCCGTGTGACTGCGCCATCGTCGCCATGGATGGGGGGCTTCTGGCGTGGGCTCCTGAGATTAAGCCAGCCCTGTGTGTATCAGGTATCAATCAGGGTCCTAATCTATCAATCGATGTCCTGCACTCGGGCACTGTGTCAGCTGCCCGCGAATCATCACTTTACGGGATGCCCGCCATCGCCATCAGCCTAGCCACCTACGAACACTCGGACTATACACAGACCCTCGAGGCCTCGATGACTATCATCGAGGCGTGCCTGTCCTCACTCCCAACCGAGCCGGCTAACCTTGGTCGGCCCCAAGGTAGCCAAAGGACACCCTCGATTCAAGGTTCGATGCACGACAGGGCACTTTCGGCATTCGCCGATGGCGATCTGATTCTGAACATCAACGGACCGGAACAATGGAACGGCAATTTCCAGACAGTCGCACTCGGCTCAAGGTGGTACCACAATGCCATAGATATGAGGGATGTCGACAACATCGGCGTGGCCTTCGAAGTAGGAGCCGCCATCATTGAGGACGAGGACATCTCTGGCACGGATTGCAATGCCATAAACTCGGGCGCGGTTTCAATCACCCCTCTGTCGTCTTGGCCTGTCAACCACCCTCTTGGCCTCAATGAGGCTCTCCTCGCAGTAGCCACCGAGCAATCATCATCGGGGCTGCCTAAGTGGCTCGACTAATCGTCCAAGTGGTGGTGCACAATAGCTATGCAGACATGCCCCTGCAGCCACACTGAACCCAATGAAATCCTTTGACAGCTGCTCAATACAGCGTTTTCCTCTTCTGTGAATGGCAAATGGTCTGACAGCACGAAGCCCATCGACGAATCCCCTTGCCGCCGCAGTCCCGCTCCTTGGGCATCGAGAACGCAGGTGGTCACTCCCTCTCTCTGCCACTCTTCCATGGTGTCTTCGACACTACCACCTGAGTGGGAGATTCCCGTCGAAGCCTCTCTCCACTGCCCTATGGGTGGAATGGGTTGTTTCATTATCGAGCGGATGTGCCCCGAAATCGAACGCTCGTCCGGATGCACCCCTCGCAAGGCACTGCCGTCGAATTTCACCCTCCTAGGGATATCCCCGCCCATCAGGTGGACGGTGATGGTCGAATCGGTCCTGATTCCGTGTGAGACGAAGAGCGCAGTGTTCACCGCTCTAGCTAACACATCCACCCTACCTGACCCCCCGGTGAGGTCGTTAAGATGCAATTCACCTGTGCCCGGCGCGTCGTGACCTATGATGGCAAAATGTCTCTGCAGGACATCACCCCATGCCGAGGTCCATGTCGTCGACATCCATCATCGACTTCATCTTCCGTCTGAAGCTCCGGTCGCCTTTCATGCCACGCATCATCTTGCGGCTCCGATTCCACTGTGCGAGAAGCTCCTTGACATCCTTCTCGTCGACGCCCGAGCCCCTCGCTATTCGCCTTATCCTGCTCGATTTGAGGAGTATCGGTTCGTCCTTCTCCTCCTGAGTCATCGAGTCCATGATTACCCTGTACTTCTCTAGATTGCCCTGCATCTGCCGCTTCTGAGACGTGCTCATGTTGCCCATGCCACCGAACATAGCATCAGGCAGATGAGACAGCATCTTCTCCACGCTACCGATCTTGCTCATCATCTCCATCTGGCTGTACATATCCGTCAGGGTGAACCTGCCTGACATCAGTCGCTGGGCCAGTCGGGCAGCTTCCTCTTGGTCGAGGTCGCCGGGAGCGAGGTCAATCAGCCCCTTGATGTCGCCCAGACCGAGCAGCCTCGAGATGAATCGNTCTGACTCGAACTTCTCGAGATCCTGTACCTTCTCGCCCTCTCCGATGAAGACTATCGGGGCGCCTGTCGCAGAGACAGCACTGAGCGCACCGCCTCCACGGGCGGTCCCATCCAACTTGGTCACTATCGTGCCGGTGACGCCCACTAAATCGTGAAACGTCTCGGCCACAGGACCAGCAGCCTGCCCGACTTGCGCGTCGATGACGAGGAATCGCTCGGTGGCATTAGCGGTCTCGGCTATCCCTACCAGTTCGTCGCGCAACTGCTCATCTAGACTGTCGCGCCCAGCTGTGTCGATGATGACGACATCGGCGTTGCCCACTTCCTTGATGCCATTGCGTACGATTCTAACTGCATCTTGCTCCCCGGGTTGTCCGTAAACCTCCACGTTCGTACCCTCTAGTAACTGCTGGAGCTGCTCAAAGGCGCCGGGACGATGCACATCGGCCTCTATCACGGCCACTTTGACGCCGTGCCTGCGCCTCCACCAGTCTGCTAGTTTGGCAGTGGTCGTGGTCTTCCCCTGTCCATACAGTCCGACCATCAGTATGGTCTGGTTGTGTGGCATTATCTCCCTGGGTCGTCCCAGTAGCCGAACCAGTTCGGTGTAGATGAGATTCATGGCATGAGTCTCTAGTTTGACCCCCGGGCGAGGCTCTTCCTCTAGCATACGCCTCTCTATGCGCTCAGTGAGCTCCTTAGACTGCCTCACGTTGAAGTCGGCCTCCAGCAGGGCCTTGCGTAGCGAGCGACTGAGCTCCTTCGCCGTCTCCTCATCGACCTTGCGCTTGCCCTTCAGCAGTGCCACTGAACCCATAATGCGGCGCTTCAGCCCATCGAGTGCCATGCCCACGGGTCCTGATTGTGTGGTTTGAACGTTATCGGAGGGCGAGGGCCTCAAAGGCGATGCGCTATGGCCAATCGTGGCAGTGGAGCTTTGGCAGACCCAACTCGCCTTCGCGATAGGTATCCTCGGGGTATATGCAGGCTGGAAGGGGACAATTTCGAGGATGACGGGATTCTACGACCTCTCGGGCGCCGTGAAGCACCTCGTCTACGGATTGGTGTCAGGAATGCTTCTGGCGATCTGTGTGGACAGAATTATCCTCTCCTCCGTCATACTCGCATATCTCAATATTGTCACTGCGAGCATGTTCGCTATCCTGATTGGGGCGGCGGAAGCCGCTTTCGCTATGTTCCTGCTGGCAAGGCCTAGAGTGGTCTCGCTGAGAGCCTCCCCTCCCTTCGGGTGGGCTCTCGGACTGGGTATCGGGTCGATGCAGGCCAGTTATCTCATTTACAGGCTGTTCGACGAACAGCTTCAGTACTCCGAGTACTCCGGAATCAACGCAGTCAGCGTGACTATGGCGTTCACCATCGCCTTGGTCTCCTGCCTCGGGCACGCCCTTCCGACTTCATGGCAGGGGGCGAGGATTCTCGAATCAAGTAGGGTGAGGCCATTCATCATCTCAGCTGCAGTCAGAGGTGCTTTGACGATGTGCCTAGTACTTGCGTTGTTTATGCCCCTGATGGTGCTTCTGACGGTCCCTGCGATAGCATTGGCATGGGGGCCGGCCCAGACCTCTTGGCTGCCGTCAGGGATGACCCCTGATGCGAAACAGGCCTTTCGACGAACTACGAGGCAGTCTCAGAGGCACAGAAGAGCCTCGGAGGAGAGAATTCGTGGACAAGCTCTAGACAGCGAGGAATGAGAGCGATTACCCCTTATCGAGTCTATTCGCATTGTTTCAGGCATGGCAATGGCGCAGTCTTATATCCGGCCCGCTGAGGCAGTTGCTCCGTATGCGAGTCATTATCGCAGGTGCCGGCGAGGTCGGTCGCGGTGTTGCTGCGGCCCTCAGGCAGGAGAAGAGGAGCGTCGCGCTGATCGATCCCGACCCCACCGCCATTAACGAGTCGCAGAGCCTCGATTGCCTACTGGTCACAGGAAGCGCTCTGTCTCGCGAATCTCTTCTGAGGGCCGGAATCAGCGATGCGGAGATTATGGTTCTGGCGACCAACGACGACGAGACTAATCTACTGGGGTGTGCTTTCGCCAAGAAGGTCTTCAGCGAGCAGGTCGGCGATCGCACCGCATCTGGTCTCACTACGATAGCCAAGATTCGCGACCCAACATTCCTCGATCCATCACGAGGCGCAGGACCGCTTGAGAGCTGGTCCAAGGCGGACCACGTAGTCTGCTCTTCAGACGAGATAGTCGAACAGCTCGCAGCAGGCCTGCTAGCTCCTTCTATAGATGAGATACTGCCTCTTGGCGATACCTCCTGGATAGCCGTTTCAGAGGTCATGCCCGGCTCGCCTCTGATTGGCACCAAGACCGGGTACGTGGGCGAGATTTTCGTCGGCATCCCCTCGATATACGCCCTCAGGAACGAGGGCGAGAGGGGCATGCTAACGACAGGCTCCGAAATTATTCAAGAGGGGCAGATCCTCGTCTTCGTCTCCAGATCCACCGACCAGTTCCACCAGATAACCAGAGCAGTGGGAAGGAAGGACGAGGACTTCCCCGAGAACGCGCAGGTTGCGGTATTCGGAGCGAGTCAGTTCGGCTCCAAATTGGCCACTCACTATCTCTCGAGGGGCTCCAACGTAGTTGTCATTGAGCCTGATCTGGATGCGGCCAACGAACTAGTAGGCTCGCCCGTGGGGAGCAACAAGAGGCTCGACGTCATCCACGGGGATCCGCAGGATGAGGAATTGTTGCGGGAATTGGGAATAGACCACCATGACATCGCAGTCGCGGCCCTAGACGATGACAACCTGAATATCGCCATTTCGATGCGGGCCAAGGATAAGGGCGTCCCCAGAACAGGGCTGCTGCTAAAGGACAGGGCCTTGGTCGAGGCGGTTCACAGAATCGGACTCACCCGACCTGTCAGCCGCAGGTTGGTGACCGTGACTTCGATACTGAAGTCCATTCACATGAATGTCCCTGGAACCTATCAGGTCATCCCACCCATTCCGGCTATCATCTCGATATCAGCGGAAGTGAATCACGACCACAAGTTCGTAGGTAACTCGGTGAAGGACTCGGAAGATGCCCTCAGATCTAGGATTGTGATGGTCGAGAGGCACGATGACACAGGTACGACAGTAATGCTGAAGCCGCATACCGTAGAGAGCATCGAAGTTGGCGACAGGATTTACCTCTTCCTTGCCAGAGACGACCTGAAGAAGGTGGAGAAGGCTCTGGAGAACTGAAGATGCGCTGGGACGTAGTCGGACTCGTACTGGGCTGGACAATTCGTCTGATTGCCCTGCCCCTGCTGGTAGTCTTCGCTTACAGTGCCTACATAGGTGCCGAGGGTCCTGAGTATGCAGCGAAGACCTACTTGCCCTCGTTCCTCCTCGCCCTCGTGATTGGCCAGTCTCTGGTCTCACTCGCTAAACATTCGGATGCCTCCTCTAGAGTCAGGGACAGGGAGGCATTCGCCTCCGTCGCACTCGGGTGGATCCCCGTCGTCGCTGTGGGGGCCTTGCCATACTGGCTCGGTGGGATGTTCTACGGCCCCTTCGAGATGATGGCTGGTGATGCCTCGATCTGGGATGGGCTCAGAGGACTGCTGTACTCGTGGTTTGAGTCGATGTCCGGATTCACTACAACGGGGGCCACGGTGATCGACATCTCGACCAGTCCCGTGTGCTCCACCTTCACAGTGGTCGACGACTGCATAGGAAGCCAGAACAGTAGCCTAATCCTGTGGCGATCAATCACTCAGTGGGTCGGCGGGATGGGCGTAATCATGCTAGGGTTGCTGATTCTTTCCCGTGTTCTAGGAGGAGGTATGTCTCTGGCTAGGGCCGAGCTCACAGGTCCCTCACTGTCTCGGCTCGGACCGAGCCTGCAGTGGACCGCTAGGCGGCTGTGGATGATTTATGTTGTACTAACAGTCCTCGAGTTCGGCATGCTCCACTTCCTCGGTGGGATGGGGATGTTCGATGCTGTGAACTATTCCCTTACCACNCTTCCTTCAGGAGGTTTCGGCACTTCGGATAGCGGGATAATGGAATTCGACTCGGCTCGGGTGGAAGCGATACTGATTGTCTTCATGCTGCTTACCTGCATTAACTTCAGCCTGCTGCACCTGATGCTAGCAGGACACTCGAAGGAGGTCTGGAAGGACGAGGAGCTACGAACCTACATCCTGATTCTGATTGTGGCATGGCTGGCGGTGTCGTTCAATCTCTACAGGTTCGGCACCACTGAGGGTGACTTGGCCCCGCTGGTAGCTTTGAGACAGGCCCTGTTCCAGTCCATCTCGATATCGAGCACGGGGTACGCCAGTGCTGACTTCGCCAGCTGGCCCGTATTCAGCCAGTTCGTCCTGCTGTTGCTGATGATTGTGGGGGCCAGTGCTGGTTCTACCGGCGGTGGTCTCAAGGTGATGAGGATTCGCATCGCCTTTGAACTGGCCAAAAGGGAAGTCGTCAAAATCATCCAGCCACGTCAGGTCGTGGCGATACGCTTCAACCAGCAGGTCATCGAGGAGAGGAAGATTTGGATCGTCCTTGGCATGCTCAGTTCTTGGATGGTCCTCGTAACGGCTTCGATCCTCATACTATCCTTTCTCGAGCCGTCACTGGAGCTCACAGACGTGTTATCAATCTCGATATCACTGCTCGGTAACACAGGACCGGCGCTGGGGGCATTCGGACCCACTGCGACCTGGGCGGCCCTCAGCGAACCGTCGATGGTGATAGCCACCATGCTGATGTGGCTGGGACGGCTCGAGTTGCTAACCGTTCTTGTGCTCCTACATCCCAGAACATGGTCCGGCACGGACTGATTAGAAGGAATCCAGTGAGAACTGCGTTCCACTCGCTCCTTCCTCGTCAGAATCCCCTTCCTCGTTGATGGCCTCCGTAATCACCTCGTCAGGCTCGCTCTCCCGTTGGATATCGAACTCTTCCAGTATCCTGCGTGCTTCCTTCCTGCTCCTCGGTATACCGTGTAGTGCCAGATGGGCCTCGCCAGATAGTCCGAGGTGCTTGGCAACGGCGAATTCGCTAGGGTCACCGCCAAGGGTCGATTCATGCACCGCAAGCAGATTGGGCCAGAGGTCCTCTCTAATCGAGGCCTTGCTGGTACCGAGATCCTCCGAGAGATACTCTACCACCGTGCTCGTCCTCCAAGCCTCTCCTCCCCTTCGCAGGAAGTTTGGATAAGCGAGGAACGGGTCGGATGCTCCATCTATGGGGGAGTGTGAAACAGCGGCTTGTGAAGATAGAGCAGAGCCCCAGTACCACGATCTGAAGGCGCGATTGGTGTATTTCGTCGCGAGAGACCGGTCGGCCATGCACATGGCCGGGCTAATCTCTGCCAGCACTTCGCTGTCGAACATCGACTGATTGTTCCAGATGAACCAGGCTAGCATCTCGTCAGGGTCCTTGTCCGAGGCCATCAGAATCCTGTTGGCCTCCTTCCCCGAGCCACTCTGGTATACTTCGCGAAGGGCTCTGAAGACATCGATCTGAGAATCCCTCAGAGACCTCGGCCAGATCGAGGACGGCAGAGAGGTCGATGTGCCCCTTCCTTAGGGCGCAGACCGCCTGCAGATCCCTGACTAGAGCCCTCAGATCGCCGGGGTTGTTACCGATGAGGGCTTCGAGGGCCTCTGGATCCATGCTTCTGGCTTCGGCATCGAGAACACGATGTGCGACCCGTCTGAGGTGCAGTTTCCCGGCCCTTCTGAAATTGACCATTTCGGCTTTCCTGAGTAATCTGTCCCGGTTCCGCCTCCAGTTCCTGTTCCTACCCCACAGTCTCATCGGATCGTTACAGGTCATTATGACGGGCTGCTGGGTAATCTCAAGCAGATTGAGAAGCTCGGCCTTGCCTCCGGAGTCTCCCCTGAGAACCGTCGTGGATTCCTCTGGNATAATCGATTCCTCAATTCTGTCGTTGGATACCTTGGAGAATCCTCCGCTAAGGTGGTCTACTTCGTCGAGCAGTATCAGGGTCTTGCCGTTGGCCACGCCACCTCCGGTGAACTGATCCAGGGATACATGCTGCGACCCATGGGTGGCTGCCCTGCGGATAGCCGCGGCGTTCCTTTCCTCGGATGCGTTCAGTTCGATCAGAGTCCAATCCCTCTCCAGAGCGGCAGCCCGCGCCAGCGTGGTCTTACCAACCCCGGGGGGTCCGGACAGCAGCAACCCACGCCTCTCGGGTGGCCTCCCTCCTCCCCATTGGTCCAACCACTGCCTGATTCTGCGAAGTTGCGCCTCATTTCCCTCCATCAGGCTGACTGATTCGGGCCGATGCCTCTCGGTCCAGTCATCATCGGAGCGCTCTGCCATGACCGAGTGTCGCAGAGGGACCCCATAAGACTCGCGTCAGAACAGCGATGAGACTGTGCCAGCAGCCAAGTTCGACACGACATCGTCGATCGAGGCCCTGACTTGCTTCTGGTCGTCCCTGCGTCGCATTGTGACGCTGCCATTCTCGAGAGTCTCGTGGTCGACGGTGATGGCCCACGGCACACCTATCTCATCTATACGGGCATAGCGCCTACCGATTGACTTCGATGAGTCCATCTCACCTCTCAGCCCGGGCATCGAGTTCACTCTGACGAGTATCTCCGAGGCGACATCCCCCATGCCGTCTTTGTCGAACAGGGGGAGAATGGCCACATCGAAAGGCGAAACCGAGGTGCTAAGACTCATTATGCTGTATTTCTCACCCTCCTTCTCAGTCTCAGTGTAACAGTGGTCTAGGATGTGCCAGATGATGCGGTCTATCCCGAAAGCCGGTTCTATGACATGAGGGGTGAACCACTCGCCGTGCAATGTGATCTCCTCTGACCTCCTAGTGACCATATCGTCAGTAATCTGTGCTGTTGAACCGTCTGTCAGAGTCAGTTCGAAGGGCACTGACTCGGGAATCTCGGTCAGGTTCTGCAGGGCTTCCATCACATCTCCAGCGCGATCCTTGAAGGCTGGACCTAGGGATGCCCCATTAGGAGCCAGCACGTCTCTGGCCTCGCTGCGGGGCTCGTCGAACTGTCTCCACGCCCTGAGCAGTTTGGACCCCGAATGTTGTTCATGAGACAGTAGATCGTGACAGGTCCTGTTGGCTATGCCCACGCATTCGACCCAACCGTGCTCGCCGAGCAGCTCGCAGTCCCAGCAGTCATCGGCATAGTGGGCCATCTCGGAGCCGGCATGCTGCCGGAACCTGACTCTCAGTGGGTCTATTCCAACACTAGTCAGNAAATCCATCGTCCTAGCGAGGAACCACGCGACCGTGGGGTGNCGNACTATTCCTGCGGACAGCGCTTCCGAGAACNTCATCGGTCGCTCTCCAGCGTATTCACCGTCGGGATCTGGAACCAGAGTGACNGGCTCATCCCAGGCAGACAAATCGGGGCACGGCGGGTCCTCTGGGTCGATGAAGTANTCAAGCTCGGCCATGTTGAACTCGCGCAGNCTGATCATTCCCTGACGGGGACTAATCTCATTTCGGTATCCCTTGCCGGTCTGGATAGCCCCNAANGGCAATTTCTGTTTGAAGTGCCTGAACAGTGCAGGATAGAGCATGAACATACCCTGTGCGGTCTCTGGCCTCATATACGCCGTGCGACCCCCTCCCATCGCACCTATCTGCGTCCTGAACATCAGATTCATCGCCCTGACATTGGACCACTTGGATTGCTTGCAGGTAGGGCACTCGACGCCTTGCGACAACAGTACCATCACCTCATCGGGAGACAGCGAATCAGGATTTTCATGCCTCCCCTCGACCAAATGGTCTGCTCTGAATGCGCTTGTGCAGGCCCCGCACTCGACCATCAGGTCGTTGAACTCGTTGACGTGACCGCTGGCGACCAGCACCTGCTCGGGTGTGATGGTCGGCGAATCTACCTCTACGATGTCGCCGTGACTGGTCCAGTGGTCTATCCACGAATCCATGACCTTGCGCCTTATCCTCGCGCCAACGGGTCCGTAATCGATCAGTCCAGATACCCCACCGTACATCTCGAACGAGGGCAGAACTATTCCTCGCCGCCTCAGCAGGGAAGTCAGTCTATCGACTCGTCTTTCGCTCATGAACGGCACTTCGACCCCCCATAACGCCTTTCAAGCCATCCTCGTCAACTGGTCCGAGGAGATGTTTGTCACACCTCGCTTTCACGACGAAGTCCCGATTCCGGGGAAACACCAGGCCCATAGGGCCTGAAACAGCGTCACAAGGAGAAGCATTCATTTACGGCCCGAAGTCCCTTTCGCCCGTAGGATGCAGGAAAATAATGCCTGAAATCGAATACATAGATGATAGGATGGAGACCGAGGAGCTCCTAGCGAGTCTCTCAACTCCGGTCAGGAACTGGTTCGAGGATACATTCCCGGACTTCACCGAGCCTCAGAAGATCGCGATTCCTAGGATTATCAAAGGCGAGCATCTTCTGCTGTGCTCCCCTACTGGATCGGGTAAGACCATGACCGCCTTCTTGTCTATCATTGATGACCTTGTTAGGAAGTCCCTGGATGGAACCCTTCCGGACACTGTGCAGTGCATTTACATCTCTCCAATCAAAGCACTCGCCAATGACATTCAGAAGAACCTCATAGGACCTTTGACGGAGATTAAGGAGAGGTTCCTCCCGAGTCGAGCTAAGGATATCAAGGTGGGTCTGAGGACCGGTGACACTCCTCAGAAGGAGAGGCAGAGGATGCTCAGAAAACCTCCCCACATCCTCATCACAACACCAGAGTCTCTGG
>JGI24817J26689_1000358_pt1 | contig 11127 bp, 13 predicted proteins | sample METZYME_3_300m_FD_26689 | JGI IMG/M metagenome (IMG submission 26689) | reverse complement strand
AGGGCAAACGGTACGTGACCCCTTTCCGGTGGTCAAGCACCGTCATCGAACCGCAATGCGCAACCTTGCGTCGGGAAAGCCGATCGTGTATGGGCCACAACACCAGTCGCCTTCAGGTAATCCGAAAACTACGTGATCCCCGGGGTTCGCCCCGGGGATCACGTATCGGTCGACGGCGACGCCGCCGACCGGACTACTTAAGCTCGATCGAAGCGCCGGCGGCCTCAAGGGCCTCTTTGGCCTTCTCGGCGTCCTCCTTGGAGGCACCCTCCAAAACGGCGTTGGGGGCACCGTCCACAAGGTCCTTGGCNTCCTTCANCCCGAGGTTCGTNAGCGCACGGACCTCCTTGATGACCTGGATCTTCTTGTCGCCAGCGCCGGTCAGGACGACGTCGAAGGAGTCCTGCTCCTCCTCCTCGTCACTGTCGTCGCTCGCCGGGGCGGCGGCGGCCACGGCCACCGGGGCCGCTGCGGTCACACCGAACTTCTCCTCGAAGTCCTTCAGCAACTCGCTTAGCTCCAGCACGCTCATCTCGGCGATCGCGTCGAGGATCTCTTCCTTCGTCGCCATGATCACTCCTCTTCCTTGTTGTCGGTGTCGGTGGCTTCGTCGGCGGACGCCTCATCGGCGACCTCCGCATCGGCTTCGTCGGCAACCGCCACCTCGTCGGCGGCATCGGCTGCATCGGTTTCCTCGTCGGCGGACGCCTCATCGGAGGTTGGAGCGCCCGGTGTGTCACCTTGGGTGATAAGGGCCTGCAGGGCGTATGCCATGTTCTGGGGCAGTGCCTGGAGGAGCGCCGCGAACTGCTGCATGGGCGCCGCCATGGCGCCGGCCAACTGGGCCAGCAGGACCTCGCGGGGGGCGATCTCGGCCAGGTTGGAGATCTCCTCGACGGTCAGCCGCTGCTGGTCGAGCAGGCCACCCTTTATAACCAGCGAGTCGTTGGCCTTGGCGAAGTCCTTGAGGGCCTTGGCCAAGGCAACTGGATCGCCGGCTGAACCGTCGGGCTGCTCACCGGTAAAGGCGATGGCCGTGGGGCCGGTGAGCAGATCTCCCAGGTCCAGGCCCAGCTCCTCGATAGCAAAGCGGGCCAGGGTGTTCTTGTACACCTTGTACTCGCCTCCGGCTTCGCGGAGGGACCGACGAAGCGCGGCCAACGCCGGGACGTCCAGCCCTCGGTACTCGGTCAGTACCACCGCGTTGCTGGTCGAGAACTTCTCTTGGACCTCCTCGACGACCGCGACCTTCTCGGCTCGGGGTTCTCCCACGCTCACACCTCCTCCTTCGTCTTCTCGGTCGGTAGCGGTCCTGCCGCCTCGCCCGATCTCGGTTGCTGCTTCCGGCCGGAGCCGGCCACACGCACCGTCGACCGGGGCCGGGCCGGTGGCCCGCATCCGATCAGGAGGGCTCCCCTGCTCGGGCGGAGTCGACGCCGTGATCCTCGGATCGGACGGTGTCGAATCTCGTTCTGCGCCAGGGCGCAACCCGGAGGTCTTCGGTGAGCGTGTCGATTGTGGTGATCAGGATATCGGTGGCACTCCGGAGCGCCACCCGCGCCCCGACCGGGGCGCGTCGCGGGTGACTACTCGGCCACCCGCTGCGGATCGATTCGGATGCCCGGGCCCATCGTCGAGGACACCGACACCTTCTTCAGATAGCGGCCCTTGGCCGAAGAGGGCTTCAGACGCTCTAGTTCCTCGACAGCCGCTTTCAGGTTCGCCGATAGGTCCGAGGCCTCGAAGCTGGCCTTTCCGATGGGCAGGTGGACGTTGCCGAAGCGGTCAGTCCGAAACTCGACCTTGCCGCCCTTGAACTCCCCTACCGCCTTGGCGACGTCGTCGGTCACCGTCCCCGACTTGGGGTTCGGCATGAGGCCACGGGGACCCAGGGAGCGCCCCAACTTGCCGACGGCTGGCATCATGTCCGGCGTGGCGATGGCCACGTCGAAATCCAGCATGCCCCCCTCGACCTCGGCGGCCAGGTCGTCGGCCCCGACATGGTCGGCTCCCGCCTCGCGGGCAGCCGCCGCAGCCTCGCCCTGGGCGAATACCGCCACCCGGACGTCTCGGCCCGTCCCCGACGGGAGGGCCACGGTGCCTCGCACCATCTCGTCGGTCTTCCGGGGGTCAACGCTGAGTCGAACCAGCAGGTCGATGCTCTCGTCGAACTTCGCGGCGGCCAGCGAGGACACCAGACCCAGTGCCTCGGAACCCGAGTACATCTGGTCCCGGTCGAATCCGGCCGCTGCCGTGTCGTACCGCTTCCCTGACTTGCCCATGTCGCCCTCTCCTGGCTCCCTCATCCCAGTCCTGTCCTCCGGCGGGGCGAGGTCCTCCCCTGTCCCGGAACCGCCCAGCGGGCGGCGACCTGTGTTGTGAATCCGGTGTCGGTGCTTAGCCGACGGCGATACCCATGCTCCGGGCCGTTCCGGCTACCTGCAACTTGGCGCCCTCGAGGTCGATGGCGTTGAGGTCGGGCATCTTGGCTTCAGCGATTTCGGCCACTTGGTCCCAGGTGATCGATCCGGCCTGCTCGCGACCGGGGTTCTCCGAAGCCTTCTCCAGGCCGGCGGCCTGACGGATGAGAAACGAGGTGGGCGGCGTCTTGGTGATGAAGGTGAACGACCGGTCCTCGTAGATGGTGATCTCCACCGGGACGATCTGGCCGCGCTTGTCCTCGGTCTTGGCGTTGTACTCCTTGCAGTCCATGATGGCCACACCGTGGGGACCCAACGCCGTACCCACGGGCGGAGCCGGCGATGCCTGACCTGCAGGGATCTGGATCTTCACCATCGCGGCGATTTGCTTCCTGGCCATGATTCTCTGCTCGTGTCTCGTTGTACTACGTCGGTCCGGGACGCCGGGTCTCGGTCATCGACCACCGGGGTCGATCGGGGGAACGGTCAAGTCTGGTGCGACGCTCCACGATCGGCAACCTCGGTGGACCGTCGCGCCGGTCACCTCTAAAGCTGGGCGACCTGGGCGAACTCCAGCTCGACCGGAGTCTCACGGCCGAAGATGTTGACCAGCACCTTGACCTTTAGCTGGTCCTCGTTGATCTCCACGATGGCGCCGGAGAAGTCGGCGAACGGTCCCTCCTTGACCCGGACAGTCTCACCCACACCGAACCCGAAGCGGGCCTTGGACCGCTTGGGCACCACGGCCTCGGACTCGTCGGCCACCGGGAGGAAGGTCTCGACTTCACGCCGGCCCAACTTGGACGGCTTACCCCCCGCCCCGACGAAGTTCACAATCCCCGGGGTGTCTCGGATCACGCTCCAGGCCTCGTCGTCGAGATGGCAGCGCACCAGTAGGTAGCCGGGGAAGACCTTCTTGGAGACAGTGACCTTCTTACCGCTACGGAACTCGTCGACGTCCTCCATCGGGATCTCGACCTCGAGGATGCGATCCTCAAGGTGCATCGACGTGGTGCGGGCCTGGAGGTTCTGCTTGACCTTCTTCTCGTAGCCCGACTGGGTGTGGACCACGTACCAACCGCCGGGACGATCGTAGGCGCTCTCCCGCACGGGGGCCGGCTCCCCGTCCCCGTCCCCATCCCCGTCGAACAGATCGTCCTCGTCGAGCACCTCGACCACCGGCTCGTCGGCGGCCGGGGCCTCGGGCTCGGACGGGGCGTCACCGGTGGGCAGCAAGTCAGCAGCCGCGTCAGTGGTAAGGCCACCTTCGGGCATCTCGTCAACGACTGCCACGGCCTGTTCGACCGTACCGGTGGGCAGGAGGTCGGCCGCCACGTCGACGGCGTCGGTGGTGGCTTCGGGTTCTTCGGTGGTGCTCATCAGACGTCAAACAGCTCCAGAACGGACTGGGAGAAGATCCAGTCGAGGCCGGCTACTACGGCCGTGATGGCGAGGATGGTGATGATGACCACCGTGGTGTAGTTACCGGTCTCCGAACGTGACGGCCAAGCGACCTTGCGCAACTCGGCACGGACCTCGCGACTGAACTGGGCGATCCCGGTCCGCTCCTCAGCAGGACGCTGCTGTTGGCGACGCTGGCGGATCGGCTCGCCGTCGGCGTCGACCTCCCCCTGACGCTGCAGCATGCGCTTCTGCTCGCGGTTCATCGACATTGTCGGGCCTCGGATCGAGTATCGGAACGGTAGATCAGGCTATTGGCGGTACGGACGACGCGCGCCCCGACGGGACAAACGGACACGGCGATCGGTCTTGCAGGGCAGGAGGGACTCGAACCCCCAACCGCCGGTTTTGGAGACCGGTGCTCTACCAATTGAGCCACTGCCCTGGGTCCCGACCTCCGACCCGGAGTCGGAATCGGGGGGCGGTAGGAGCGCAGGTTACCAGCGGCCTTTGGCCATACCCTCGTGGGGACGGACCTGAACCCGACGACCAGCTGCTGGACAGCCGGTCGGAGAACACTCAGCGCGTCTCCTTGTGATCCACGTGGCTACGGCACCAACGGCAGTATTTTTTCAGCTCGATGCGCTCGCGTGTGTTCGCCTTGGACTTGGTGGTGATGTAGTTCCGGCGCTTGCACTCCTGGCACTCCAGGGTGACCTGTGTTCGCTTGTCGGACGCCATGTCGGCTTCGCTCCTTCGGTGGCCCTCCGTGGCGGGCCCTTTGTCGTATCGGCCACTGGCTCGAGCCGATGCTTGTAGCGACGGACAGATTCGAACTGTCGACCTCTCGATTATGAGTCGAGCGCTCTCACCAGCTGAGCTACGTCGCCAGCGAGCTCCCTGACAGAATCGAACTGTCGACCTTCTCCTTACCATGGAGACGCTCTGCCGACTGAGCTAAGGGAGCCTGACCACCTCACGATGGCCGGGCACAAGGATGCCACACGATCCGGCCTTTCCCACCGCCGACAGCCGTCGCCGCAAGCCTCGCGGGTTCTGGTCCGCCCCGTCCCCGCCCAGCCGCAAGGTACCGTCGGCCCCATGGAGATCCGGCTTGCCGGGTCCGGCGACACAGAGGCGATCCGGGCCATTTACAACCACGAAGTGACCACCTCGACGGCCACCTTCGACCTGGTGGAACGCAGCCTCGAAGACCAGAAAGCATGGTTGGCCGCTCGAGCCGGTGCGTTCAGCGTGCTGGTAGCCGAGATCGACGACGAGGTGGCCGGGTTCGCCTCGCTGTCACCGTTCCGGGAACGGGCCGCCTACCGCAGCACAGTGGAGAACTCCGTCTACGTGGCCGCCGAGCACCGGGGCCGTGGCGTCGCCGACCGTCTTCTGGGGAACCTCCTGGAGGTGGCCCGCACCAGCGGCTTTCACTCAGTAATCGCCCGGATCGGTGGGAACAACGAGGCCAGCACAGCCCTGCACGCCAAGCACGGCTTCCGCGAGGTCGGGGTGGAACTCCAGGTGGGGCGCAAGTTCGGGCGCTGGCAGGACGTCACGGTCATGCAGGTTGTCTTCGACGAAGCCTGACCCGACGGATCAGGCTTCCCAACGGTCAGAACCCGGAGCAGCGGCGGGCCCGCCAAAGCGGACCCGCCCACATACCTCGTCTGGTGGGCCGGGGAGGATTTGAACCTCCGAAGGCAATGCCGACGGGTTTACAGCCCGTTCCCTTTGGCCACTCGGGCACCGACCCAGGAGAAGGGAAGGCTATCCACGCCCCCAAGCCTCCCCTACCGGATCCCCCGCCCGGACGGCTCGCGCCAACTGGATAGGGTGCGCGCATGCCGAGTTTCGACGTCGTGTCCGAAATCGATCTCCAGGAGGTCCGCAACGCCGTAGACCAGGCGGCCCGGGAGGTCCGTACCCGCTTTGACTTCAAGGGGACCGACTCCGTCGTGGAACTCCAAGACGGTGCCATCAAGCTGGAGTCCTCCACCGAAGACCGTCTGGCCGCCCTGGTCGTCGTTCTGGAAGAGAAGTTGGTCCGCCGGAAGGTCTCGCTGAAGTCCCTGGACTGGGGCACAGTGGACGAGGCCAGCGGCGGCCGGTCCCGCCAGTTGGCCGGGCTCCGGGCGGGCATCGACTCTGACCGGGCCCGAACGCTAAACCGGACCATCAAGGACCTGGGCCTCAAGGGGATCCAGTCCCAGACCCAGGGTGATCAGGTACGGGTGACGGGAAAGAAAAGGGACGCACTGCAGGAGATCATCCGGCGCTCAAGGCCGCTGACCTGGGAATCCCCCTCCAGTTCACCAACTTCCGGGACTGACGCCGGACAGGAAACCACGGCCAACGGTCGGACGGCGGTCAGCGGACAATCGGGCCGGAGCTCCAGTCGCCGGTCCGCAGCCGTGCGATGCGCTCCTCGGCCGGTGGGTGAGTCGAGAACATGCGGGAACCACCACCCCCTCGGGCCTGGGCCCGCAGGGGATCCACGATGTAGGCCGAGGCCTGATTGGGATCTACGCCGGACGGGATCCGACCCGATGCCATCTGGAGCTTCTCCAACGCCCGGGCCAACGGCTCACCGTCGCCAATCAGACGGGCCGCTGAGGCGTCGGCCTGGAACTCCCTGCTCCGGCTGATGGCCGCCTGGATCATCATGGCGGCCAGCGGGGCAAGGATTGCGAAGGCGATCCCGCCAATCGGGTTGCGGCCCCGATCACGACCACCTCCTCCGAACATGGCGGCGAACATCGCCATGCGGGCGATCATTGTGATGGCCATGCCGATGGTGGCGGCCACCGACCCGATGAGGATGTCACGATGGCGGACGTGCATGAGTTCGTGGGCGAGCACGCCCCGGATCTCCGTCCTGTCCAGCATTTCGAGCAGCCCGCGGGTGACGGCCACCGCGGCGTGGTCCGGATTGCGGCCGGTAGCGAAGGCGTTGGGCTGCGGGTTGGGCGTGACGTAGAGCTTCGGCATCGGTAGGTCCGCCGCTGTTGAGAGCTCCCGCATGATGCGGTGGTACTCGGGGTACTCCACCGGATCGGCTGGCACCGCCTTGGCTGAAGCGATGGCGATGCGGTCGCTGAACCAGTACGAGCCACCGACGAAGGCCAGGCCCAGGGCCATGCCGAAGACCATCCCGCCGTTACCTCCGATGGCACCACCCACGACGATGAATAGGCCTCCCAGGAGGGCCAGAAGAGCGAAGGTTTTGGCTGTGTTCAACATGGGAAGGGCGTGCTCCTCGTCTGATTGGAGGTCCATCGTACGGTGGCGACCCGCCCGCCGGAACGCGCCGGCCACCGACCGAGCAGCGGTCAGAGGTCGTAGTAGCCGGAGTGCAGGTAGACCGTCGGGACCCCCGCCGACCGGTACATCTCGGCGTTGCGGGGGTCGTCGTCCACGGCCAGCTCCACCTGGTGGCCGTCGGCCCGCAGCCCGGCCAGGGCGGTGGCCTTCACATCCGGCGAGCTGCGGTGGTCGCCGTCGGCGCGCATGACCAGCATGTCCCATCCCACGCCGTGGTGGTCCAGCCACGCCGTCGTGGTGTCGACCAGGCGGGCCGGACGGGCCGTCAGCAAGATGGTCGTGCGGCCACCCACCAAGTGCTCCACGAGGCGAATCCCCTCGGGGATCGGAGGGTCAGTGACTGACGCCTCAAAGAAGCGGTCCCAGGCCCGGGTCTCGCCGGCCAGCAGGTGCTGACGTCCCGAGGCGTCGGACAGCACTCCATCGACGTCGACCACCACTGCGGGCCCGCGGGCCCCTGGACGAGTCCCGGGGAAGTGAACGGCTTCCGTGGCTCAGTCCTCCTGTGGGGACTCGGCGGCCCGGATCCGGATCTCGTCGACCACGCCCGAGTCGGCCAGAGTCGTCGTGTCACCCAGGTCTCGCCCCTCGGCCACGTCGCGCAGCAGCCGGCGCATGATCTTCCCGCTCCGGGTCTTGGGCAGGTCGGGTACCAGGACCACGGCCTTGGGTCGGGCGATGGGTCCCAGCTTGGTGGCCACGTGGGCCCGGACCTCCTCGCCCAACTCGGTCGACGCCTCATGGGTCCCCCTCAGGATGACGTAGCCCACGATGGCCTGGCCGGTGGTGTCGTCGGTGGCCCCCACCACAGCCGCCTCGGCCACCGCTGGGTGGTCAACGAGGGCCGACTCCACTTCGGTGGTCGAAATGCGGTGGCCGGACACGTTCATCACGTCGTCCACCCGACCTAGGAGCCACAGGTAGCCGTCCTCGTCCAGTTTGGCGCCGTCACCGGCGAAGTACCGGCCCTCGAACCGTGACCAGTAGGTCTCGGTGTAACGCTCCGGGTCGCCCCAGATGCCCCGCAGCATCGACGGCCACGGCCGGGTGATGGTCAGGTAGCCACCCCCCTGGGCCACCGGGTGGCCTGCGTCGTCGACCAGCTCGGCGAACACCCCGGGGATGGGCTGGCAGGCGGAGCCCGGCTTGGTGGTCGTGACGCCGGGCAGTGGGCTGATCATGTGGCCGCCGGTCTCGGTCTGCCACCAGGTGTCCACGATGGGGCACGACGACCCTCCGATGTGGGTGTGGTACCAAATCCAGGCCTCAGGGTTGATGGGCTCGCCCACCGTACCCAGCACCCGCAGCGAGGACAGGTCGTGGGCCGACGGCTCGGCCGTTCCCCATTTCATGAAGGTCCGGATCGCCGTGGGGGCGGTATACAGCTGTGTGACCCCGTAGCGCTCGATGATGTCCCACAGCCGGTCCCGGGGCCATGAGGCCCGGTCGCCGGTACGGAACTCGGGAAGCGGGGTGTCCGGGGTGCCCTCGTACATGACCGAGGTACACCCGTTAGCCAGCGGGCCGTAGACGATGTAGCTGTGCCCGGTTACCCAGCCGATGTCGGCCGCGCACCAGTAGACGTCCTCGTCGGCCCGGATGTCGAAGACCGTCCGGTGGGTGTAGGCCACCTGGGTCAGGTAGCCGCCGGTGGTGTGCATGATGCCCTTGGGCTTGGCCGTGGTCCCTGACGTGTACAGCAGGTACAGCAACTGCTCGGAGTCCATAGGTTCGGCCGGACAGTCGCTTGAGGCCCCGGCCATCAGGTCGTGCCACCAGAGGTCGCGGCCCTCGACCATCGTCACCTCGGTGTCGCACCTGTTGACGACCACCACGTGTTCCACCGACGGGGCGCCGGATTCCAGGGCGGCGTCCACGTTGACCTTCAGGGCCGACGGCTCGCCACGGCGATAGCCGGCATCGGCGGTGATGACCAGCCGGGCCTCGGCGTCCTCGCAGCGATCCACGATGGAGTCGGGGGAGAAACCGCCAAAGACCACGCTGTGGGCTACCCCGATACGGGTGCAGGCCAGCATGGCCACCGGTAGCTCGGGGATCATCGGCATGTAGATGGCGACCCGGTCGCCACGCTCCAAGCCCAGCCCAGTCAGGACGTTGGCGAACCGACAGACCTCGTCCAGTAGATCGGCGTAGGTGATCTCCCGGGTGTCGCCCGGCTCCCCCTCCCAGAAGTAGGCGATGCGGTCGCCCAGGCCAGCCTCCACGTGCCGGTCCAGGCAGTTGACCGACATGTTCAGCTTCCCTCCGACAAACCACTGGGCGAAAGGGAGGTCCCATTCCAGGGTGGTGTGGAAGTCCTCGTCCCAGGTGAGCAGCTCGCGGGCCTGTCGGGCCCAGAAGGCCTCGTAGTCGGCAGCTGCCTCCTCGTGGTGCGAGGTATCGCTGAGTGCTGCTGCGGCGGTGAACTGCTCGGACGGCGGGAACGTCCGGTCCTCGACGTAGTAGTCCTCGATGGTCGGTTCGCCCATGTCGCCCCCGTGGTTCCCTGCCAGCCTTCCGTGGCTCCGGCCGGGGACCGGACCCTAGTCAGCGACGGTCGTCCGGTCAGCCGCCGCCGGCGGCTGACCACTCCAGGACCGTGAACCCTCCCAGGCCATCGGCATCCAGGAGCGCCTCAGCCTCGGCCACTCGGCTCCGGGCCCGCAGGGCCTCTAGGTCGCCCAGCCCGGCCCGCTCCTTCCAGACCTGCCGCCCTTCGTCTACCAGGTGGTCGATCCCGTGCTCACCGAGGAAGGTCGCCTGGTTGGTGGTCACCGCACCGTCGGGCAACTGGTCGACGGCAATCTCCACGGTCACATCCTGCCCTCCAGGAACCGCGGTGGCCGGCCGCCCCGTCCGTGGCCCCAATAGGTCCTTAGCCAGTCGGTCCACGGGCGGGAGGCCATCTCCTCGGTGGACGACGCGTAGTCCACGACCAGCACCGACCCGTCCGACAGCAACGACCGGGCGGTGCTGACCCACCGGGCCGCCTCAGCCTGTACGGGGATCCGGGCACCGTCCTCCGGCTCGACGGGCACCGGCGGTTCGGTAACCGGGCCCCGGATCTCGACGAATTCTCCTGTCTGATCCACGTCGACCCGAATCTCGTGCCACCGACCGCCTGTGGCTTCCAGCAGACCGAAGGCCAGGTTGTCCAGTAGCTCGTTAGCCAAGACCACGCCGGGCACAAGCCCTCGGGTGAAGGCCTCTGCCAGGTCGGCCACTGACCGCACCCTGTCGTCGACCGGTTGTTGGGACCGGAGGGCTGCTGAACGCTCCACCAGGACGTATTGGCCGGTGGCCAGGCAGGCCGGCTGGGCGTCCCGAATGCTGCGAGCCAGCGTTCCTACCCCGGCCGCCGCTTCGACCACGGTGAAGTCCGTCGGTCGGCCCAGGGCCTCCCATCGGTTGTCTAGCCATCTAGCCACTACGGCACCGAACAGGGGCCCGACTTCGGGCGAGGTCAGGAAGTCTCCCCGACGGCCAGCTGCACCGCCCGAGGCGTAGAAGCCGCCCGCCTCGTCGTACAGACAGGCCTCGACCCACTGGTCGAAGGGGAGCGGTCCCGAGGAGCGGATCCGCTCAGCGAGGCGATCGGCCAACGGCCGGTCGTCGATGTCAGCCTCCGAGGGCCAGCAGGCTGACGTCGGTGAAGCGGGCCACCAACTGGGGTGCCACACCGAAGGCCAGCGTCACCACGCCGCACAGGACGAGAGCCGAGGCCAGCGACGGCGTCACGGGAACCGGGTCCCGGTCGCCGTGCAGCGGGTCGTCGGCCCACATGCGACGGGCCAGGGCGGCGTAGTAGTAGAGGGCGATCACCGAGTTCACGGCACCTACGGCAGCCAGGACGTAGCCCCACGGCTCTCCAGCCGTGGCCAGCACCCGGAACACCTCGAACTTGGCGAACCATCCGCCCAGCGGCGGGATGCCCGCCAGCGAGAACAGGAATGCCGTCATGGCGATGGTCAACCCG
>JGI24817J26689_1000353_pt1 | contig 11172 bp, 10 predicted proteins | sample METZYME_3_300m_FD_26689 | JGI IMG/M metagenome (IMG submission 26689) | reverse complement strand
GAGGGGGAAGTTGAAAACTCTAAAATATTAAAGTCTGTAGCTGAAATATTAGACGAAGAAGCTTTGCGCGTGGTAGAAAAAGAAATAGAATTTGAGCCGGGCTACCATGAAGGTAAGGCCGTTCCTGTGAGGTTTGTGTTGCCAATTAAATTTCAATTGTCAGCTGCGCAAAGAGCTAAGTATCAGTTATAATTTATTTATAAAAGTAAGTATGGGTCATAGAATTCAGTTCATTTCAATTTACCTACAGGTATTTCTACTTAGTTTTCTTTTTGCATCAGAGGATGTATATCAGTTTGAAATAATTACCACTCGTAACGGTTTATCTGATAATGATATCCGCGCAGTTACAGATGACAAGTATGGTTTCATTTGGTTGCCAACCGATGAAGGACTTAATCGTTATGATGGTTATGATGTAAAAAATTATAATTCAAATCCATTTGACACCACCGCATTATCCGGTAATCGGATTTGGGATATTTTCAAGGACCAAGATGGAGACATATGGGCACTTACAGATAAAGGGGTTGATTTATACCACTACGGAAAAGATTCGTTCCAGCGATTTCCAACAGCTAGCCGTCCAACTTTTCTAACTCAGGACAAAGAAGGGCTATTATGGATTGCTACAAAAAATAGTGGTGTTTATACCATCGTAAAAAATACTGGTAAAATCGTTAATTATAGGTTCAACCCAAGTGATCCATATTCACTTTCATCCAACAGTTTTGACGAAAATCAATATAACCCAATTGTCGTAGATACATCCGGCAACCTATGGATTGGCACAACAAATGGTCTCAATTATTACCGCAAGGATAAAGATTTTTTCACTCGTTTTATGAGTTTGGATTATTATCAGAATTCAATTTCTAGCAATCATATCAACACCTTGCTCATTAAAGATAATAATCTTTATGTAGGAACATCCCAAGGTCTCGACAAAATAAATATTGGTGATCTATCTATCATCAATCGTCTTGCCGGCACTTCTTGGATATCTATGCTGGGTACTTATACAGTTAAACAACTCCTTGATTTCGGACCTAATCCAACTATGAATGGATTTTGGATGGCGACTACTGCTGGTATCGTGTATTATAATGAAAATTTTGATTTATTTGATGATCTGATGTGGGATTATATTTTCGGTCAGAATATTAACAAAATGTATGTAGATCCCAGTGGAAATTTGTGGGTTGATGTACTAGCATTTCCAGGTCTAACACTTTTTGATACAGAAGTTTTCTTTGCTCAAATGGGGCTAGTCCTGGATGATAATTTTAAATTATTACAGCCAGACAAAAACGGCGTTTTATCTGAAACCACAGAGCCTTCTTCGTTTACCAATGTAAAGGTAAATGATCTTTACATTGACGAGATGAGCAATATGTGGGTAGCAACTAGAGTTGGGCTCAATCAAAGAATAAAAACCACTCAGAATTTTATAACTGAAAACAATCTAACTGGAAGTAATGTAAGTGCATTGAAAATAGCACCTGACAATTCCATATGGGCCGCCCATGAAAATGGCGTTGATCAATTATCTAAGGATGGTCATGTAATTGAAAGCTTTACTGCTGATGCAACTAATTCTAATTCTCTATTAAACAAAGAGACCGGTCCTTTGGTAATTTTACATGATGGGCGGGTGTGGGCTGCAAGTCAATCTTTAGGAGCAACATTGATAAATCCGATTGCAAAAACATATCAACGATTTTATGAATTTATTGATGAAACATCCGGATCAAAACTTCGAGGAAAAGTCAATTCTATTTTCCAAGAATACGTTGAAAATCCAAATGGTTCCAGTTATGAAAATATATGGTTTGTAACCACNGCTGGGATAATTAAATGCACCATGTCCGAGCAGGCTGAAAATGCGCCTAAATTCTATATTTACGAATATGATGATAGTGTACAAAATAATTATCTATCCAGACCATCAGCAATCATCCGGGATCTAGAGACTGGTNATCTGTGGGTTGGNACAGAATCAAATGGNCTCTTCAGGGTAAAAATTGAAATTTCAAGCCGATATATAAATGACCTTCAGTCGAAATATGAAAAAATTGAACTTGTGAAACATTATATTATCGATAAAAATGATCCGAAAAGTTTTTCATCAAATTCTGTGAATACAATTGTTAGTGATGTGAATAATAATATCTGGATTGGAACATCGGGAGAAGGATTATTTCGTTATAATCGAGAAAATGACAATTTCGATCGCTGGTCAATTGATAATGGCTTGCCTAGCGCTACAGTAGTATCCATTATATCTGATAATTCTGGCGGTTTATGGTTTGGTACCAGAAGAGGAATTGCACGCTTGCATACAGATGGGAGTGTAAGGGTGTTTGATAATAGTGATGGTTTACCCGCTGATATCTTTAATACTGGCGCTGTGGATATTAATGATAATGGAATACTATACTTTGGAAGCGTGCAGGGCCTTACTCGGGTAAATCCCTCACAAATAACAATCAATAAGATAATGCCAAAATTAGCTATAAATTTGGTTGAAACTATCGATTATGAAGGTAACCGAAGTTTCATCGATTTTACAAATAACCAGATTTCGATTAATCATCAGGTTCAAACATTAAATATTAATTTCGTTGGACTTTCTTATAACAAAGCTTCAAAAAATCAATATCAATATACGCTTGATAATTACTTAAACAACTGGGTGGATAATGGGACCAATCGGACGGTCACTTTCCAACGCCTTGAACCAGATAATTATAATTTTCAGTTCAGGGCAAGTAATAATGATGGTATTTGGAATAATAATCCTTATTCAATAGAAATCCGTGTTAAACCACCAATTTGGCAGACATGGTATGCATATACATTTTATTTCTTTGCTTTTATAGGACTTAGTACATCTGNGTTTTATGGAGTAGATCGATTAAGACGTAAATCNCTAGAAAATAAACGAAAAGACCTGGAGCTCTCAGAGGCCAGGGAATTTCAGTTGAGGATGATCGCGAAAAAAATACCAGATTATGAAGGGATGGATATCAAGGCTTTTATGCGTACATCCACCGAAGTTGGTGGTGATTACTATGACTTTTTCGAGNTGGAGGATGGAAGTTTTTATGCAGTTTGTGGAGATGCTACAGGGCACGGTTCTCAATCAGGTATGATGGTCTCAATAACCAAGGCAGGTCTTGCAGGTATAGAGTCTAACTCGCCTGATGATATTCTAAACCGGCTCAATAAAGTAGTGCGCCGAGTTGACACTGGCCGTCTACGTATGAGCTTAAGCGTTTGTATTTTCAAAAATGACAAACTTTATATAAGTGCAGCTGCGATGCCACCAGCTTATCTATACTCAGCAGAAACACAATCTGTAGATGAAATCGAGATCCGAAATCTTCCTTTAGGCGGATTAGATAATGAACAATTTGAGTTAGTTGAAAAACCATTTAATACGGGAGATATATTGGTGCTTCTTTCAGATGGACTACCCGAAGCTCCAGATTTGGAAGGAAATTTGTTAGATTATCAACCAGTAATGGACTGTATTGAAAAAGTAGCTCATTTAGGGGCAGCCCAAGTTAAACAATCATTGATTGACCTAGCTGATGATTGGCTTGACGGTTCCCAAAATCCCGATGATATCACGTTTGTAGTCTTTGAAAAACAGAAGAATATAGATCTGAAAGCACAGAAGGAATTAGAGGAAGAAAAGAATATTAATAAAGTGGCGCAAGCCTAAGGAGGAATGTAAAATATGAATAATCCAACAGTAGAACTCACGCTACCCGTTATGCAAGACATGGAGCTTGCAGCAACNAAAACTGCAGAAGTCATCGCAAAACGTATGGATTTGGATGGAGATAAAACAGACGAGATCAGTATGGCCTTGATTGAAGCCTGCATTAATGCATTTGAACATTCCAAATCCAANGATAATATTTTCATTCAATACATTATTGACACAGATAAACTAATAATAAAAGTAGGTGATAAAGGTATTGGCTTTGATGCTGAAGTTGTAGCCATACCTAAAATAGAAGAGAAATTTGCTTCTGATAATAAGCGGGGCTGGGGCCTTCAATTGATGAAAGAACTAATGGATACAGTGGAGTTTCAATCCAGTGAGGATGGCACAACTGTCACAATGACAAAAAATAGATAANNATAAAAGAGAGGATATTCAGATCATGAGTGATTTTACTATTAAAGTTCGTGAAGAAGGCGACATAACTATCCTGGAAACGAGTGGGTACTTAAATAATTTCGGTGGAGACAGAGTGGCTTCTATTTGTAAACAAAGTATATCTGAAGGTAAGAGAAAATTATTAATTAATATGGAGAATACTAAAATGGTTAACAGCATCGGTGTCTCCATTCTTATAGAAATTATAGAGGACTTACAAGGCGTTAATGGAAAAATAGCTTATTATAATGTCGCGCCGATTGTTGAGAAAACATTCAATATTATGGGTATAACTAATTATTCAAAAATTTATACTAGCGAGAAGACGCAATCAAAGCATTATCATAGGAATTATTAATCAATGAATATTACTTTATTAACAATTGATGCATACATATCAAATAGCATTTATATTTCTAGTCTGTTGCAAAAAATAAATAATCATATATTTAATATTTTAAACTAAATATATTTAAACGGAGGTAAAATAATAATGGTAGAATATTTTGTAAATGGCGGCCCCTTCATGTGGCCAATACTAATACTGTTGATTGCTGGGCTCGGTATTTCCGGGGAACGGTTCTATTCGTTGATCATGTCATCCACAAATACTAAGGAATTTTTTGATGACGTTATTAAATCTTTGGATAATGATGGCATTGATAACACCATTGAACTTTGCAATAATACCCCGGGGCCGGTAGCTGAAATTTTTCATGCAGGTCTTTCAAGATTTCATCGCGGCCTTCGAGAAGTAGAAAAGGCGGTCCAAGATGCCGGTGGATTGGAAATGTCTTTCCTTGAAAAAAATATGATTTGGATGAATGCAGTCATTACTATTGCTCCGATGCTTGGCTTTACGGGAACAGTTGCTGGTATGGTCAATGCATTTGATGCTATAGCTGCAGCTAATGATATTTCTCCAGCAGTTGTTGCTGGTGGCATATCACAAGCTCTGCTGACAACTGCGTTTGGTTTAATTGTCGCAATGATTATCCAGATATTTCAAAACTTTTTTGTTTCCATGATTGATAAACTGATATTAGATATGGAAGAAAATTCAGTAAAATTTATGGATCAGCTACATTTGGAATATGAAAAGCTGGCTCAGAGCTAGAATATCCTTAATTAACTAAGGTTTTCCTTTAATTTAAATGTCAAAAAGAAGATTTAAAGGAGGTGAAATCCCCACTTCCTCCATGGCAGATATCGCTTTTTTATTGCTTATATTTTTTCTTGTTACCACTACCATCGATATGGATAAAGGTTTGGGTATTATTTTACCAGCAGAAGGTGAAGAGCTTGAGATAAAAAAAACAAACATTCTTAATTGTCTCATAAATTCGCAGGGTAACGTACTCCTCGGTGGAGAACCAATAGCAATTAAAGATGTTAATCGTGAGATTCGACGTAGGCTTGCCAAAAATGATAAATTAATAATATCAGTAAAATCTCATGAAAAAACAAAGTATGGAGATTACGTAGCGGTGATTGATCAATTAAAACGTGCCAACGCAACCCGTATTTCAATTGCCGACTCAGAATAATGAAACTTAACAGAAAAGTTAAAATCAACAGTGATATCCCTACTGCCTCAATGCCAGATATTATTTTCATGCTACTTATATTTTTTATGGTTACAACTGTGTTACGTGAATACTCTGGCCTAGATGTAGAATTGCCCAAAGCTAAACGTATACAAAAACTAAAATCAAAAAGGCATACAGCCCATATTTGGGTATCAAAACAAGGTCAAATCTCAATTGAGGATAAATTGGTTCGCTCTGGTAATGTTCGCCATATAATGTACACTAAGCGGGCTGCCGATCCGCAACTAACTGTATCAATCAAAGCAGATAAAGCAGCGCGAATGGGTTTAATTTCTGATATACACACAGAACTGCGAAAAGCCGATGCTCTTATGCTTAATTATTCGTCAAAAACAGCTATAGACTAATAAATAATGTTATCTGGGCAAGCGACTTTACCTATAAAATACAAATACCCGATCACAATAAGGTTAGCTACCCTAGGCAGTGTGTCGCTCCTAATCTTTACTTTTTTAATTTATCCAAGATATTTAGGTATGCTTGAGTTAGAAGATGTTGAATTACAAGAAATTCTGATCGAAAATATACCTCAAACTCAACAAATTGAACGCCCTCCTCCTCCTGCACGACCATCTGTGCCTGTAGAATCTGAAGATGAGGACATTGCAGATGATTTAACAATTGAAGAAACAGATCTAGATAATTTCGAAGCTTGGGATGCGCCACCGCCGCCACCGGAAGGGCCGCGAGTGAAATTCATACCGTACGATGATCCACCGCAACCTCTTTCACGAATCGCACCTGTATACCCTGAAATAGCACAGGAAGCCGGTATTGAAGGAACGGTTGTTGTACAGGTATTTATTGATTTAAAAGGACGTGTTCAGGATACTGTAATATTAAAAGGAATCCCTAATACTGGTTTGGATGAAGCAGCGATCTCAGCAATCCGGAAAACACGTTTTAGACCCGCGAAACAACGTGAAAGACCAGTCGGCGTTTGGATATCAATCCCTGTTAATTTCAGATTAAAATAAAAAAGCTCTATTAAGGGCTTTTTTAAATCATCAAAAATATAACCTAATAACTAACCACAAGACGATTATCTAATTTATCCAAGGAATTAATCCTTTGTTTTCTCTTGAATTATATCTTTTAAATATTCAAGAATACAATTGCTGATATGATTGTTCCAGCAATCGCTCCACCATAGCAAATGATAGATATGAGAGTACTAATGGATTTCAGCCCCACATCTACAAGAGTGAAACGGAAGCGGTGGGCCCAGTGGAATAGCGGCAGGCTAATTACTATAAAAAAGATTAGCTTTACATAGTTATTGTGGGCCACGGCTGTATGAATTCTTTCGTAATTCAGAGGATTATCGCCAGCCAATCCAAACGGTATCAATATACCCGTTATGATAATCAGGATGGGGAAGATCATAGCAGCTACCATTCCCCCAGCTGAAAACAGTGACCACCAGATCGGTTCGTTGGACTTCGCCATCTTTAAACTCCCAACACCAGCAATGCAACAATAATGGAAACCACTACCCACCCAGCATAAAAAACCCCTGCTACCAGTCCTTGAGGAATCCGATCCTCTCCTTTGTAAAGCACAAGGATTTTTGGTGTTAGGTTAAACCATGTAATCGTGTGATAGAGAACAAAAACGAGCGTAATGAGATGCAGCGCTACACTACTGGGATACTTCAGAGCAGCCATGAAATTGGCATAGGCATCAGCTCCTTCCGTCAGTTTAAAAACAAAAACCAGTAGAAAAATACAATAACCTGCAACGAATACACTGGTTAACTCCCTAATCATGAATAAAATGTACGGTCTGCGTTGAAGCCACCATGTATTAGGTACGTGCCTGTGGTAAGTGCTCATTTCTTTTTTCCCCACGGGATCAAAGTATCCTTAAACCAGTCAACAGTGCTGGATACTTTTGCTCGCTGAATTGCTGCTGCCGGATCAACATGTTTCGGACAGACGGCACTACACTCACCCACAAAAGTACAATCCCAGATTCCTTCGTGGCTGGCAATAAGTTCTTGGCGGGCATCCCTACCCTGATCCCTAGTGTCCATATTGTACCTCTGGCCGAGGGCTATAGCTGCAGGTCCAATAAAAGAGGAATCTAGAGCATAGACTGGACAGGCAGCATAACAGAGCACACAGTTAATACACATGGAGTACTGTTTGAAGTGGGCCAATTCAGCGGGGGTCTGAAGGTATTCACCCTCATCCAATTGTTTCTCTTCACCTTCATTCCGAATGATATATGGCTGGATCTCTGTAAGTTTTGTCATAAAATCATCCATTTCGANTATGAGATCTCGCTCTACTGGAAAACCGGTTAATGGTTCTATACGAATTGTATCTGGGTAATAATCCTTGAGGAATGCGGCNCAGGACAACTTCGGNACNTTGTTNATCATCATGCCGCAACTACCNCAGACNCCCATACGGCAGGACCAGCGATATGAAAGCGTTCCATCGATCTCATCCTTAATGTGATTGATTGCATCTAACACCACCCAATCTTCANGGAACGGAACTTTGAATGTTTGAAAGGTGGGCTCGCTCTCTTTTTCAGGGCGGTAACGGAAAATTTCCAATTTCATGGTTTCTGCCATTTCTTAAACCTTACTCTTCCTTTCCATAAACCCTCTCACCAGGCGGCCATTTAGTGATCACCACATTTTTATAATCGATGCGTGGTTCAGTATCGTTTTTGTACGCCAAAGTATGCTTTAAATAATTTTTATCATCCCTTTCCGGGTAATCGGTCCGCTGGTGAGACCCCCTGCTTTCCTTTCTTTCAAGGGCACTGTAGGTTATAGCTTCTGCAACATCCAACATGAATTCTAGTTCCAGCGCTGAGGTAAGTTCAGTGTTAAAATTGAAACTTTTGTCCTCTATTATAATATTAGAAAACCTGTCTTTAAGCTCTTTAATTTTATTGCATGTATCATTCAAGCTTTTCTCTGAGCGATAGATGCCTACACTCGTTTCCATGGTTTCGTTCATTTCTTGCCTAAGAGAAAATATTCTTTCAGTTCCCCCATCTTTTCCAAAGAAGTTTTTTCGGATACGTTCCTGTTCATCAGCAGCTTGCTTTTCCAGAGAAACCGTGTTAAGACTGGGATTATCCAATGCAAACTGGGCTGCTGCATTCCCTGCGCGTCTTCCAAACACCAGAAGTTCCGTCAGGGAATTTGATCCCAAACGGTTAGCTCCGTTAATAGAGACGCAGGCACACTCACCGGCCGCATAAAAACCGGGAAGGGAAGTTGCCCCTGTGATGTCAGTGTCAATACCTCCCATCATGTAGTGAACGACGGGTCTCACTGGGATTGGGTCGTATACAGGATCGATTCCGGCATAATTTTTTGATAACTCCCGCACGAAAGGTATTTTTTTATCAATTTTCTTTTCCCCTAGGTGACGAACGTCGAGATAAACTACGTGACCATATGGGCCTGATATAGTTTTTCCTTTTTCTTTTTCCGCTACGAAAGCCTGGCTCAGGCGATCCCGGGGGCCCAGTTCCATACTTTTTTTTACTGGATGCAAGGAATTGTTAATATCAACCGGTTTGCCCAAGTTGTAATCCTGAAGATACCTATATCCGTCTTTATTCACCAAGATTCCGCCCTCTCCTCGGGCTGCTTCCGTAATGAGAATGCCCGTTCCTGGGAGTCCTGTGGGGTGGTACTGGATAAATTCCATATCTTTTAGGGGTATGCCAGCCTGGTAGGCCATTGACATTCCATCGCCTGTTTTAATGGCACCATTTGTCGTGAACGGAAAAACCCGTCCGGCACCACCAGTGCACATTATCACCGATTTACCAGTAATCGCCTCCACTTTGCCGGAACGAAGTTCGATTGCAGCTACTCCTTGGCATCGGTTATTATCCACAAGAATCTTTGTAGCGAACCATTCATCATAGCGAGTAATATTGTTGTACTTGAGGGATGTCTGAAAAAGGGTGTGGAGCATATGAAACCCGGTTTTATCTGCAGCAAACCATGTCCGCTCAATTTTCATACCTCCAAAAGGTCTAGTTGCCACTGTCCCATCAGTTTCCCGACTCCACGGACAACCCCAATGTTCCATCTGGATCAATTCTCTAGGGGCATCGTTCACAAAAAGTTCCACCGCGTCCTGATCACACATCCAGTCTCCTCCAGCAATGGTATCATTGATATGGTTTTCCAGAGAATCGTTTTCTTTGATAACTGCAGCCGCTCCGCCCTCCGCCGCCACAGTATGGCTTCTCATGGGGTAGACCTTGCTCACCACTGCGACACTCAAGTTTGGGTTGGTTTCAGCAATGGAAATAGCCGCTCTGAGTCCTGCACCGCCGCCGCCCACCATGACAATATCGTGTTTTGTAATCATTTAATTTCTTCCAGAGGAAAAGGGCTTCGAAAAATCATATCATTAGTATTAGACAACAGCACAGCCTAACAAAGGTTTGTATGTTTTATGATAAATAAGGAAATCAAATGTACGATAAAATTGATAGTCTATAATCACACAAAATTAATTACTACTAGACATATATAGAAATAGTTTATAGCTCATAGTACCTGAGGAAATAATATTTTGAACATCTTGGTAAAATATTTTTTATCTACTAGCTTTCTATTTATATGAAGTATGGTAGTGTAGCTGCAGGTGACAAAACTACTGCTAATGCAGCAATGGAAATTCTTAAGGACGGCGGGAATGCATTTGATGCAGCAGTTTGTGCTGTATTTACCTCTATGACATCTGAATATTCCTTAACTGGCGCTTGTGGTGGTGGCGTTATGCTAGCATATCCAAAAGATTCGGTGCCAATTATTTTCGACTTTTTCGTACACACCCCTGAAAATAATACGCTAAAGAATTTAGATTTTTTTCGTATAGCAGTTGATTTTGGCCCAGCATCACAATTTTTTCATATTGGAAAAGGTTCTGTTGCCGTACCTGGAAACACAATCGGTTTATTGCATATCCATTCTAGATTGGGATCAATGCCATTATCGCGCATACTTGAACCAGCTATAAGAACCGCCAAGTATGGTGCGATTATTAATAATGCACATGAATATCTATTTAAAATTCTTGACCCAATTCTCAGTCACACCAATACTGGAGAAATACTTTTCAAACCAAACGGTAAAACAATAAAAGCAGGTGAGAGGTTCAATAACCCAGATTTTGGAAATTTCCTTGAACAACTAATTGTTGAGGGTCATAAATTTTTATATAANGGCGATTTTGCAGAAAAAATTGATGATTTCATGGGAGATGAAGGACTAGTGAAAAAATGGGATTTATCGAACTATAAAGTGATCGAAAGAACACCTTTGAAAACTAATTTTAATGGTAAAACAATTATTACTAACCCCATGCCATCTCCAGGCGGTACACTTATAGCGTTTGC
>JGI24817J26689_1000350_pt1 | contig 11194 bp, 12 predicted proteins | sample METZYME_3_300m_FD_26689 | JGI IMG/M metagenome (IMG submission 26689) | reverse complement strand
CCTGCCATCTCGTCATAAAAATTCCTGAGAACTTTTGGATCAATCGATGTTATATCTCCCCTGATGCTATTTTTTTCCAAGAGGGAAAGAATGAATTGAATACCTGGAGACATGGTTCTCTCACCTGCAGTCTTGGGCCCTCCTCTGACTAAGACTTTCAGCAAGGCATCCGGTAATAGAAAGATTAATTTTACTAAGAGGCTCACTAGTTGCTTAATTATTTCTTCTGTCGCCTGACTAAACGTGACCGGACGAGAAATGACAACCCCATTCCAGTAGCTATAATCGCTACGGACATCTTTCCACGATGCGCGGTTTCGCTCGTCCAAATTTCGCTGTATTCAAACCAGTAAAGTAGGTAGATAGAAATTAGCCAAGGTATAAAGGCAATAGCTACTTTGAGCGCTTTACGGATCTTTGTTTTCAAGGAATTTAACATGCCAAAAAATACTACCATGAAATGTAGTCATCGTATACGATGAGACGGAGTGTTGGAGTTCTCTCAGCAAACAAATATTGCAATATATGAGTCTTGACCTGAAAGCGTTACTAAAAAACAAAGCCATCAACAAGTGGAGATTGTTCTGGCTGATTTCTATTCCCATGTCCATCACGATGGTTGCCGCTATGATGCGTTCTGACATGTCGACCGCGTCTGGTATATCATCAATGATTGGTTTTTCCGTTCGCTGGGCGGTGCCATTCATATATTTGGTAGTCGCTGCATCTTCGGTGCAAATACTATTTCCCGGGACCTTCTCAAAGTGGTGGTTACGCAACCGAAAATACATCGGGATGTGCTTTGCAGTTGCGATGGCGTGGCAAGGCTTATTCATTTTTATAATGTCTTACTTTTTCCGCGACTACTACTTTGAAAATGTCTATCTGTTTCGTGATGAGCTAGAAGGGAGCATCGGCTATATCTTTCTTCCCGCCATGGTCGTCACATCCTTCCACTTTGGACGTAAACACTTGAGCTCCAAACAATGGAAGTTGCTGCACAAGAGTGGGATCTATTTCCTCTGGGCCTATCCCTTTAGCACCTATTGGTGGAGTCTCTGTAACGGGCTCTCCTGTTATGAGAATCCGGTACCACTTGACTATGTGTACTACTGGGGCGGTTTTCTTGCGTTCGCACTGAGAATTGCAGCCTGGGGCAAGCAACGCTGGCAAGCCACGAATAAGAATGCCGCTGAGAACAACATGCCGCTTGCACTTAGGGCATTGGGCGGCATCATTATCGTCTTTGGTCTTATTTGGTCAGTTCCCGGGCTCTATTGGCAAGAACGTGTTACTGATTTTTTGACCGCGTCAGCNTGGTCTGCAGATCTGGTATTGTGGCTGCCATTTTGGCCTTACGAGCCTTATTTNTCACTCTTCATCATTGGATTAGGTACGATGCTGATAACCAAGGTTAGGAGTNCAGAAAAGTCTATCTTGGCAGTAGATGGNTAGTATCTATTAGAGTCTAGGAATAAGCTTTATTGTTGAGGTTGAGGTGGCGACTAGTTTCTCGCCCTGGCTCAAGGTGCTAGAAAGAAAAGCAATGCTCTTACCTATACGAAGAATTTTCGCTTCGGCCACTAAAATTCCTGGATGTGCAGGAGCTAAGAAACTAACATTGATGTCCAAAGACATTGGATTAAATTTAAAATCCAACAAAGCTATAAGCAGATGGGCCATACAAGTATCCATCATCCCAGTGATAAACCCTCCCTGAACTATTTGTGCCTCAGAGTGGCAAAACTCAGGAACAGCATCGAATTCCATAATTACAGTTTGTTTTTCTGAATTCAATTGGGTAGCCCTACCCTTTAAAGTGTCAAGGCAAGGTGGCTTATGTGTTTCAAGTAATTTTAGTTTTTCTTTATCAGTTAACATTGGTATTCCTAAACTGTGGTTAATTTTTCTTTTCACAGCCTCCTAAAGAAGGTCTGTATACGGAAAGAGGGATTTCTGACTTATCGAGCTCAATAAAATCAGTGTCCCAGTGTTTGGTTGTTAGTTCCCAGCGTCGTTGTTCGCCAGCAATATAATCATCCATTTGATTGCCATAAAGTTTTGTAATTAATTCTGCTCGACCTAAAGGTGCGGGCTTGCTTTCTTGTGAGTTTGGAAATAGAAAAGAAACGGCAAATGTCCATTGAGCTTCAATACCATGACCATCTGGCACAAAAAGTTTATGCTCAATAATAGACCCATGATCTAAGGCATATTGCATCAGAGGATAATGCCACTTCATATACAGTTCAAGCCACTCATCTTCGTCTCCCCCTTCTACCAGATAGTAAGAGATACCAAAGGGTTGCATGCACTTTCCTCTTCCATTATTTCCTTGTGCATTCAGCAAAACAGGAAAAATAAGTACCATAAAAAATAAAATCAAAAATTTGTTCCTAATCATAAAATTACTTCCTTAATTATTCTTTTACTTCAAACTATTCTCTTTGGATAAGAGTAAATATTAAAACGATCTGAGTTCAAAAAACCAATCAAAGTGATTTCATATTCCCAAGCGGCCTCAATTGCTAAGCTGGAAGGAGCACCAATTGCAACTATTATAGGAATTCCTGCTAATGCCGATTTATGCACTAACTCAAAACTGGTTCTACCACTCAGCATTAAACCGTATTTGGACAGTGGTAATGCATGTTCATTTATCTGTTGGCCAATTAATTTATCCAATGCATTATGACGGCCCACGTCTTCAAATAANTGNAGTATCTCTCCATTGACATTAAAAAGAGCCGATGCATGTAATCCACCTGTTATTCCAAATGCATCTTGATTTTGTCTAAGATTCTCAGGGAGTTGTCTTAGAACAGACTCTTCAATTTCTAGATTACTCGCATGACTATCAATCGGCTGTATCTTAGAGATGCCTTCCACCATTGAACTACCACAAATACCACAGGATGAATTAATATAAAAATTTCGAATCTTATCTGGGTCCAATTTCACAGACTCGTTGAGTTCAATAAATACAGTATTTTCAAGATTAGAATCGTCGACTAATCCCTTATTNCTGGATACTGAGAGAATATCGTTTTTATTATTGATCACACCTTCAGAAAATAAGAATCCAATGGCTAATTCAAAATCATTNCCCGGTGTTCGCATTGTAATAGCAATATTTTTATTAGACCTTGATGAAGCGGGACCAAAGCAAATAGTAAATTCCAATGGCTCCTCAATGGCAACTTCATCTGATATTTCTTGAGTAATACCTTCAGTATTTTTATGAACAGTAATACGACTTGTTGTTTTCAAAGATTAAAAGNCCTAATGTTAAGAATCNATTTCAGNGAACATTAATGAAGTAATNAGAAGGGGTGTTTCCATCATTAAGTCGTTCATCGCAATTTTCCTTTCATCAATCGTTTCATACTAATTTAACCNCCTATGTAATACATTTCTACTTTCTCTTTTTCCTTATTGTTTTGATTAAGATATCTTAGCTCGCTATATCGGTCATCTCTTGATTGCCAAATTGAGATTATCTTTTCTTCTATTGTATTATCGTCTATTTCTGATCTTATCAATGACTTAATATCCATACCTTTTGAAGCGAATAAACAATTGTATAACTTACCATCTGATGACAGTCTTGCTCTGGTGCATGAACCACAAAAAGGATTAGTCATGGAAGAAATAAAACCAATCTCAGTTCCAATATCATCAAAGATAAAACGAGAAGCCACCTCACCTTTATAATTCTGCTTAATTGGACTAAGGGACCATTTATTTGATATCAATTCTATAATTTCTGAGCTGGGAATCGTTTCTTGTTGCTGCCAGTCATTAATATTACCCACATCCATGTATTCAATAAATCTAAGAATCACTGGTTGATCTCGAAAATACTCTACCATTTTTAGAATATTGTTTTCATTGACTCCCTTTTTTATAACTGCATTAATTTTAATGTCCTTAAAGCCTGCTCGTTGAGCTTCATCTATACCGCTTAACACTCGATCCAGATCACCTCTGCCTCCTGTCATTAGTTTGAATTCATTAGGATCAATAGAATCCAGACTGACTGTTATACGATCAAGACCAGAGGCTTTTAACTCATAAGCATACTTCTTCAGTAACACTCCATTGGTGGTAAGAGCAATGTCCTTAATTTTATCAATAGTGGAGAGATCTCCTATAAAATCAGTTAGGTTGACCCTGAGTAAAGGCTCACCTCCTGTGATTCTTATTTTACTGACACCCAGNTTAGTAAAAATTCTTACCAGTCTAAGCATTTCATCAAAACTCAATCTTTCTTTAGACGGTAGGAATTTAAACCCTGGATGAAACTTGTCTTCGGGCATACAATAAACGCATCTAAAATTACAACGATCCATAACAGAGATTCTAAGGTCTCGCAACGCTCTGCCTAATTGATCTCTAATGGGAGGCATATGAGAAAGATTTGTCATTGATCGGAAGAGATCATATTTAGCATCTCCATGGGTGCAATATATTCATAACCTTGCTCTTTTGCCACTGCTTCAATAGTGACTTTTCCGTTACAAATATTTAAGCCTTCACAGAGTCCTTTATCATTTAATAGGGCTTGGTTAAATCCATTATTAGCAAGGCTCATTACATAAGGCATGGTGGCTTGGTTCAAGGCATAGGTAGAAGTAAGGGGTACAGCACCAGGCATATTGGTCACGCAATAATGCAATATGCCCTCTTCAACATACGTTGGATCTGAATGCGTGGTTGCATGACTGGTCTCGGAACAACCGCCTTGATCTATTGCTACATCAACAATAACAGAGCCAGGCTTCATCAATTTGACTAAATCTCTAGTAATTATCTTAGGTGCAGATGCCCCAGGAACCAATACAGCTCCTATTACTAGGTCAGCCGCTTGGATATAGTCTTTATTATTTTCAGAGTTGGCAATCACTGCATTTAACTTGTCACCAAAAATTGATTCCAAATAATCAAGTCTAGTTGCAGATTTATCAAGAACAGTGACATTTGCTTGCATGCCGATGGCCACCTCAATCGAATTAATACCCACAACACCGCCACCAATAATGACAACATTAGCAGCATCAACACCGGTTACCCCACCTATCAGAAGTCCTTTGCCCCCCTTTGCTTTTTCCAAGCAGCTTGCTCCTGCCTGGACTGCCATTCTTCCTGCAACCTCACTCATTGGAGTAAGTAATGGGTAACTGTCATCGTCTGCTTTTACTGATTCATAGGCAATAGCACTGGCTCCAGAATTAATGAGAGCCTTAGCTTGATCAGGATCAGGAGCTAAATGCAAATAAGTAAATAAAATTTGGTTTTCCTTAAGCAAGGCGCATTCCTCTAATTGAGGTTCTTTCACCTTAACAATCATCTCTGCTTGAGCAAAAATTTCCTCTCGGGTTTTGACAATCACTGCTCCAGATTGCTTAAACTCTTCGTCTGTTTTACCGATGCCAAGACCGGCATTGCTTAGAACCATTACCTCATGATTAGCTGCAGTTAATGCTTGGACACTTTCAGGTGTTAAGCCGACTCTATATTCATCAGTTTTAATTTCCTTAGGTACACCTATGAGCATGTATTTCCCCTCTTATTTAACAGTTGGCATGGAGAGATTTAAGTCCTCATCCTCATCAATCTCAGGCCATCTGGTTGTGACAGTCTTGGTTCTTGTATAAAACCGAACGCCGTCCATACCGTAGATATTTGATGACCCATAAATGGAATCCTTCCAACCACCGAACGTGTAAAATGATAATGGTACTGGAATCGCCACATTGATTCCAACCATTCCCACCTGAACAGAATTAACAAATTCTCTTGCTGCAGACCCCTTAGTCGTAAATAAAGCAACACCATTGCCAAACTGATGTTGATTAGCTAGTTCAATTGCTTCTGAGAAATTCTGAACTCTGAGCATGACCAAAACAGGACCAAAAATTTCATCAAGATAAATACTCATGTTTTTTTGCACATGATCAAAGAGTGTTGGCCCCAGGAAAAATCCTTCGCTATTCCTAGTCATAGGGTGTTGTCTTCCATCAAGCAAGAGGGTTGCCCCTGACTCAACACCTTGATCTATGTAGTCGATCACTTTACTTTTATGCTCGGCAGTTATTAATGGGCCCATCTCATTATGAGGATCATCTCCGGGCCCAATTTGAAGCTGGCTTGCCTTCTCTAAAAGATGTTTATTCATCTCATCTGCAATACTATCAACCGCTACTACAACTGAGATAGCCATACATCTCTCTCCTGCTGAACCGTAGGCTGCACCAATAATTGCATTGGCTGCTTGCTCAATATCAGCATCCGCTAAAATAATGGCATGATTTTTCGCGCCTCCCAATGCTTGAACTCGTTTTCCATTAGCCGAAGCTTTACTATGAACTGCTTGAGCAACTGGTGTTGACCCAACAAAACTGAATGTTTTAATAGTGGGGTGATCTAGAATTGCATCCACCATTTCTTTATCGCCATGCACCACGTTCATGACTCCTTCTGGAAGACCAGCCTCATGCATTAATTCAGCTAATTTCATAGCGCAAGAAGGGTCTTTTTCTGAAGGCTTAAGAATAAAGGTGTTTCCACACACAATAGCAATAGGAAACATCCACATAGGGACCATTGCAGGAAAATTAAAGGGCGTCACACCAGAGCAAACACCTATTGGCTGTCTTGTTGAATAACAATCAATACCGGTTCCAACCTGCTCACTAAATTCGCCCTTCAAAAGATGCGGAATGCCACAAGCAAAGTCCACAACCTCGATCCCCCTTTGGAGAGATCCTGCTGCATCCGAGAGAACTTTCCCATGCTCTAAAGTGATCAAACGAGTCAATTCCTCTCGATTCGATTCTAGTAATTCTTTGTACTTAAATAAAACCTGAGATCTTCTGGTTATTGAAGTCTTGGACCAAGACTTAAAAGCAAGCTCTGCCGCCTTCACGGCTTTGTCTAAATCATCGCTGTTACCCATGGGTAGTTTTGCAATAACTTCGCCTGTTGCTGGATTGTAAATATCGCCATACCGATTAGACGATGAAGGCTGATGTGTGCCATTAATCCAATGTTCAATAACTTTCTGTTCCATGGTCTTCTCTAGTCGATTGCAGTAAGTGATTCTTTGACTGTTTGTACGACAGTTCTAACTTGATCTTCTGTGGCAATGTAAGGTGGGCACAAAGCAATCGTGTCCCCTGTTGTTCTTACCAAGACCCCTCTCGAAAAACATTCTCTAAAAACTTGTAATGCTCTAGCGGTCGGTTGACCTTCAATAGGCTCAAGTTCAATCGCTCCCAATAACCCATAATTTCTGATATCAATGACATAATTTGATCCTTTAACAGTTTGTAATTCCTCTTCAAGAATCGGTGCCAATTCGCTGGCTCTTTGAAATAAACCTTCTTCCTCATAGACATTTAATGTGGCAAGACCGGCAGCAGCGGCCAAAGGATGTCCTGAATATGTATAACCATGATAAAACTCTATGCTGTCTTCAGGGCCGGTCATAAAGGTTTCATAAATTTCTTCCTGCACCATCACTCCACCCATGGGCACCATTCCACAAGTCATACCTTTAGCAATGGTCATGATATCTGGAGACACATCAAAGGCCTCTGCTGCGAAGCTTTTACCTGTTCTACCAAATCCAGTAATCACTTCATCCATAATCAAGAGGATGCCATGCTCATCACAAATCTGTCGTATCCGCTCTAAGTAACCCACAGGAGGGATTAATACTCCACCTGAGCCAGCAATTGGTTCAAGGATCACAGCAGCAACAGTGGATGGATCATGCAAAGCTAATATGTCTGACAATTCATCTGCTAAATGCCCTCCCCATTCGGGTTGCCCGACAGAGAATGCATTGTGTTCAAGATTATGGGTGTGTTTAAGATGATCAACTGCTGGCAGTAAGGCACCAAACATTTTCCGATTAGGGGACATGCCTCCTACTGATATGCCGCCAAAACCAACGCCATGATAACCCTTCTCTCTGCCAATTAATCGGGTCCGATGGCCTTCTCCTCTTGCTCGATGGTACGCTAATGCCATTTTGAGTGCGGTATCAACAGCTTCAGAACCTGAATTAGAAAAAAACACATGGGTAATGCCATCCGGTGCCATATTGACCAGTTTATCAGCCATTTCAAAAATCGTTGGATGGCCCAATTGAAAAGCAGTTGCATAATCAAGTGTTTCAGCTTGCTTTTGTACCGCTTCTACAATTGTTGGATGACAATGACCCGCATTACAACACCACAAACCTGAAGCTCCATCAAGGACTTGTTGATCCGTGTGTGTGGTATAGAACATGCCTTTAGCTTCTTTAAACATTCTAGGGTTTTTCTTAAAATATCGATTGCCAGTGTAAGGCATCCAATAAGCCTCAAGATTAGGGAGTGCATTGCTCATAATTCTAGTCCTTATTAATTGTTATAGCTCCACCTTAATGAGTTTTTATAAATTTAACAATATTTAAATTGATTTTTTATAAATTATTGTTTTTAATAGGTTTTAATATTTTTTGTTTAATATATTTAACGTTTTAACAGCATGAATGAAGACATAGACATTGGCACCAGACTCAAGAAACTAAGACATGAGAGGCAAATCTCTCAGCGGCAGTTAGCCATCAAATCAAAAGTAAGTAATGCCACCATTTCGCTCATTGAAAGCAATCAAACTAACCCGTCATTAGGGATGTTAAAAAAAATACTGGATTCAGTGCCTATTTCGATCAGCGATTTCTTTACTATGGAAATTAAATTAGCTAACAAAGTCGTCTATAGAAAAAATGAACTTACTGAAATCGGTAGTGGCCCTATTTCCTATTTACAAATTGGACAGAATCTAAAGAACAATCAACCGCAAATGATTCTTGAACGATACAAACCAGGAGCAGATACAGGTAAAAATATGCTGACACATGAATCAGAAGAAAGCGGTTTAATCCTTGAAGGGCGTCTAGAACTCACAGTAGGTGATCAAATTTACTATTTAAGCACTGGAGATGCTTATTTATTCAATAGCAGTGTTCCGCATCGTTTTAAAAACCCAGGTGCCACTGATTGTGTTCTGGTTTCAGCATGTACTCCGCCAAGTTTCTAGTGCAATAAATGGATAACACTAAGAAACTAAAATAAAATAAAATNAAACGTAATAGAGAAGATGACTGATAACAAAGAAAAAGAATTTATTCCTGTAAACATTGCGGTTCTGACAATTTCGGATCGAAGGACATTAAAAGATGATGAATCAGGTGATCTTCTAGTAGATCAATTGCAATCTTATGGTCATAAATTAAAAGAGCGTAATATTTGTAAAGACAATCGGTATCAAATTAGAAGTATTTTATCTGAGTGGATTNTAAGCAATTCTGTGCAAGCAGTGATCACTACAGGCGGAACAGGTATCACCGGCACAGACGGCACTCCGGAAGCNATCNANCCGCTATTAGATAAAACNATTGATGGGTTTGGTGAGATGTTTAGAAGCTTATCCTATCAAAACATCAAAACCTCTACCTTGCAATCCAGAGCTTTCGCAGGAGTGGCAAACGGAACATTTATTTTTTGCTTGCCAGGATCACCGGGTGCATGTAAAGACGGTTGGAATTTTCTTATTAAGGAACAACTAGATAATCGAACACAGCCCTGTAACCTTGTGGAATTAATGCCCAGACTTAAAGAATAGATTTATCAGCGATGAATCAAACTAACCGATTAGAAGTTCACATGTTTCCTTGTTTAAGTGACAACTATGGTTTCTTGATTCATGATCATACCAATAATTTAACAGCCACTATTGACACACCTGAAGTAACAGCTATAGAAAAGGCACTAAATGAAAATAACTGGTCTTTAACCCACATCATCAACACCCATCATCACTATGATCATGCCGGTGGGAATCTTGAACTCAAGAATAAAACCGGTTGTACAATTATCGGTCCCGCAGTTGATCAATCAAGAATTCCTGGCATTGACCAATGCATTCAACATGAAGAGATTTTTCAATTTGGAGAACATAAAGTTAAAGCATTCCATACTCCTGGCCATACATTAGGCCATATGGTTTATCATTTTGAGGACCAATCTTTAGCCTTTGTCGGTGACACACTATTTGCTATGGGTTGTGGCAGATTATTTGAAGGCACGCCAAAACAAATGTGGTCTTCACTTAACATAATTAAACAGTGGCCAGATAACACAAAACTCTATTGTGCACATGAGTATACTCAAGCAAATGCAAATTTTGCGATCAGCATTGATCCAGAAAATAATGCATTGATAGATCGAAAAACTTTAGTTGATGATCTTCGCCTAGAAAACACTCCTACTGTTCCCACCACTGTTGAGTTAGAGAAATCAACCAACCCTTTTCTCAGAGCCAATCAAGAACAAATAAAAACATTTCTGAATATGAATGAATCATCAGACATTGAGGTTTTTGCTGAAATTCGAAAACGCAAAGATAATTTCTGATATTTGTTTCAATTGTTTAAATTATAATAGATTAAAAGCGCCCGTAGCTCAGCTGGATAGAGCGTGTGGCTACGAACCACAAGGTCGGGAGTTCGAATCTCTCCGGGCGCGCCAAGGTTATTATGGAAATATATAAAGAATTTTCGATAGAGGCAGCACATTCATTACCCAATGTGCCCGAGGGACATAAGTGTGCAAGATTACATGGGCATTCATTTAAAATAAGACTCTATGTGGAAGGCATGCCTAATGAGGAAAGTGGCTGGATTATAGATTATGCAGACATCGCTAGAGCTTTTGAGACCAGCAGAAAAATATTAGATCATTCACATTTAAATGAGATTGAGGGACTTAATAATCCAACAAGTGAAAATTTAGCTATCTGGGTATGGAATCGGATAGTCTCTGATTTCCCAGAATTATCAAAAGTAGAGGTACAAGAAACCTGTACAAGTGGGTGCATCTACCAAGGAAAATAAATCAGTTTAATGGAGTGAGTAATGCGAAGAATAATCACAGGACATAACAGTGAGGGAAAATCAGTTGTAAAGATTGATGGAGGACCATCTAGATCAGTTGGTGAAGAAGTCGGAGGTTTATTTGAAATTTGGAACACTGATGACAGCTCTGTTGATAGTACTGATTCGATCGATAGGGCTGATACAGATATTGTGCTTTCCCCCACTCCTGGAGGGTCGAAATTTAGATACTTCAGAATTAATCCA
>JGI24817J26689_1000344_pt1 | contig 11328 bp, 11 predicted proteins | sample METZYME_3_300m_FD_26689 | JGI IMG/M metagenome (IMG submission 26689) | reverse complement strand
GTGTCGTCCACCACCATCCCACCGGACACGGTCACCACCCGGGGCGAGAGGGCGGCCACCCGCTCCAGCTCGTGAGACGACACCACCACAGTGGCCCCGGCGGCTACCGCGTCGCTCACCAGAGTGTCAACCACGTCCCGGCCGGCCTGGTCCAGCCCCGCATGGGGCTCGTCCAACAGCCAGAGTTCCGGTCGTCGGACGACTAGGGCGGCCAGCGAGGTCCGGCGACGCTGGCCGGCCGAGAGGGTGTGGACCGGCTGGTCGTGGAGTCGCCTGGCGACCGCTAGACGGTCCAGCGCCGAAGCCGTCCGTTGACTTGCCTCGCCGGACGAGAGGCCAGCTGCCCGGGCCCAGAAGCGCATGTTTTGCACGACGGTAAGGTCGTCGTAGAGCCCATTGGCGTGTCCCAGGAGGGCCACCCGACGCCTGGCCGCCCGACGCTCCACGACCAGGTCATGGCCCAGCACGGTGGCCGACCCGGATTCAGGCCGGATTAGGCCGGCGCACAGGCGAAGCAGGGTCGTCTTCCCGGCCCCGTTGGGGCCCCGGACTAACACCGTCTCGCCGGCCCGGACCGTCAGATCCACTCCGGCCAGCGCGGGGAAGTTCCCCAGCAGCGCCACCGTCCCACGCAACTCGACCACCGGCACCCCGTCACGGTACCGGTCGGCCGTACCCTGACCCCATGCCCATGCCCCGTCCCGCTCAACGACGGCTCCCGGCGGCCACCATGACAGCCATCCTCCTGCTAACTGGCGCCTGCTCCGAGGACGCCACCGCCCCGACCCCTCCAGCAGCGGGGCCGGCGGCGGCCACCACGTCGATCGTGGAGGCCCGACCTACCCTGGCCGACGAGGGCATACCTGACTGGGTAGGCGACGTGGTCAACCTGCACGACCTGGCCGACGGAACCTGCTTTAACCGGTACTCCTGGGTGCAAAACGAGCGGCACGTCGAGATCGACACCCGGGTGCCCTGCGAGGGCCCTCACCAGCACGAGGTGTACCTCCGGACCGACCACCCGGCCCGAGCCGGGGCACCGTGGCCCGGCGACAGCGAGATGGAGGCTTACGCCCGGGCCGAGTGCTATGGCGCCTTTGCCGCCTTCGTGGGCCAGATCTACGAGCTCTCCGAGCTGGAGCTGGGCTACCTCACCCCGTCGAGAACCGACTTCGAGCACGAGGAAGCCCGGTTCCGAGGCATCCACTGCTACCTGATGGTCGAGGACGGCGGCGAGATGGTCGGCTCGGCCCGGGACTCTCGCCGCTAACGCCGCTCGGCCAGCACCAGGGCCAGGCCCGACCAGGACTGCGGGACGGCACCAAGACCCGCTCCGGTGTCCGGGTTCCAATACTCGGCTAGCCCCGACGCCCACGCCCCAGCCACCGTGGTCCGGGCCAGGTGGGCGGCAGCGGTCGGCGAGTGCCGCTCTACGGCCAGGACCACCAGGTAGGCCAGCTGGGGCCACACCGGACCCCTCCAGTAGGCATCCGGGTTGAAGGTCGGCTCGGCCCGATGCACGCCAGCCGGACCGGCCGGACCCCCGAAGGCTCTCGGGTCCAAGAGTTGGTCGACCACGGTCGCCGCCCGACCGGGCTCGTCGTCGACGAGGAGCGGGAGCACGGCGTCCAGGGTCCGTACCCGACCCGAGCCGTCGGCCGTCGGACCGGCGTCCACCCAGGTTCCGGCCTCCTCGGACCACCGATCGACCAGGGCGGCAGCCAGCCGGTCCGCCTCTTCGGCCAGCCCGGCATCGTCGACCACGGTGGCCAGCTCCCGGGCGTTGAAGGCGATGAGCGCATTGAAGCCCGCCGGGGCCACCGGGAACACCGGGTTGTGAAGGGGCTCGCCGTCGGAGCCGGTCTCGATGGTGGACACCAGGCGGTCCTTGACCGACGCCCAACGGTCCCGGTCAAAGCCGTCCGGGCACCGGTCGTCCCAACGGGGGGAGTCGTCGGTACCTGTCTCCCAGGGGTGGCATGCCAGGACGAGCCCGTTCCCGTCGCGGGCCCGGTGCTCCAGCAGGAACCGCAGTCCCGAGACCGCAAAGGCCACCACCTCATCGTCTGGTGGCCAGCCAGCCCGGACGAGCTCGGCCACCGCGTGGCCGTACATTGGCGGCTGGGTGATTGCCGAGCCGTCCCTCCGCCCCCACAGGTCCTCGTGAAACCCCGGCGACCGGACGTAGTTCACGTGGGGCACAAAGCCGGACGGTCCCTGCGGGCGGAACATCTCGGCCAGCTCCCGCTGGGCCCGGTCCCGGTCGCCGAGCGCCCGCCAGACGAGCACGTGGAAGCACGAGTCCCACAGCCACTGCCACGGGTAGACCCCCGTGTTGGGCGCTGCGTACCCTTCCGGCACCCAGTGGTCGTCGAGCACCCGTTGCACAACGGCCCGGAGGTCGCCGTCCGACGGGTCCGAGAGGACCGGGAGCCCCATGCCTCGCTGCACCATTGTCTCCTTCCGCTTCGGCCCGACCGACGGGGTCTCGGTCGTAGCACGGAACTGGGCTAACGCGCTCGCCGGGCTGGGCTTCGGGGTGGACTTCCTGGCCGGTGCGGTGGAGCCAGGCTGGGACGATGACCGGCCACTGACCCTGGTGGAAGGCCTGAGCATCGGTGCCTCCGGCCCGCCGAAAGCCGACCGGCTGGTTGAGGTCCTACGCGGAACCGACCTGGTGGTGGTAGAAAATTTATGCTCTCTCCCGTTGAACCCGTCTGCCGCCCGCGTCCTGGCCGGGGTTCTCCGGGACCGGCCGGCCGTCCTCCACCACCACGACCTCCCGTGGCAGCGGACCCGCTTCGCCCACGTGACTGACCTACCGCCGGACGACCCGGCATGGCGCCACGTCACAGTCAACGACCTGACCCGCCGGGACCTGGCCGAACGGGGAATCGCCGCCACCACCATCCGCAACGGGTTCGACCCGGACCCGCCCCTCGGCGACCGCCAGGCCACCCGGGACCGACTGGGGCTAGGCGCCGACGACCGCCTGGTGGTCCATCCGGTTCGGGCCATTCCCCGCAAGGCGGTAGGCCGTGCCGTGACCCTCGCCGAGTCGCTGGACGCCACCTACTGGCTCTCCGGACCGGCCGAAGACGGCTACGGACCCGATCTGGCACGGGAACTAGCGGCCGCCCGCTGTCCGGTTATCCACGCCTCGCACGCCAACCGGTCCGATCTCTACGCGGCGGCCGATGTAGTGGCCTTCCCGTCTACCTGGGAGGGCTTCGGCAACCCACCGGTCGAGGCCGCCCTGGCCCGACGGCCGGTGGCCGTCGGCGACTACCCGGTGGCTGATGAGTTGCAGGCTCTGGGATTCGCCTGGTTCGACGCCAGCGACCCGGAACCCCTCCGGGACTGGCTGGCCTCACCGGCCGACCANCNGGAAACTCTGCTGGCCCACAACCGNGAGGTNGCGGTCGAAGAACTGTCGACCAGACGGATGGCCGAAGGGCTGGAATCCCTACTAGCTGAGGCAGGCTGGCTCCCGTGACCTCCCCGCCCGACTCCCCGTCGCAGCCCCTCGATCCGATGCTGGTCCGGCGCGACTCCCTCCGACGCCTGGCCCGGCTGGGCCAACGGCTTGGCTACCTGGCGTTCGCCGCCTCCCTGGTTATCTTCGCCGCTGGGCTGGCCTCNGGGTTCTCGGGCCGCGTGGCCACCAGCCTGGTGGTNCTGCTGGTCGCCGGNTCTGTCGTNCTGGCCCCGGCCATTGTCCTCCACTACGCAGTACGGGCCGCCGACGATGAGGANCGGGGCACGGACCGCAGGCACTGACCGACCCCTNCCAGGTGCCCAAGGGGGGTTTTCCCCGCCCGGCTTCTCCCATTGGCCTTCAGTGTGTCTACCGTCACAGTGTGTCAANAATCGTCGACCAGCTCCCNAGCCCCTGATGACCGTCACGGCCACCCAGACACGCCTGCCGGCCGCCGAGCGTCGTCGCCAGATCCTGGATGTCGCCCTCGAGGTCTTCGCCCGCCACGGCTACCACGACACGTCCATGAACGCCCTGGCCTCGGAGGCCGGCGTAACCAAGCCGGTGCTCTACCAGCACTTCGTGTCGAAGCACGACCTGTTCGAGGTCCTCCTGACCGAAACAGGCGACAGGCTGATGCGGGCCATCGAGGCCGCTGAGGCAGAAGAGACGCCGAGGCGTCAAGTGGAGGCCGGCTTCCGGGCCTTCTTCCACTTCTTCGACGAGCGCCCAGCCGCCTTCTCGGTGCTCTACGGCTCCAGCCTGACCGTAGACCCCGAGTTTCGACGAGACGCCCGCCAGGTTCGGGACTCGTTCGCCGAATACCTGACCCGCCTCATCCGGGTCGTGGACCACCGATCGGCGCTGGCCATGGCGGCGGGCATCAACGGGATGTCCGAGGGCATGATCCGTCACTGGATGCACGAGGGTCGGACTCGGCCGGCCGAGGAGATGGCTGCTCTGGCCGCCCGACTGGCCTGGGGCGGGCTGGAGTCCCTGGCCTGACCACCCCGGCGTGCCCCATCGACCGGTCAGTCGAGGGGTTCCGGCGAGATGTCGATCGGTTCGACGGGCAGATTCCCGGCCACGATGGGACCCAGGTGCTCGCGCAGTAGGGCCGGGAGCACTGGCTCGTCAGAGGCCATTAGGTCGTCTAGGGCCCACCAGCGCGCTCCCCGGAAGGCCGCGGCCTCCAGGGCCTCCAGATGCCGGGGCCGGTAGTCACCGCCGTCACACCACGCCACGTGGATCTTCTCGTGGCTGTCGAAGAAGTACCCACCGAAGGTGAACTGCACGTGCTGGGTCCAGATGATCGGACCCATCTCCACCTCCTCGATACCCGTCTCCTCGACCAGCTCCCGGGCTGCTGCTGTGGCGCTGTCCTCNCCCCAGTCGATGCCACCACCCGGGATCTCCCACCACGGCGGCTTGAACGGGTCGAGCGGATCCTCGGCGTTGACGAGGAAGATCCGCCCCTCCCGGTCGAGGAGAACNACCCGGGCGGCCGGGCGCTTCAGGAACACCCGACGGACCTCCGGCGTCGGCAGCTCACCGACAGTCGGCGCACCGGCCGAGCATGTCGAAGCGGTGGGCGTCCACCCGGAAGCCCCCGCCCTCGGCCACGTCGACCAGGGCGGCTACCTGCCGCTCAAACTCGTCCGGAACCCGGAAGTCCTCCACTCGGCCGCAGACGTCACACACCAGGTGGTGGTGGTGCCCGGTGAGCGACTCGTGAAGCTCGAAGCGCGCCCGGTCGTCGCCGGCGTCCACCCGTCGGACGGCCCCCACGTCCACCAGCTCGGCGAGGTTCCGGTAAGCCGAGCTCTGGGCCAGACGTCGCCCGCCGTCCACGACCAGGATCTCACGGAGGGTGACCGGCCGGCCGGCGTCAGCCAGAACCTCAACCACGGCAAAGCGGGACCGGCTGTAGCGCATCCCGGAGGCCCGGAGACGCCGTCCCACGGTCACGTGCAGGTCATCAACAACCCCGTGGTCGTGGCCCCGTCCGAGCGACTGCCCGTCCGACGACGAGACGGCGGCGGGGTGGTCCTCAGGCACGGTCGCCGAGCCTACGCCAGCGACGCTCTACCGGGAATCCGTGAGAACGGGGATCGGGGTCGCGTCAGGGGCGACGGTGCATCAGGGCGTTGCGCCGCGTCCGACACACCAGTTCGCCGCGCTGGTTGTGGGCTCGGTGCTCGAAAGCCACAATCCCGGCGTCGGTCCGGGAACGAGACCCGCGAGCCGCCATCACCTCGGTCTCGACGTGCAGGGTGTCGCCCAGGAACACCGGAGCTGGGAACGTCGTCTCCTCGAATCCCAGATTGGCCACCGTGGTCCCCAGGGTGGTGTCAGCCACGCTGACCCCGACCACCAGACCCAAGGTGAACAGGCTGTTGACTAGGCGCTGGCCGAACTCGGTGCCGGCCGCAAACTCGGCGTCCAGGTGCAGTGGCTGAGGGTTGTGGGTCAGGGCGCAGAACAAGGTGTTGTCGGCCTCGGTCACCGTCCGAGAAAGTGCGTGGCGGACTACCAGTCCGACGGGCAGTTCCTCAAACCACCTCCCACGTGCCCCGTCCACCGGAACCACCTCGTCCTCCATGGCCGCAGTCTGGCCCACCGGGTTCCCAGCCGGCGTGCCCGCCCTAGTCTCCGGACACCATGGCCAACCCCCTTTGGACCCCGGACACCGACCGCCGGTCCGCCTCCCAGGTCGAGGCCTTCCGGATGTCGGTCGGCGTAGCTGGTGACTACGACGACCTCCACCGGTGGTCGATCGATCAGCCGGGCGAGTTCTGGGCCGCCGTCTGGGAGCACCTAGGAGTGGTGGGTGACCCAGGCGGTCGAACCATCGGAGGCGACGCCACGAACCTGTCCGGGGCACGGTTCTTTCCCGATGGACGCCTGAACGTGGCCGAGAACCTCCTGTCGCGGAGTGGCGACGCTCCGGCGATAATGGCCCGCGGCGAGGACGGCACCCGTCGGGATGTCACGTGGCGGGAACTCCACGACCTGGTGTCGCGCTTGCAGCAGGCTCTCCTGGAACTCGGCGTGGAACCGGGCGACCGGGTCGTCGCCTGGCTGCCCAACGTGCCCGAGGTNTACGCCGTGATGCTGGCCGCGGCGTCCATCGGCGCCGTCTTCTCGTCCACCTCACCCGACTTCGGAATCGACGGAGTCTTAGACCGGTTCGGCCAGATCCGACCGGTGGTCCTATTCGCCACCGACGGCTACCACTACGCCGGTCGCCACCACGACATGACCGACCGGCTGGTCCAGGTGGCCGACGGGCTGGTCGACCTCCGACGGGTTGTGGTGGTCCCCGGGCCGGGGCCGTCCGCCCCCCTGCCCGGTAGTGCCGTCACTCTTGAGGAGTTCCTATCGCCCCACGGCCCGGACACCGTCCGGTTCGCGAACCTTCCGTTCGACCATCCCCTCTACGTCCTGTACTCCTCGGGCACGACCGGTCGGCCCAAGTGCATCGTGCACCGGGCCGGNGGGATCCTGCTCAAGCACCTGGTGGAGCACCGCCTGCAGTGCGACGTCCGTCCCGGAGACCGCGTCTTCTACTTCACGACGGCTGGCTGGATGATGTGGAACTGGCTGGCCTCCAGCCTGGCTACCGGCGCCACCCTGGTGCTCTACGACGGATCGCCCTTCCACCCCGACGGCGACCGGCTGTTTGACCTGGCCGACGACTGTGGCATCAACCTCTTCGGGGTCTCGGCCAAGTTCATCGACTCGGTGGCTCGGGCCGGACTCCGACCCGTCGACACCCACAACCTGGGCACGATCCGCACAATCTGCTCCACTGGCAGCCCGCTCAGCCACGAGGGGTTCGCCCACGTGTACGCCGACTGGAAGGCCGACGTCCACCTGGCCTCCATCTCCGGTGGAACCGACCTGTGCGGCTGCCTGGTAGGCGGCCAGCCGACCGGCCCGGTCCACGCCGGACAGATCCAGGGCCCGGTGCTGGGCATGGACATGGACGTAGTCGACGGGTCCGGTCTCCCGGTCGGACCAGGGGTACGCGGCGAGCTGGTGTGTCGGTCGGCCTTTCCGTCCCAGCCGTTGGGGTTCTGGGACGACCCCGACGACCGGCGCTACCACGCCACCTACTTCGACCTCTTCCCCGGGTTGTGGCACCAGGGCGACTTCGCAGAACGGACCCTAGAGGGGGGCTTCATCATCCACGGCCGCTCGGACGCAACCCTGAACCCGGGCGGCGTGCGCATCGGCACGGCCGAGATCTATCGCCGGGTGGAGCAGCACCCCGACGTGGAGGAGGCCCTGGTGATCGGTCAGGAATGGGACGGCGACACCCGGGTGGTGTTGTTCGTGGTCACCACCGCCGGCGTCACCCTGGACGACGAGCTCCGAGACCGGATCCGCTCCGACGTCCGGACAGGAGCCTCGCCCCGGCATGTCCCAGCGGTGATCGTGGAGGTCCCAGAACTGCCCCGAACCCGCTCCGGGAAGCTGGTAGAGCTGGCCGTCCGGGCTGTGGTCGAGGGTCGAGAGGTCACCAACCTCGAGGCCCTGGCCAACCCGTCGGCCCTGGACCACTTCCGGAACCTGTCCGACCTGTCCCGGTGACCGACGGGGCCCGGTCACCCGGTCGGCTCAGACGTCGCTCAACGGTATGCCCGCCAGGCGCAGGTGGCCCAGCTCGTTCACCGACCGCAAGCTGCGGTGACCCGACGACGAGGCGGCCACCCGGCTGATCGCCGTGTACCGGGCCTCGAAGAACATCACCCGGTCGGTGCCCAGCACGTGGGACAGGTAGGCGGCCACCACGCCCCCGTGGCACCCCACAGCCACCGTCCGTCCCGGGTTGGCGGCGATGATCCGCTCCATCCCGACCACCACCTGGTCCCGGAAGGACTCCGGGTCGTCCAGGTCCTCACCGGCCATGATGGCGCCCCACCGGGGGTCCCCTAGGGCCCGGAGGCGCTCCATGGGAACGTACTCCGGCTCGCCGGCGTCGTACTCGTTGACCAGCGGTTCGATGGCCACCTCGAGGCCCAGGCGCTCGGCCAGCGGGGCCACGGTCTGGACGGCCCGGGCCTTCGGGCTGGCGTACACGGCGTCGACCGGCTCGGCCGTCGGGCCGGTGCACAACCAGTCAGCCAGGGCGGCCGCCTGACGTCGACCGAGGTTCGACAGGTCGGGGTCGGCCTCCCGGCCGGTGTCCCGGTTGTCCACAGTTGTCGGAAGGGCGTGCCGGATGAGGAGCAGTTCCATGGTCGGCCGGACGCTAGCGGTGCCCTACCCCACCGCTACCGTCGGCGCATGAAGATCGACGGCGGACTCGGCGCCGCGAACCCCACTTCCCTGTCCGGCGGACTTGCCTCCATCGGTGCGTCGGCGAAGCGCCTCGAGGACGAGGGCTATGCCGGCGCCTGGACCGCCGAGACGAGCCATGACCCCTTCCTGCCGCACGTCATCGCCGCCGAGCACACCGAGCGCCTCGAGTTGGGTACAGCGATCGCCGTGGCCTTCGCCCGCAACCCCATGATCCTCGCCCAGATTGGCCACGACCTGCAGCGCTACAGCGACGGCCGCTTCATCATGGGGCTCGGTACCCAAATCCGGCCGCACATCACCAAGCGCTTCTCGATGGAGTGGTCGCAGCCGGCGGCAAGGATGCGCGAGTTCGTGAGTGCCATGCAGGCCATCTGGGACTGTTGGAACAACGGCACGAAGCTGGCGTTCCGCGGCGACTTCTACACCCACACCCTGATGACGCCGTTCTTCAACCCCGGCCCCAACGAATGCGGCCCGCCCAAAGTATTCATCTCAGCGGTCGGACCGCTCATGTCCGAGGTCGCCGGTGAGGTCTGCGACGGCCTGATCTGTCACGCCTTCTCCACCGAGACGTACCTGCGCGAGGTCACCCTGCCCAGGATCGAAGCCGGCTTAGCGAAGTCCGGACGCACGATGGACGACTTCGAGATCATCGGCCCCGGTTTTGTGGTCACCGGCCCCGACGAGGAGGCCATGGCGAGGGCTGCCACGGGTATCCGCCAGCAGATCGCCTTCTACGCCTCGACTCCCGCCTACCTGGGCGTGCTTGAGATCCACGGCTGGGAAGGCCTCCACGGCGACCTCAACGCCATGTCTAAGCGGGGCGAGTGGCAAGCCATGGGCGATCTCATCGACGACGAGATGCTCGACGCGTTTGCTGTCGTCGCCGAACCCGACAAGGTGGCTGCAGAAATCCGGGCCCGTTACGGCGACTGCGTCGATCGCATGATGTTCTACGCGCTTGGAGGCGACCACGGCGCCGACTTCTGGATGCCGATCGTGGCTGACCTGGCTGCCTGAGGCGCCAGCGCTCACTACGGCCACCGGTCAAAGTCGAGGGTTCCGAAGAACCGCGACCGTTAGGTTGGAGCTATGAGCGACACCCCCGAGTTCGCCTACACCGATCTGCTGCCACTGCTGGACGACCCCTACGCCGCCACTGACTTCCGACTGCTCACCGCCGAGGGTGTCCGAACCGTCGAGGGACCGGGCGGTCGGGCCTTCCTGGAGGTCGACCCGGCGGCCATCCGCCAGCTGACGGCGACCGCCATGCGCGACATCGCCCACCTGCTGCGCTCCGAGCACCTAGCCCAGGTGGCGGCCATCTTGGACGACCCCGAGGCGTCGGCCAACGACCGCTTCGTAGCTCGGGAGTTGCTGCAGAACGCCTGCATCGCGGCCGGCGGGGTGCTCCCGTCCTGTCAGGACACTGGAACGGCCATCGTGTCGGCCAAGAAGGGCGAACTGGTCCTGACCGGTGGGAACGACCGGGAGGCCATCTCCCAAGGTGTCCAGGACACCTACCTGACCTCCAACCTGCGCTACTCGCAGTTGGCACCCCTGGACATGTTCACCGAGAAGAACACGGGTACGAATCTGCCGGCCCAGATCGAGATCGAGTCAGTAGCCGGCGACGCCTACAAGTTCCTGTTCATGGCCAAGGGCGGCGGTTCAGCCAACAAGAGCTACCTCTTCCAGGAGACCAAGGCACTCCTCAACCCTGAGGGGCTGGCCTCCTTCTTGGACGAGAAGCTGCGCTCTCTGGGTACCGCGGCCTGCCCGCCATACCACCTTGCGGTGGTCATCGGTGGCACGTCGGCCGAACACACCCTTCGCACGGCCAAGTACGCCTCGGCCCACTACCTGGACCACCTGCCGACAAGCGGTAGCGAGGCTGGGCACGGCTTTCGCGACCTGGACTGGGAGCAACAGATCTTGGAGATGACCCGGGGGTTCGGTATCGGAGCCCAGTTCGGTGGCAAATACTTCTGCCACGACGTCCGGGTGGTCCGCCTGCCCCGCCACGGCGCCTCCAACCCGGTCGGCATCGCCGTCTCCTGCTCGGCCGACCGCCAGGCCCTCGGCAAGATCACCTCCGACGGCGTCTTCCTCGAACAGTTGGAAGAGGACCCGGCCCGCTTCCTACCCGAGATCACCGACGAGGACCTGTCGGCCACCGTGGTGCCCATCGACCTCGACCAGCCCATGGACGCCATCCGCAACGAGCTGTCGCAGCACCCGGTCAAGACCCGGCTGTCCCTGACCGGGACCCTGGTCGTGGCCCGCGACATCGCCCACGCCCGGATGGCCGAGTTGCTGGACGCCGGACAGCCCCTCCCCGACTACCTCCGGGACCACCCGATCTACTACGCGGGACCGGCCAAGACACCCGAGGGCTACGCCTCGGGGTCATTCGGCCCGACGACCGCCGGCCGTATGGACTCCTACGTGGATCGCTTCCAGGCCGCCGGGGCCAGCCTGGTCATGCTGGCTAAGGGAAACCGGTCGCGGCAGGTCACCGAGGCGTGCGCCCGCCACGGCGG
>JGI24817J26689_1000343_pt1 | contig 11329 bp, 10 predicted proteins | sample METZYME_3_300m_FD_26689 | JGI IMG/M metagenome (IMG submission 26689) | reverse complement strand
TGCGGGCCGACCTTCGCATCGGCCACGGCCTGCAGTGGCTGGTCCTCCCGGTAGAGGAGTCCCGGCGAATCGTCGACCAGGCCCGGCGCCGGTACCGGACCCACAACGCGGCCCGAAAGTTCGTGGAGGCCGAGTTCTACGGGGCCCTGGTGGCCAGCGGCAGGGGCGATCTAGACCCCGAAGCCCTACGCGAGCGCCTACGGGGTGAGTTGTCGGTCCGCGAGGCCCTGGAGTGGATGTGGCCAGTGCTGACTCCGGCCCAGTTGCTCAACGACCTCTCGGATCCCGGGCCCTGATCCGGTCCGCCGACCCGTCGCTGACCACCGAGCAGGTTGACGCCCTGTACCGGGAGCGGGTGAGCCAGCCCGACGACCTCCTGTGGACAGCGTCCGACGCTCCGCTACTGGACGAGGCCCGAGCCGTCCTCGGAGCCCGTCCGGGGCGCCGCGAGGAGGACACCGTACGAACCTACGGACACATAGTGGTCGACGAGGTGCAGGACCTGTCCCCGATGGANCTCCGAATGCTGGACCGCCGTTCCCTGAACGGCTCGATGACGGTGGTGGGTGACATCGCCCAGGCCACGGGCGCTTGGGCCCACGACGACTGGGAAGGGATCCTGTGTCACTTACCGGATCGACGCCCGCCCGTGCGCCATGAGCTGACCGTGGGTTACCGGATCCCCGGACCGTTGATGGACGTGGCAGCCCGGGTCCTGGCTGTCGCCGCACCGGACCTGGCCCCACCCCGGTCGGTTCGTGGTGACGGCGACCCCCCACGGTTCGTGGTCCTAACCGGCGAACAGGCTGAGAAGCTGGACGGGCTGGCCGAGGTGGTTCGCAGCGAGCTGGAGGCCGTGGGCGCCGGGAACCTGGCTGTCGTTACGACCGACTCGCAGGCCTCCGACGTCGAGGATGCCCTGGAACGGGCCGGAATCGCCTACGGCCGTCCGACCCGTCAGGGCCTGGACGCCCAGGTGGCCGTTGTCCCCGTCGGCCTGGTCAAGGGCCTGGAGGTCGACGGGGCCGTGGTTGTGGAACCGGCCCGTATGGTGCGAGAACGCGCCCAGGGTTTGCGGGCCCTTTACGTCGCCCTGACCCGGGCCACCAGGCGGGTGGCCATCGTTCACACCGAGCCACTACCCCCAGTTTTGGAATAACCGGATTCCACCGAAGGGTGAAAACAGGTCCGTTCTCAACCGGCGCCTTCTAAGTCACTGGGGATCTTCGGTGGTGGCTGTTCCTCGTGAGAGGAGGGGCTGTTATTCGTGGGATATGGCGTCCAGCACGTTCAACTTTGAGGCACGTCTGGCCGGCAGGATGGCGGCGAGCATCCCGAACAGGCCGGACACCAGCAGGTAGCCAAACAAGCTTGTGTAGGGGATCGACACGATGTCGACGAACGTCTCGGGAAGGGCAGCGATCACTGCTAAGCCAAAGAGGACACCCATGGCCACGCCGAGCAGGCCACCGAAGAGGGCAATGATGACAGCCTCCCAGCGGACCATCCGGCGGAGTTGTCGGCGGGTCATGCCGATGGCCCGTAAGAGGCCAAGTTCCCGCGTCCTCTCATAGACCGACAAGGCCATCGTGTTGGTGATGCCCAACACGGCGATCAACAGGGACAGACCAAGGAACACCTGAATTATCGACAACAACTGGTCAAGTTGCTTCTCCTGGGCATCGCGGAATTCGGATCGATTCTCCACAACGACCTGCGGGTAGGCGTCGGTGTAGACCTCGATAGCAGCTCGAGACGCAACGTGGTCAGCGCCGACAGGGAAACGCACCGAGATCCAGCCAAGAGGCGCGGTCGGAAGGTGCGAGTCAAAGACCGAGACATCAACCACCCAGTTCCCCAGAAGGGTCGAGTCCTCAAAGATCGCTGCCACGGTCAACTCGCTAATCCGATTACCTGGGAATTCGGCGGCGACTGAATCACCGATGGTGAGCCCCAGATCGGACGCCGAGTCAACATGGACCAGCACCCCACCGGTCCCGGCGCGGAACTCGGCACCCTCGATCACCTCCAGGTCCATGTGCTCGTTGAGGACTGCTAGCTCGGCGGCCACCACGTCCTTGAAGCCGTCACCGACTCTCACCCCACCCAAAGTCCAGCGCATCGTCAGTACCGACTTGACGAGATCGGGTCTTTGAACAGCTAGCTGCTGCAGGTCGGCCCCGAGTTCAGTGGAGAAGCCAGCCTGTGGGTTGAACGTGTCCCCATATACGAAGAGATCCGCCTCGACACTCTGATCCATGGCGCTCAGAAAGGTCGCTTTCAAAGAGTCGCTCACCACTGCGGCGAGACTTACTAAGGCGAGTCCGATGGTCAGTGCGGCGGCGGTTGCGGCGGTGCGGCGCGGCGACCGGCGGGCGTTGTCGGTCGCTAGTCGGCCGGGTATTCGGTACACCTTGCGGATGGGCCATCCGAGCACGGTCGCAACCTGCCCGGTTATCGCAGGGCTAAGCAGATATACGCCTATGAATGCAGCGAGAGCGCCTCCTCCAATCGCGACCAGGATCAAGCGGGTGGACATTTCGATGGTCATACCCGCGGCGAGGGCACCAATACCGGCGACTGCCACTGCGCCACCTACCAGGAGGCGACGCCGCAGACCTGTCGGGGTAAGTCGAAGGTCGTCTCGTAGGGCAGCGACCGGTGGGATCTTCCGAACGCGTCGTGATGGTCCGATCGAGGAGAGGAAAGTGGCGCCTACTCCGACCACCGAGGCCACAACGATGGTCCGGGGTCGGATCGGGATCGAGCCGGGCAAATCTCCGAAGCCGAGCTTGACAAGCACCCAACGGAGCAGAGCGGCCAGTAGGTAGCCGGCTAGTAGACCGAGTGCGCTTGCGACCGCACCTATTACAACTGCCTCCAGCCTTACCGATCGGCTGATCTGACGGCCTGTGGCCCCCAGCGCTCGGAGCAGGGCCAGTTCGCGAACTCGCTGCCCGATCACGATCGAGAACGTGTTGTTGATGATGAAGGCACTAACCACTACGGCGATAACCGAGAAACCCAGAAGGACTGAGGAGATGATGTTTAGAAATTGGTCGAAGTCACTCTGGTCCTCAGCGATCTTGGTGGCTGCTGTCACCACCTCTAACTCGGCGTCTGCGAAAACCGCTAGCTGGTTCTGTTGGTCCTCTGGAAGGGTTGAGAGGAAGGTGCGGAATTCGGCTGTCGCTATGTCGAGGCGATCCCGGATTGCGGTCATTACCGCAACCTCGTTCGCATCGTCCGCCAGGGCGATGCTGATCTCGTCGTAGACGCCAACCTTGTTGGCAACCTCCTGGGCCGTCTCTTCGTCGAATGCGCTGATGTTGGCGCCGATGTTCTTGTTTTCGTCCGGGTCGCCGAAGTTGGCCGTTCCTACGAGGACAAATTGGCGGTTACCGATAGGTGCACTGACCGTGTACGTCTTGCCAATGGTGAACCCGTATTCGTCGGCCGTCATGTTGTCGAGCATGAACTCGCCGACGATGTCCGGGTCTGATATCGATTCAGTGCGCAGTGGAGCCCGACCGTCCGTGATGAAGAGTTGGCTTAGGTCCTCCAATGTGTTCCCGTAGTTGGCCCCGTCTGGTACTCCGTAGTTGAAGCCGAACTGCGGTGCTCCGCCGTTGGTGCCGATTGCTGTGAGTTCGCCGTTGTCGTCGGTGTACAGGGGGACCACATTCCATCCCACGACCGACGGTGCCACGGATCGGATTCCAGGGACGTCCTGCAAGAACCCAAGGACCTCCTCCGGTACGGGGAGCCGGTTGATTCGGTTGGCCCCTTCGTCGATCGACGCCCGGACGACCAGGTCCAACTCGCCGCTGATGTCGGTAGCGAGCTCGTCAAAAGTGTCTCGGAGCCGGTCCGTGAGGAAGAACGACGTCGACAGGAATGCGACGCCCAACACCACGGCCAGGGTCGTGAGGGCGAACCGCAGCTTGCGGCGCGTGATGTTCCGGAAAGTGAGTCGGAACACTTGGTCAGCCGCCGATGGCCTTGATTCGATCGAGAATACGGTCGACGTCGGGGTCGGTCATCTCGTCGACGATCCGTCCGTCAGCCAAGAACAGCACCCGATCGGCCATCGCCGCTGCCCCGGCATCGTGAGTGACTACTACGAGCGTTTGGCCAAGGTCGTCTACGGCGCCCCGCAGAAAGTCGAGAACCTCGCCTCCGGTTACCGAATCGAGGTTGCCGGTCGGCTCGTCGGCGAAGACGATGTCTGGTCTACTCACCAGCGCCCGGGCTACGGCGACCCGTTGCTGTTGGCCTCCCGACAACTCGTCCGGCCGGTGTCGGAGACGGTCTTGAAGGCCGACTGTCTCGATGATGTTGACCATCCACGAGGCATCGGGCTTTTGGCCTGCCAGGTCCAGGGGCAACGTGAGGTTCTCTTCAGCGGTCAGAGTGGGTATCAGGTTGTACGCCTGGAAAACGAACCCAACCTTGTCCCGTCGCAGAAGGGTGAGGTCGCGCTCGGAGAGACTGCCGAGTTCCACGTCGCCGATGTGGACCGTGCCCGACGTCAGGTCGTCGAGGCCTGCCGAGCAGTGCATGAGGGTGGATTTGCCGGAGCCCGACGGTCCCATGATGGCGGTAAATCTGCCCCGCTCGAATTCGACGTCTACACCGTCCAGGGCGCGAACTTCGGTGTCCCCGGTTCCGTAGATCTTTGAGCCGCTGGACATGCGGGCTGCTGACACGATGGTCTGACTGGTCATGGGTTGGACCCTAGGGTCAGATCCGTGGCATGGGCCTGTTGTGCAGCGCGGCAGGGACCGTGAATTCTGTAACCGGTCCGGGTATCCGTCCTGCCGAATCCGATGACCTGGCCCGCCTGGTCGAGCTGAACAACGCCGCTGTTCCGGCCGTCAACCACCTCACTCTGGACGAGATGGCTTGGTTCCTTCAGGTGGCCCACCTGGTCCTGGTGGCAGAGGTTCCCGAGGACGGCACCGTAGTGGCTTTCCTGGTCGGTCTGGACGGTCCCGAGTGTTCCTACGGCAGTCTCAACTACGAGTATTTCTGTGACCGCTATGACCGATTCCTCTACGTCGACCGGGTAGTCGTTGATCCAGTGGCCTGGGGGCGGGGTCTAGGCCAAGGCTTCTATCGGGCCTTCGTCGCCTCCGCAGCTGGGCACACTCACCTATGTGCTGAGGTCAACACGGTGCCGCGCAACGAGCGGTCTCTGGACTTTCATCAACGGTTCGGCTTCAAGGCCATAGGGGAGCGATCTGACGGAGGCACTGGCAAGACCGTCCGGATGTTTGCCCTGGAGATTTGAGGAGACGGTTAGTCGCGGACCACGGTGGTGCCGGCAGGCCGACTTCCCCGTGACCCGCAGGACCAGCACGGCTCGTCGGGGTCGCCCCGCCAAGCCACCTCGCAGCCGGAGCACACCAGGCCAACCCAGTGGGCCGGCTCGACGGGGGCTACGGGGGCCGAGGACCGGAGCGGAGGGACACTGCGTAGCGGATGGTCGAGAGACGGCTCGCCCATGCCTTGCTCCGGGGACCGAGACAATGGCCGTGGTGCCATGCGCGGCACCGTAGCGAAGGCTCGCGCGCCGCTGGGTGACCCTGGCCACGCGGCCCGTAGCCTGCCTGCGGCGACCACCCGGTGCCCGCGCACCACCCACCCGATCCGGGTCGCCGAGGAGATCCCGATGTCGGACCAAATCCCGAACCCCGACGGCTCCAGCGAGCGCCGGACCTCCTTCCCGGCGGCCCCGCCCATGGTCATCGACCCGGCAAAGACGTACTCCGCCGAGATGGTGACATCGATGGGCACTATGACCATCCACCTGGATCCGATCGCTGCCCCTCAGACGGTCAACAACTTTGTGTACCTGGCCCGCTGGCACTACTACGACGGTTTGGTGTTCCACCGGGTGATCAACGGTTTCGTGATTCAGGGCGGTTGTCCGGAGGGGTCGGGTCGGGGCGGTCCCGGCTACCGGTTTGCAGACGAGTTGCCCAAGCCCGGCCGGTATGAGGTCGGTTCGTTGGTCATGGCTAACGCCGGGCCGGATACCAACGGCAGCCAGTTCTTCGTGGTCACCGGCTCCAGTGGGGTGGGCCTGCCACCGGCCTACGCGCTGTTCGGCAAGGTCATCAAGGGCGTCGAGGTGGCCACGGCCATCCAGGAGGTCCGGACGGGCCCCGGCGATCGCCCGGTGGAGGACGTGGTCATCGAGTCGGTCACCGTGACCGAGTCGGACTGAAGCGGGTCGTTCGAGAGACGGGAACCAGGAGGAGCGATGGGTATCAAGCGTGTCGGAGTCGTGGGCGTGGGCAGATGGGTGGGGGCGTGGCCGAGTTGACGGCCAAGGCCGGCCTGCCCACCGTGGTCCGTGAGGTGACTCCTGAGGTTGCCGAGCGGAGCCGAGCCGGGATCCAGAAGTCCCTGGACCGCGCCCTGGAGCGAGGCAAGCTTGACGAGGCGGCCCACGGAGCGGCCCTCGACAACCTGTCCTTCACTACTGAGATCGGCGACCTGGGCGACTGCGACCTGGTCGTCGAGGCGGTCGTCGAGTCGTTCGACCTCAAGGCCGAGGTCTTCCGGGCTCTCGACGAGGTCGTGGCCTCGCCCGACGCTGTCCTGGCCACCAACACCTCGTCCATCCCGATCATCGATATCGCCATGGCCACGGGCCGCCCGGAGCGGGTCATCGGCATGCACTTCTTCAACCCGGCTCCCGTGATGAAACTGGTCGAGGTGATCCCATCGGTTCGCACCGACCCCGCGGTGACCGACCTGATCACCGCGTTCGCCACCGATGTCCTGGACAAGGTGGTGGTGGCGGCCAAGGACCGTGCGGGCTTCGTGGTCAACATGCTGCTAGTGCCCTACCTGAACGCCGCCATGCGGATGTACGCCGACGGCCATGCCACTGCCGCCGACATAGACAACGGCATGAAATTGGGTGCCGCCCACCCGATGGGCCCGCTCGAACTCAGCGACATGATCGGGCTGGACACCATGATGCTGGTCGCCGAGACGCTGTTCGCCGAGTACGGCGACGACTTTTACCAACCGCCCCCGTTGCTGCGTCGCATGGTGGCTGCCGGCCACCTGGGCCGCAAGACGGGCCGGGGCTTTTACGACTACGGCTGAGCCCCCGCCGGGCCCCCGGGACCACGGGTGCTGACCGATCTCCGGCTGCTTCCCGGCAGGGGGTCCACCATCCCGGTAGCCAGAACGGCGGCACCGATTCCGGCGCCCGCCGCCACCAGGTGCAGGGTCAAAAAGCGCCCGCCGTCCACCGCGTCGCCCATCAGAGCAGTCAGCACGGTGATTCCGACTGCGGCGCCGATCTGCTGGAGCATGTTCATGGATCCACCGGCGACACCCAGGTCGTCATCGCCGGCCGCCGAGGTCACGGCATTGGCGATTGTCGGCCTGATGTAGCCGCTGCCTGCACCGGACAGCATCGCGCCGACCAGGAAGACCGGAAGCCAGCGTTGGTAGGCACCGATCCCAGCCACCACCATGGCCAGGGCGAATACCAACATCCCGGTGACTGCCACCCGCCGGGCGCCGTGACGGGGGTCGTGGTGGCTTCCCAACCTGGCAAAGAAGGCGAAGGACAGCGGCCGGGGCAGCATCGCCAGCCCGATGGCCGTGGGTTGGAAGCCCCATCGCCGTGCCAACAGGAAAGGGGCCATGACCATGGCGCCCATGTAGCCGGCCTGGAGGACGGCCTGGGCCACCATGGGACGGGTGAATGCGCGGTGGTGGAGGAGGGCCGGTGGGAGCAGCGGGGCCGATGATCGAGTCTCGATCCGGGCGAAGGCGGCCAGGCCGACCGGGGCCACCACGGCGGCCACCAGCACCACCGGATGGGTCCACCCCCAGGAGATTCCCCGGTTGATGGACAGGAGCAGGCCACCCACCCCGAGGCCGAGGGTCGCCGCACCGGGGAGGTCGAACCGGACACCGGTCCGCCGGGGCGTTTCCGGAACGATGAACAGGGCGCCTATCAGGGCGATGAGCACCGTTGTGCCCTGCACAACGAAGAGGGCTCGCCACCCGATCCACTCGATGAGTGGGCCGCCGGTCACCACGCCGAGAGCCGGCGAGAGGGCCACCACGGCAGCCCAGGTGCCCAGAACACGGGTCCGTTCCCGTCGCGGAAAGGTGGACAGGATCATGGCCATGGCGGACGGCCTGCTGCTGCCTTAGCGGCTTGGGCGACGGTCCGCAGCACGATCAGCGAGGTGGTATCCCAGGCCAGGGCGGTGGCGAAAGCCAGCAGCGCGCCGAGGGCGAAGCTGATCAGGTAGGTCCGGCGGTGGCCGTAGAGGTCGCCGACCTTGCCCACGATCGGAGTCACTACGGCGAAGGCCAGCAGGGGGGCGGCCAAGACCCACGCGATGGTGTCGTCCCGTGCGCCTAGGTCGTCGGCGATTTGGGGGAGCGATGCCGACAGCACGGTTACCGGGTAACTACCGGCAGCCGTTCCAAACAGGGCAGTGACGAGGACCAGCCTCCGGTAGTTGCTGCGCTGTCGGATGCGTGCCCGTCGGGTTCCCCAGGCGGTGGCTGGTTCGTCAGGGTTGGCGGCGACGGCTCTCGCGGCGTCGTCGACCGGTTTGTCCATCCGTCCGGACCCTAGGGGCCTCCCGTTCGGGCTCCCTCAGCGGCGACCGGTACGGTCCGGCCCATGGTGGACAGACCCCCGGGTCGACCGATCGGAATCGTGGTCAACCCGCGCTCGGGGACCGATGTCCGCCGGGCCGTAGCCGCGGCGGGCACCGTCACCGTGGAGGACAAGGCCAACGTGGTCCGTCGGGTTGTCCGTGGTGCCCGGGAGGCCGGAGCCAGTCGGTTCGTGGTCCACCACGACCCGCACCGAATCGTGCGGCGGGCTACCGAGACCATGCGCGACGTCGATCTGTCGTGGCTGGACCTGGACCTGACCTTCACCGAGGAGGACACGGTGGCTGCTGTGCGGGCCATGAGAGAGGCTGAGTGCGCCGTGGTGGTGGTCCTGGGCGGGGACGGTACGAACCGGGCGGCAGCCCGCGGTTGGCCAGACCTGCCCGTGATCCCCCTGTCGACCGGGACCAACAACGCCTTCGCCCTGCTCGTCGAACCGACGGTGGCCGGGGCGGCGGCCGGCTATCTGGCCACAGGGCGGTGCGTGGTGGCCGACGTGGCCCGGCCGGCCACCGTGATCCGGGTCACACCGCTGGGGGCCGGCCGGCCGGACGATCTGGCCCTCGTTGACGCGGTGGCCGTCGACGATCCGTATGTCGGATCGTTCGAGTTGTTTGATCCGTCGACAGTTCAGGTTGCTGTGCTGGCCCGGTCGGATCCAACCGCTGTGGGGTTTGCCGGGGTGGGGGGTCTGGTCGAGCCCCTGGAGCCTGGATGCGGAGATGGGCTGCTGCTCCGGTTTGGTCCGGCGGAGCAGTGCGACCGGGTGGTCCGTGGGCCGACAGCCCCGGGGCACTACGACGACCTGGGCCTCGCCGAGGTCCGTCGCCTGGCCCCCGGAGAGGGCGTGGAAGTGGCCGGACCGCTGCTCCTGGCCTTCGACGGAGAGCGGAAGCGTCGCCTAGCCGACGGTGAGCGGGTCGTCCTATCGGTTCGGGCCGACGGCCCCTGGGTGGTCGACGTGGGCGTCGTCATGGCCCTTGCTTCGGCCGATGGCACCTACCTCCGCTGACCGGCGGTCAGGCGACGGTCCAGTCGGCTAGCAGCGCGGGAAGGTCAGCCAGGCGGTCCACGACCGGGAACCGGACGGCGGCCACGGCTTTCGGGTCGGGTTCCTCCAGGATCCACGTCGTCGTGTGGGGGACATGGACTGCTCTCCCACCGATCCCCAGGACGGGAAGCACGTCGGACCGGATCGAGTTGCCGACCATCACGAAGTCCGAGGGCTGGATACCGAGGCGGTCGAGCACCCCGGCGTAGGCGGCCTCGTCCTTCTCGGCCACCACCTCGACCCGCCAGAACCGGTCGGCCAGGCCGCTCCGGGCCACTTTGGTCATCTGGTCGTTCAGGTCCCCCTTGGTGATGACGAGCAGGCGGTGGGTCTGCGAGAGGGCGTCGACGGTGTCGGCGACCCCGTCCAGCAACTCGATTGGGTGGTCCAAAAGTTCGTGGCCCCAGGCCACGATGTCGCCGATCTGGTTGGCGTTGATGCCCCCGTCACTGAGGTGGACCGCGGTGACGATCATGGACAACACGAAGCCCTTTACCCCGTAGCCGTGGCGGGCAATGTTCGTCCGTTCGGTGGCCAGCAGGGCGGCGTCGGTGGCCTCTTTATCCGACCATGGTGCCATCAGGTCCCGGAACCGGGCCTCCGCCTCGTGGAAACGGGCTTCGTTCTCCCAGAGGGTGTCGTCGGCGTCCAGTCCGAGGACGGGGAGCGGGTCAGATCTGGGCACGCGCCGAGCCTACGGTCCGGTATCTGTCGCGTTGGGGTGTCCCCGTCCGGCTACTACCTCGGGGGTACCGTTTCAGCCCATGCGGGACCTGTGTATGCGGTCGGCCTGCCTCGGCGCGGCCGATGCCCTCGTGGTGATGGACGTCCGGGATCTGACCTTCACCGTCTGCGACCTCGACGAGGTGGACGGACCCGGGTCGGTGGTGCTGTGTGAGACGCACCTCGACCGGCTCCGGGCGCCAAACGGATGGACCGTGGCCGACGTCCGTACCCGGGGCAACCTGATTCCGCTGCCTGAGCGTCCCAGGGATCCCGAGGAGTCGGACGACCAGATGCTGCGGCCGGTGGCCGACGTGGAGCCGATCCGCCCAGTGGCCGCCGCCGTGCATCCGCTTGAGTCAGCGCGTGATGCCGAGAGCCGACCCGAGTCCTCCCCGGCTCCGGAGGCTGCTGAGACACCGCTGTTGGCCAGGGCCTTTCTGGGTGTCGACCGGCACCCGGCTGTAGCCGACGACCAGTCGGAACTGAAGGACGATCCGTTCGAGGACCACCAGTGGGACCAACGGGACCAACCCGAGGACCAGGAAGACGGTCAGCTCACCTTCGGGGGCGAGCCGGTCGCCTGAACGTCGGTCGTCGTCTTACGGCGCCCGCCCTCCGGGCTGTCGCGCCCGTCACCCTCCTCGTCCTCCTGGTCGCCTGTGGAGGGCCGTCGGGGGAGACGGTCGGGGACCTGTTCACCGAGTCATCGACCAGGCCGGTCACCGCGACGTCCACCACCGAACCGGCGCGGGGCGCCGAGGTCGCCACGACTGGGGCCATTTCGTCTGAGTCCGCCGGGTCGACTACGACCATGGCACCGGCCACGACCATGGCACCGGCCACGACCATGGCACCGGCCACGACCATGGCACCGGCCACGAC
>JGI24817J26689_1000341_pt1 | contig 11356 bp, 8 predicted proteins | sample METZYME_3_300m_FD_26689 | JGI IMG/M metagenome (IMG submission 26689) | reverse complement strand
AGGGAAGGATAAAGACGACAATTATCAAAACCACCGACAATGCCCCCAACAAGCTATAGGCAATCGTCTTACTGACTCGGGTTCTATTCCCTTTTTCTAGATTCTGTTGATGAATGGTCTTGACTGATTTTTCATCCGGACTGGATTTCAAATCCGGTGTGCTTTCTGAGGCATTTTCAGAGATTTTATGATCCATGGAAATTAATTTTAACCCTGAGGGTCAAGATTTTCAGAAATATTAAATCCAGTTTCTTCAGTGTAGATTTGTTTTAGCAGTTTTCGCCATTCCAGAAATTTTTCTTTAGCCGTACCAGTCAACCTTAGCGTCTGACCTTCAATTTCTATAATCAGAGGTTTGGCTTGGGTATCGAAAGATGTTCCTGCTTCTTTCAAACTTTCTTTATGAATTTCAGCTTCTGATGACATACCAAAACCACTTTGCACGGCTTGCATGCCTCCGTAGATAGCAGCCTGTTTAGCATAACTGCTTGCCTGGCTGTCTCCCTCATAAGCAATAGCACCTAGTATTGCGGCAGCTCCCAAAAGTTTTCTTTTCCTGGCACTTCTTTTTAAATCCTCATAAGTGAGCATCTCTTCACGGGATATTTTTCGCCAGTCTTCATAAGGCAACGAAATATCCTGGTAAAGTTTTGCATAGTATTCATTTAATGTATCGACGAGAACAAATTCACGCTCTTTGACATTTTGTATGCGAGTCATCATCTCATCGTTTTCCGATGGCAGACGTTTGGCGGAAAATATGTTTTGTTTATCTTGTTCGAGATAATCTCTGTAAACAGCAGGTACCAATTCTGCTGCAAACCTCAAATCACCAATTTCACTAATTCTTTTCAATTCAGCTGACGACAAAGAACTTTTAATCTTCAATAGGTCATTGGCGATCTTATTATAGAAACTTTGGTACGGGTCTTGGGTGTAATCCCTTTGTTTGCTGTAAGCGCTCCTTGGAACTGTTGTTTCATAAACTTTATTCATCCATTCTTTACCAGTGATATCCCAGGCTCCAATCCGGATGGAAACTTTAAGTCCGTTTGAAGTATCTATTCTTCCTGTAACGATTAAGTCCATGGCTTCAGATGTCTCAGGCAAAACCCAAACACCGCCCCAGAAACCTGTGTCCTCTAATGTTGTCTTGAGATGATAGGGAATGTATCTTGCTTCAGCTTTTCTTATTTCAGGGAAGATAAGCTCTCGTTCTTCTTCTGGAATATTCGCATCAAAAATCATGATGCCAACATCCAACAATTGCTCTTCTGTCAATTCAACTTGTGCCCTCTGAATAGGTACCTTTTCATACGTAATGGTCTTTGATGATGCAAAATTAACCGTTGCCAAAAGGAGCAGAGTCAATAAAGAAATAGCTGGCTTGATTTTTGATAAATTTAACATAATTCTGAAATACTATTTGATTCCCATATGTTTTCTGTACTCATCCCACAAGGCTTCGCGTATTAATGGATCGTCTTCCTGGATTGCAGCTTCCCTGATTTGTCTTGCAATAACGTCTTCTCCTGTTCCATCCATAGGTATATCGTCTGGTATTCTTTCTTTTGCTTTTTCTGCTTCTTCGCCTGTGGCATCAGCAGCATCTTCTACGCTCTCCTGAGAAGTTGCATCTTGCCTGTCTTGATCCGATGACCCCATCTCTGCTCCATCGGCCATATCCCCGGATGCCATAATTCCCCCCATCACTCCGGATTGTACAGCTGCCGAATCCGCTGATTCCTGTCCGCTCATCCCTCCAGCGCTTTCTCCAGAAGATGCGATGACAATTCTTTCNTCTGCGATCTCTTTGTCAAACACCCCCAGAGATTCATTAAAGATACTGGATGCAGATTGACTTGATGACATAGAACCCATATTTGAGCTCTCTGTTCCTGTTTGCGAAGAGCCATCTTGAGATGAGTCTGAAGATGCCATACCCGATGTTGTGCCCGATTGACTTTGTTGAGATCCAGTTCCAGATTGCTCGGAGCTGGAATCAGTTGATTCCTGACTATTGGAGTCACTTGATCCCTGAGTACTGTCTGAACCCGAGGTCTGAGATTGAGAGGATGGAGAGGATACACCACCAGATGAAGATTGAGACGAGGAGGACGAGGATGGAAACGATAAACCACCAGATGAAGATTGAGACGATGAGGACGAGGATGATGTTGGGTTTGGCAACGGAGTTGCGGACTGGCTACCACCGCTCATTTGTTGCATAGCACAACCGCTAATCATTAGCAGGGTTGTGCAAATTAACCACAATTTATTTGCCGACATTTTACTATCCTCTAGGCTCACAACATCTCCTTGAATATTCATGATTATATCAACAAATAATGAAGAAATAATGTGTCCAAAACTGAATATATGCTCGTCACTTGTGTCTATAATTTGTTACGATCTGACTCTAAAACCAATTTATTAGGAGTCATAATGGACAAAGACAGTGTCTTAAATAAGCTAAGATCCCAAATAGGAACTCAAATCCATCAAAGTGATTGGGTCACGGTCAGTCAAGAAATGATTAATGCTTTTGCCGATGCCACAGACGATCATCAATGGATTCATATTGATCAAGAAAAAGCAACCCAACAATCGCCATTTAAAACAACTGTTGCACACGGATATTTACGCTCTCACTCTATCCAAAATTAAGAGGGCTTGTCGATCCTTTGAATTCTCCTTTTCCAGAAGCTAAGAACATTATCAATTACGGCATCAACAAATTGAGATTCCCAGGACCCGTTCCTTCTGGAAGCAGGATCCGATCCAATTGCACTCTGCTTTCTGTGGAAGAAGTCAAGGGATCCATTGAATTCATAGAACAGTATTCAGTTGAAGTGGAAAACCTAGAGAGGCCTGCTTGTGTCGCTGAATGTATTATGCGCTTGTATTTCTAATTGCTCTCTTCAATCTGAATTAAGAGTTACTCTCTAAGCTCTCTTCTTAAGATTTTACCAACAGTAGTTTTTGGTAGTTCATCCATGAACTCAATCTGCTTTGGTACCTTATAAGCTGCTAAGTTTTTTCTGCAGTAATCGATGATCTCTTCTTTTGTAAGCTTTTGATCTCCGCCTAGAACGACAAATAATTTCACTGCTTCGCCTGTCTTCTCGTCGGGAACTCCTATGCTGGCTGCCTCGATAATATCTGGGTGCATACAGACCACATCCTCGATTTCATTGGGATAAACATTAAAACCGGAAACGATAATCATGTCCTTTTTCCGATCCGTAATGGAGAGAAAGCCTTCTTCATCCATGGTACCGATATCGCCAGTTTTGAAAAATCCATCCTCTCCGATAACCTCAGCCGTTGCTTCTTCATTCCGCCAATACCCCTGCATCACCTGCGGTCCTTTAACACAGATTTCTCCCGGTTGGCCACGTTCAACTTCATTTCCATCAGCGTCTCTGATTGAGATTTCTGTATTGGGAATGGGCAACCCGACATTGCCTGAGAATTCCTTTGCGTATGCCGGTGAGGTTGTCACACCGGGTGATGTTTCTGATAAACCATAACCCTCAAGTAAAACTTTACCTGTCAATTCATGCCACCTTTCTGCAGTGGACCTCAGGGTAGCCATGCCCCCTGAACCCGAAAGTTTCATCGAAGAGAAATCCACGTTTCCTATTTCAGGATGATTAAGTAGACTCTCATACAGAGTACTCACCCCATTAAAAAAACTAAAAGGCCATTTTTTCATTTCATCAACCAATGTCGAAGTGTCTCTGGCATTGGTAATCAATACATTTAAACACCCTTGAGAGTATCCAGCGAATACACACACTACCAAAGAATAAATGTGATAAATCGGCAAGGCATTCATGTAAATATCCTGCCCCTCTTCTAATATTCCATCCAACATGCTGTGAAATTGCTCTAAATTTTTTTTCACGTTGCCGTGTGAGAGCATGGCTCCTTTGGAAAATCCCGTAGTCCCACTGGTGTACTGCAAAAAGGCAATATCATCCACGGAAACGGGAACCATTTCAAAGTCTTCTATTGATCGGGTCAGAGTGTCGTTAAACTTTATAGCCCCAGGTAGTTTGTAGGCTGGCACCATTTTTTTAAGATATTTGACAGCAAAATTCATCAAAATACCTTTTGGAAAACCTAAAAAATCACCAATTTTTGTAACAATCACATGTTCAATTTCNAGCTCNGAGAAAACAGCATCTAGAACATGAGCNGAGTTTTCGAAAATCATAATGACTCTNGCACCTGAGTCTTTTAATTGGTGTTTAAGTTCTCTCGGGGTGTAAAGTGGATTGACGTTTACAACGATCAAACCTGCTCTGAGGGCGCCAAATATAACAACTGGATACTGCAATAAGTTGGGCATCATCAATGCAATGCGGTCNCCTTTCTTTAGGCCTAAATCCTTTTGCAGGTATGCAGCAAATTGCTTGGATTTGATTTCAACCTCTTTGGTGGTGATGGATACACCAAAATTTGTAAAAGCAGGAACCTCCGGAAATTCAGATTCTGCCTCATCCAAAAGAGTTACCAACGTCTTTGGGTCAAATGCGAGTTCGGTAGGCGTTCCTTCTGGGTAGTTTTTCAGCCATGGTTTATCTTTGCTCATATCCCTACTTTAAAATGCAATCAGTCACTTATTCTTACATTGTATTAATTTTTTTTCATCCAATTAGTTGCATCAAAAGGTTGTTGTCGCCATCATGATCTCCTTACTGGATAATAAGCATATGGATAAATCGAGATTTCCAAATTTTTATCGCTTGTCTATCAAAGACCGAGTTGAGGCTGTGTATGAAAGAGGTTTGATTTCTGAAGAAGATTACCTGGCTCTTAAAAATCAGCAACAGCAATTAGACTTGCATAGTGCTGACAAGATGATTGAGAACGTCATTGGAGTCATGGGACTCCCAATAGGTCTTGGGTTGAACTTTTTAATCAATGGAAAAGATTATGTAATTCCACTGGCTGTTGAAGAGCCTTCCGTTGTTGCAGCATTGAGCTCGGCAGCTAAAATTTTCAGGAATCACGGTGGGTTCCAAGCAGAGTCCTCCGATCCAATCCTCACAGGTCAAGTCCAGGTGGTTAATATCAAGAATTTGGAAAAAGCACGGTCTGATATTTTGTCCAGTAAGGAGGAAATTTTAAATCTTGCAAATAGTTTTCATCCCAGAATGGTCGCTCGAGGTGGAGGCGCTGTTGATTTGAACGTTAAAACCTATCCAATGAGTTCGTTTGAACAAGATATGTTAATCATTGATCTTCATGTGGATACAAGGGATGCCATGGGAGCCAATCTTGTCAATGGGATGTGTGAGGGCATTGCTTCATTGATCGAATCAATAACTGAGGGTGAGGTTTTTTTAAGAATCCTATCCAACCTTTCAGACAAAGCACTGGCTTCCGCATCGGTAATTATCCCAAAAGATGCGCTTGCAACGACTGACTACAGTGGGGGAAAAGTCAGGGATGGAATTGTAATTGCTTCTGATTTTGCTCATGCAGACCCCTACCGTGCTTCCACTCACAACAAGGGTATTATGAATGGAATCGATGCCGTTGCTCTGGCTACAGGGAATGACTGGAGAGCAATTGAAGCAGGTGCACACGCGTATGCAGCGAGACATGGTCGCTACTCTGCTCTATCTAAATGGACTATAGACAATAACGGAAATTTGGTCGGCAAAATTGAATTGCCCATCAAAGTAGGAACGGTAGGAGGACCCATGGAATCCAATCCAGCAGTGGCATTGAATTTAAGAATACTCAATGTGGAATCAGCTATGGAACTGGCCAGTGTAATGGCTGCTGTCGGCTTGGCTCAGAATTTTTCAGCACTGAAAGCACTTGTAACCGAAGGCATACAAAAAGGACATATGACGTTGCATGCAAGATCGGTGGTAAAAGCCGCTGGCACCCCAACAAAATTGTTTGATCAAGCTCTTGAGCAATTACTAATCAGTGGTGAAATAAAGATTTGGAAAGCCCGAGAAATTCTTGCAGATCTACAGAGAAGAACCAGCAACAAATCAACTGGTTTAATAGCCAATAAAAGCTCGTCCACTGGATCAATTGATGGAATTGGATTTGGCAAAGTTATCCTCTTAGGAGAACACTCAGTGGTCTATGGGCGTCATGCTCTTGCAGTTCCTGTGCCACAAACTATTCGAGTCAAAATAGAAGATTGCAACGAGGGTGTAACTCTGATGATTCCATCTTGGGGAATTGAATACCAGTTGGATAAAGATGTTGAACAAAGACAATCATTTGAAAAACCTGCTGGGGCAATCCTTGAGCGTCTGAATTTAAGTGATAAAGGCATGCGTATTGAAGTATTTCCAGACATCCCAAGAGGCATGGGATTGGGAGGATCAGCAGCGATAGCTGTTGCTATCATCAGGGGATTAAGCAACCACTTCAAACTGGGCTTGTCGGATGAAGAAGTCAATGGCATGGCGTTCGAATCTGAGAAAATTGCCCATGGTAATCCAAGTGGGATTGACAACACCATGGCAACATTCGGTAAACCGTTGATCTATAGATCTGGAGAACCTCCATTGGTCGAACAACTAAACATTAACGAAAGCTTTTCAATGGTGGTTGCGTTTACAAGGCGCGAGGGGGTCACAGCAAAAACTGTGAGAAACGTACGCGAAGGTTGGAGAAATAATACTGCAATGTACGAAAAGATTTTTGATGACATTGACGAATTGGTCTTGAAATCTGTCACGGCAATTCAAAACAATGACTTTACAGCTTTAGGGCAAATGATGAATTTTTGTCAAGGTTTGCTGAATGCATTGCAAGTCTCAACTCCTGAACTTGAGCGGTTGATTGATCTGGCTAGAGGGGCCGGTGCATTGGGCGCTAAATTGACTGGAGGTGGTGGAGGTGGTGCTATTGTTGCTTTGGTCAATGACGAATCTAAAGTAGAAGAAGCTATAGAATTAGAAGGTTTTGAAACACTCAGTTTTACTATTTCAAAACAATGAACCTCAACAGTGATATTGTCTCTCATCAAGATGAATTGCTGATCTTAGTTGATCGTGAAGATAATGAATTAGGATTTTCCTCCAAAGCTGAATGTCACTCAGGTGCTGGCTTGTTGCACAGAGCCTTCTCTGTATTCATCTTTAACTCTTCCGGCCAAGTTTTACTGCAACAAAGAAGTCAGCACAAAGATTTATGGAATCTTTACTGGTCCAATAGCTGTTGCAGCCACCCCCGTAAGGGAGAAAAAATTGAAAATGCAGCACATCGACGGATGATTGAAGAATTATCCATTGATTGTGAATTGCATTATCTCTATAAATTTCTCTATCAAGAATCCTTTGGGGGGAAAGGCAGTGAACATGAACTTTGCTCTGTTTTTGTAGGCTGCTTTGATGGGGAAATTGCAATCAATATAAATGAAATCGCTGACTGGAAATTCATCGATACTGAAGAACTGACCAGATCCATTGATCAACATCCTGAAAAATATACTCCATGGCTGCAATCAGAGTGGCTGGAACTGAAAAAAAATTACCTAGATTTAATCAATCAAGCTTTGAATTTGTCTTTAAACTAAAACTGATCCTCAGATAAAGCCATTGTTGCAACTGAACCGGAACTAATAGATCTTGCATAGGCGCCTACCTTGGGCAAAATCTGTTCAGTAAAAAACTGACAGCTAACAAGTTTGGACTCATAGAATTCACGATCCGATACCTCGGACTGGATTTTGTCTACTGCGATCTGAGCTGATCTCGCTGCCAACCAACCCGCAATCAAGGTACCCAGCATCATTAAGAAGTTGTAACTAATTGCTCCTGCCAAATGATGATCGTCCTGGTAATTATCCATCAAATAATTCAAGGATGATTTTACGGACTTTATAGATTCACTCAACTCATGCTCAATCCGGGCAATAATGCCATGATCAGTATCCAACTCTGACATTGTAAACTCTATGTCTTGTAATAGAGTTTTGAGGGCTAGTCCCCTATCTTTGAGAATTTTTCTGCCAACCAAGTCATGCGCCTGTATAGAAGTTGTGCCTTCATAAATGGTAGTGATTCTTGCATCACGGAAATGTTGCGCAGCGCCAGTTTCTTCAATGTAGCCCATACCACCGTGGATTTGCAGCCCAATGGAAGTGAGTTCTTGGCATACTTCACTGCACCAACCTTTAACTATGGGTGTCATTAGATCAGCTCGGTCACCATGGAGTCTTTGATCCTCAGTTGATTCAGATTTGCGAGAATAATCCAACTCAGCAGCGGTGGAATAAACCATAGCTCTCATGACTTCAATTTGCGATTTCATAGTAAGCAACATGCGTCTGACGTCAGGATGATGAATAATGCTGACTCTCTTTCTGCCATCGTGAGTTGATCCCTGGATTCTATCTTTCGCATAAGCAAGTGCTTGTTGATAAGATCTCTCTGCAATTGCTACACTCTCATTGCCAACACCTATCCGGGCGTCGTTCATCATGGTAAACATACACGCCAAACCTTGGTTGGGTTGCCCAACTAAGTATCCTTCAGCAGCATCATAATTCATCACACAAGTCGCACAACCATGGATACCAAGCTTGTGTTCCAGAGACACCGCTTCCACATTGTTTCTCTTGCCAAGACTGCCATCTGCATTGACAAGGTATTTGGGAACCAAAAATAGCGAGATGCCTTTCACGCCCTCAGGTGCATCTGGAAGTCTTGCCAACACCATATGAATGATATTGTCTGTCAATTCATGGTCTCCCCATGTGATGAATATTTTTTGTCCGGTGATTTTGTAATGCTGCTGCTCAGGCTCAGCTGCTGTATTCAGCGCCGATAAATCAGAGCCTGCCTGAGGTTCGGTAAGAACCATAGTTCCTGAGAATTTACCTGAAACCATTTTTCGTAAGTAAATATTTTTCAACTCATCGTTTGCGTGTATTTCCATTGCCCTTATGGCGGCTTGGGACAGTAAAGCTAGATGCGACCAGGAAAAATTTGCGGCCATCATGATTTCATTGACGGGCAGGGCAATGATTGCCGGCAAACCCTGGCCACCGAACTCAGGCTTGAATCCCAAACCATTCCAACCGCCCTGGATATACTCGTCATAAGCTTCTTGATACCCTGGTGGAACTTCAACGACGCCATTCTTTAACGATACACCGTAACGATCTCCATCAACATTGGTGGGTGCAATCACTTCCGANCCTATTTCAGCTGCACTGGTTAGTACCGATTCAACAAACTCATTATTGATCCCTTCACAATCTTTGAGCTTACTCAAATCATCCAGCCCAATTAATTGATCAAGAACAAACATCATGTCTTTTACGGGGGCTTCGTACTGACTCATATTCTTTTCTCCTTATACTCTCTCAAACCATGGAAGATCAACTAACGTCGCTTTTAGTTCTTTATCAGGAGAACAAATAACAATATTCGTGCCACTGTTCGCATGATTAACATCAAGAATGATATAGCAAATGTTCTTATCGAGCCTTGGTGAATAAACCAATGCGTTCATGAACCCAACGTTTTTACCACCTATTAAAACAGGCCAGGGCTCAGAATTAAAAACAGTCAAGCGCTCACCATGGATTTCTGCACCCATTAATTTATTTTTTGGACCCTTAAGATTAATTTCACGTAATGCCTCTTTGCCAATAAAATCATCTTCTTGATCAAGGTCAACCAGCCATTCTAAACCAACCTCATAAGGGTTATTTGTTCTATCCATATCACCTAAATAACTGAGAATACCTGCCTCAAGCCTCAATATTACATTGGGTGTTCCTGCACTTATATTTAAGTCATGGCCTTCCTGCCAAAGCATTTCCCACAATTCATCTCCCTTAGAATGATCCTGAAGGAAGATTTCATAACACCTTTCTCTGCTATAACCCATTCTCGCAATCACCATAGGAATACCTTCATGAGTTAGCTCCTTAAACTTATAAAACCCTAATTCGTTAATCCAATCTCCAAAAACCTTTGCCATTAATTGTGTTGAATTAGGTCCTTGGACTTGCAACGGCGATACGTCAGGTTCGATGATTTCTACGTCGAAATTATATCCAGCAGCAATCCCCTGTGCCCATAGGAGAGAATCTCCATCAGCCAAAGAAAACCAATAATGGTCCTCATCAATCTTTAACATCACAGGATCATTAATAAATCCTCCTTTAAAATCCAGAAAAGGTGCATACATTGCTTGACCTTTAGAGCATTTTTTAATGTTCCTAGGCGTTAAAAATTGGGATAGAGTCTCGGCATCAGGACCCTTAATTTCAACCTGTCGCTCACAACCCACATCCCACAGCTGCACACCATTAAGTAATTTTTTATAATCTTCCTCAGGCCCCTCAAAAGCAATGGGCAAATACATATGGTTATAAACTGTGAAAGCTTGGGCTCCATACTTGATCGTCGAGTCAAAATACGGGGATTTCCTGACTCGAGGACTAATAACTAATTTAGATGTCTTAAACATAATAAAAAGTGCGGGTAATAATACTCAATAGTAGATAATAATTCGAATTTCATAGCAAACTAGATAGGACTGGACTATTCATCCTTTTTATCTAGACTGTAAAAGCTCGAAATACATGGGGAAATAAGATCCTGAAGAATAAAGAAAATATCGATTGGACAAACTTTGTATTGACGGTCTTAGTGACCCTTTCAATATTAACACCTATGTTTGTTGCCCCCATGGCTACGAATGCATTACTCAATAAAGCCTACGACATAGTGGCAAGCAATTTGGGTGCCGTCTATTTAATCATGGGACTATTGACACTCCTTTTTCTCTTAATTCTAGCGATGAGTAAACATGGGAATATCGTATTAGGAAAAAAAGATGAAAAACCTGAATATGGTATGTTTGGTTGGTCTTCCATGCTGTTTTGCTCTGGTATAGGGGCTTCTTTGGTTTTATATGGAACCACTGAATGGGTAGACTACTACCTGAAACCCCCTTTCGATGCTGAACCAGCATCTAGTGCAGCAATTGCTTGGGCATCAACCTATGGAATGTTCCACTGGGGTATAATTGGATGGTCGATATACTGCCTACCAGCCGTGGCCGTTGGCTATAGTTATCACACTAGAAACTCGGGTAGCTTAAAAACAAGTACAGGATGTGAATCAGTCTTGGGCAATCAAAAATTAGCCCGATTAATAGATCTGATTTACATGATTGCACTTGTCGGAGTCTTAGGAGCTGGATTGGGTCTTACATCTCCAGTAGTAAGCGCCACTATAACTGAATTCTTTTCAATCGATCAAAATCTAATAATCACTGTTTCTTGTCTCTTGGTTTGCATAACAATATACTCCATCAGTCTCTATTTTGGAGTGGAAGAAGGCATTCAACG
>JGI24817J26689_1000339_pt1 | contig 11370 bp, 9 predicted proteins | sample METZYME_3_300m_FD_26689 | JGI IMG/M metagenome (IMG submission 26689) | reverse complement strand
ATATCTGATTCCTTAAAGGGTCCCGCCATTAGGCGGCGTAATTCCACAACATGGGCTCCGCACCCAAGTTGTTCCCCTAGATCATCCACAATGGTTCTAACATAAGTGCCCTTACTGCAGTGCACGCGCAACGTCATTTCGGACCCACTGAACGTCGACAACTCAATGGAATATACGTTTATCCGCCGAGATTCCCTTTCAATCTCAACTCCTTGTCGCGCATATTTATAGAGCGGTTTCCCTCGATATTTTATCGCCGAGTACATGGAAGGGATTTGATCAATCTCTCCTCGGAAGCTCTCAAGCGCGTGCTGAATACGATCCTGGGTGACTCCATCCGTACTCCGCTCTTCAACGACGTCCCCATCCGCATCACCACTTGCGGTCCGAATACCCAATTTAAGTTTCACCCAGTACTTTTTATCAGACGTAAGTAAAAACCGGGAGAACTTAGTCGCTTCTCCAAAACAAAGCGGCAATACCCCCGTCGCTAATGGATCAAGGCTGCCTGTATGACCAACTTTACGAGCATTAAATGACGACTTTACATGTTGGACTGCGTCACTGGAGGTCATGTCTCGCGGTTTGTCCAAAACAACAACTCCACTAAGGTCTCGACCTTTTCGATTACGACCCATCAAAAGTTTCCGTCCCGGAGCGGCAAACATCACTCATTTGATCAGACGCTATCGCTCTCTCAATTAATGATTCAAGCCGTGGGCCATCTTGGATCAACTCGTCATAATGGAATCGCAATGCAGGTGTGGTCCGCATAACATGGCGTCTCGCCAAAATAGAACGTAAGAAACCTGCCGCTCCTTGAAGCGCGCTAAGGACTTCGTCTTTATCCTTCTCCTGTTGGGCTGAAACGGTAGTGAAATAGACGTCCGCATGAGAGAGGTCCTTATTGACTACTACGTCCGTGATAGACAATACGCCAATCCTGGGATCCCGCATTTCACGTTGAACTATCTCCGCGAGTTCCTTACGCAAAAAGTCCCCAACACGAAGTTCTCTACCACTTGTTACTCGATTACGCGTTGCCATATTCACAGCGCTCGCGCGACTTCTGTGGTTTCAAAAACTTCAATCTTGTCGCCTGATCGAACATCGCTGTAGTTTCGAACACCGATGCCGCACTCCAAGCCGTTTCGTACTTCACCCACGTCGTCTTTGAAACGGCGAAGTGATTCCAATTCGCCTTCGTAAATAACGACGTTTTCTCTCAATACACGGATGTTTTTGTTACGGAAAACGGTTCCTTCCACGACCATACAACCAGCGATTTGTCCATAACGTGGAGAGTCAAAAACATCCCTGACTTCAGCGGTCCCCACTATCTCTTCACGAATCTCTGGCGCTAACATACCCTCGAGTATGGTCCTAACGTCGTCAAGCAATTCGTATATAACGCTGTAGTAGCGGAGCTCTAGCCCTTCCTTCTCGATCAAATCTTTGGCGGAATTATCCGCTCTTACGTTAAAACCAAAAATGACTGCCTGATAAGTCATGGCCATTGTGGCGTCCGATTCGGATATGCCTCCTACACCCGAACCAAGAACATTTACAGATACTTCCTCGTTACCAATTTCAGCAAACGATTGCGTTATCGCCTCTAAGGAACCGCGGACATCCGTCTTTAGAACCAATTTAAGGACTCTTTTTTCGCCCTGCCCGAGATTCGCAAAGACATTTTCGAGTTTGGCCGCTTGCTGCAACTCTTGACGTTGCTCTTGACTTCTGTCGGCGCGAAATTCCGCTAGGTCGCGTGCACTTCGATCATCGACAGCTACCGAGAAGTCGTCTCCAGCATTGGGAGTCCCGTTTAATCCGAGGATCTCGACGGGTATCGAAGGTCCTGCACTCGTCACGGTTTGACCATTGTCGTTAACCAAAGCGCGTACTTTGCCGAAAGTCTCGCCGGCAATAATCACATCGCCGTGATTCAGCGTCCCGTTTTGGACCAAGACAGTTGCTACCGGTCCTCGCCCGCGTTCTAACTTGGATTCGATTACAACTCCTCGCCCAGGTGCTTCGGGAACGGCCTTTAACTCTAGTATCTCTGCCTGGAGGTTCACGGCCTCAAGAAGTCCGTCAATTCCCTCCCCCGTCTCCGCCGAAACATTCACAAACTGAGTATCCCCTCCCCAATCTTCCGGTATGACATCAATGGCAGCGAGTTCATTTCGGACTCGTTCCGGATCGGCTCCCTCAAGATCCATTTTGTTGACTGCAACAACTAAAGGTACTTCCGCAGCTTTCGCGTGTTGGACGGCTTCCTCAGTCTGAGGCATAACCCCATCATCCGCAGCGCATACCAAAATAACGACGTCTGTAGCCATCGCACCACGAGCACGCATTGCGGTAAACGCCGCATGGCCAGGCGTATCTAGGAAAGTAACGTTCCCATGAGGAGTTTCGACACGGTACGCCCCAATGTGCTGAGTGATTCCCCCCGCCTCACCCGCAACAACACGCGACTTCCGTATATAGTCTAAAAGTGATGTCTTCCCGTGATCGACATGTCCCATCACCGTTACAACAACGGAACGTGACACAAGATCGCCTTCAACTTTCAAAGACTCTTCTAACTCTTGTTCTATCTGATCGTCAGCAACAACTTTTACTGTATGGCCCATTTCCTCGACCACTAGAACCGCAGTATCTTGATCGATGGTCTGGTTAATTGTTGCCATGACGCCCATTCCCATAAGCGTCTTGATAACTTCGCTCGTCTTCACTGACATCCTTTGTGCGAGGTCACCCACGGAGACCAATTCTCCGATCTCTACTTCTCTTTGAATTTCCTCTACAGGCTTGGAAAACTCACCTCCTTGTTTATCTTGCTGAAGGGCTACTCTCTGTTTCATTCGCCGGGATTCTTTCTTTAAAGACAACTCGCGTCGACGGGTACGCTCTCCATCCGGAGGACCAGTCCTATCGCGATCACGACTTTGACCCTTTCCCCTTCGATTTCCCTTTTCGGCCGCCTGGACCTGTGCTTGAGCCGTTGCGGCAGCTTGGGCGACNGCATCCGCTGCTGTTTTATCTACTTTAGCTTTTTCTTCGGCGCTAGATTTTGCTTCGTCGTCAGCTTGCACTTCTCGGTTGTCGGATTCACTTTTGGCAAGTGACTCCTCCTTCTCCCGGAGTTCAAGTTCTTCCTTCTTACGAATCGTTTCGGCTCTATCTTCCTGTTCGGCAGTTTGTCTTTGCTTCTCCTCCAGACGAATACGCTCCGCTTCGATTTGAAGCTGACTCGAATCATCGGAAATCTCTGAAGCAGACTCCCCTTGTTTGTCCTCATCTGTGGATTCTGCTTCGACGCGCTTCACATAGGTCCGTTTGCGCCGAGTCTCAACTTTTACACTATGACCGCCTCTGCCCACTTTCAAAGTGCTCTGGGCGCGTCTTTTCAAAGTAATCTTTTTCGGAGAAGCAGACGTTGAAGTAGCGTTAGCGTCTCCTTTCAAGAAGGCCAACAAGCCTTGTTTGTCTTCATCTGAGACGACATCTGCTTCGTCATTCTGAGACAAGCCGGCTTCACGCATTTGTTGCAAAAGTTTCTCGATTGCAACGCCGGTTGTTTCAGCGAGTTGTTTTACCGTTACCTCAGCCATTGGTGTCTCGATTGAAAATCAGTTTGACTCCCCAACATCCGCCTCTTCAAACCACGGTGCACGTGCAGTCATAATCAGCTCTGCCGCTTTCTCTTCGTCTAGTCCTTCAACGATTTCAATGAGTTCGGGTATCGCTAATTCTGCCAAACTCTCCATTGAAGCTACCCCCCCTGCCGCCATCATCCTCGCCAACTCATCCGTCATCCCTTGCATCGTGAGGAGATCCTCCTGCGGCTCTTGCCCGTCACGCTGCTCTTCGGAAGCGATCGCGTTGGTAAGCATCGAGTCCTTAGCACGATTTCGCAATTCATCTACGATTTCCTCGTCAAATCCATCGATAGCGTTTAGCTCTTCGAGCGGCACGTAGGCCACCTCTTCGACAGTCGTAAATCCTTCTTCAACAAGCACTGCCGCAACGTCTTCGTCCACCGATAACGCAGCCATAAAATTAGCCACATNCTGCTGAGCCTCTTCATCTTGCTTCTGCGTTGCCTCGTCTTCGGTCATNATATTCAGTTTCCAGCCGGTCAACTCGCTAGCGAGCCTGACATTCTGACCACCACGGCCAATTGCCTGAGCAAGATTGTCTTCTGCAACAGCTATGTCCATGGAATGCGCGTCCTCATCCATCACGATTGACGCGACTTCCGCCGGGCTCATAGCGTTGATAGCTAGTTGCGCAGGATTCTCGTCCCATAAAACTACATCGACCCTTTCCCCGGCCAACTCACCGGAAACGGCCTGCACTCGAGAACCGCGCATACCAACGCAAGCTCCGACTGCATCTATTCGTCCATCGTTCGTTGTAACCGCTATTTTGGCTCGCGAACCCGGATCTCTCGCCGCACCACGAATCTCGATTACGTCTTCGGCAATTTCCGGTACTTCAAGCTTAAATAGTTCTATAAGCATTTCTGACGAAGTGCGCGTCAAAATGATTTGTGGACCGCGGGCATCGGGTCGCACCTCTAGCAAGAATGCGCGCAAACGATCGCCTATACGAAACGTTTCTCGTGGAATCAGGTGTTCTCGGAGTAAAACAGCCTCGGCATTATTGCCGAGATCGGCGACAACCGAATCACGAGATGTTTTTTTTACAATCCCACTTACCAGTTCACCAACCTTTGGCAGATACTCCTGGATAACCTGCTCACGCTCGGCTTCCCGAACTTTTTGCAGTATTACCTGACGAGCAGTTTGAGCAACAATTCGACCAAATGCGACCGATTCAGCCGGTTCCTCCCATATGTCACCAATCCCGAGACTCGGGTCTTTTTCTTTCGCGTCGTCTGGCGTCAGCTGGGCATCAGCATTAAAGGGGTCTTCTTCTTCATCTATCTCGGCTGGATCCACCACCGTCCAAGTCCGAAAGGTTTCGTAATCACCAGACTCCCAGTCAATTGAGACTCGGAATTCAGCGTCGTCTCGACGCCGTCTCTTTGTTGCTGTCGCTAGAGCTACCTCGATCGCATCGCAAATAACTTCTTTGGAGACTCCTTTTTCGTTTGAGACCGAATCAACAGCACCAAGTATTTCTTTCGTCAGCATCAGAGGTAACCCTAATCAAATTGCGGCACGACACGTGCCCTTCGCACCCGCTCAAGCGGGATCAAATACTCGTCATCATCGACAGTTACGGTGAGTTCACTATCCTCGACCCCAACAAGTCGAGCTTCGACGCGCCGACGTCCATCTAGAGGAACTTCCATCCGAATATCCAACAGTTGGCCGATATTCATCTGAAAGTGATTGTCTTTAAATAAGATTCGATCTAATCCAGGCGAGGAAACCTCGAGCGTATACGAGTCACTAAATGAGTCGTCAACATCTAGGAGCCCGCTTAGCTGTCTGCTTACAGCCTCGCAATCGTCTACCGCAATCCCAGAACTAGAATCAATGTATACACAGAGCTTTTCGTGCACGCCATTGCCATTGGAATCGATTCCCCATAGCTCATAACCCATTGCACCGACAGTTGGCTCAATAAGCCGTTCTATATCTCTGACTCGTCTATTCACTAGCTATCCAGATTCCACCTACAAAAAATGGGCTTACGCCCATTGCCCAATTACAAGCCACACCCTGACACGACGTGCGCTTACCGACGACCTTGTTGTCGGAGCATCAGCTGCCTACCCAACGAAAGGCCCCGTCTTGGGACCCATTCGCGTTGGTAGCGGGGGCAGGATTTGAACCCACGACCTTCGGGTTATGAGCCCGACGAGCTACCAGACTGCTCCACCCCGCATCAGCAAGAGCGCGATTATAGGTACCGACATATCGGGAAGCAATGAAGCAAAAAGCCTATCGACCAACCCGTTTCTTATATCGCGTACTCTGAGACTTTTTGGAGTTTGCCCCGCTGAAAAACATCTGTGTTTCAATATCGACCAGAGGCCGGTATATGGCCGGGCCTAAATCGAATACTTACCCCTAAACTTTCAACTAAGACAAGCGTATTTCAGCTATGAACCGCTTTGACCAAAAGTCCGCAGAAAAACAATGGTGCCGAAGAGAGGACTCGAACCTCCACGGGCATTAGCCCACTACCCCCTCAAGGTAGCGTGTCTACCAATTTCACCACTTCGGCATCTAGAAAGAATTTGGAACGTCGGATTCTGCATCGGTCGGTTGCGGCGAGAGGGAGGGAAATTCATCTCCCGGATCCACAGATTCTCTCGACTCCTCGCTTTCACCACCACTAGGGAAATCGCGTCCTGACTGCAAGGATGGATCTTCTACTACGGAATCCGGCATCCCGATCCCTCTAATAGTATCCGCCTTTTCTCTCGCGGCGTACGCGAGCCCGAACGCAATAAGGAAAAACCCAATCGCCAACCACGCTGTCGCCTTCGTAATAAAAGACGTTGTGCCCTGCGCTCCGAAAAGGGTATTCGCTGAACCGCTACCGAAAGCCGCTCCTATGTCCGCTCCTTTGCCTTGCTGCAAAAGCACTAATGCAGCAAGCGCTATCGCATCTATGATAAGTAGTATCAATAAGACTACTTCGAGCGTATCAATATTCAATGCGATGCAGCTCTACATATCTTGGTAAATTCTTTGAATTCAAGCGAAGCGCCTCCAACTAGTCCGCCGTCGATATCCCTTTCAGCAAATAGCTCCGACGCATTGCTCGCTTTAACACTACCGCCGTACAAAACCCTAGTGTTTCTCGCAGTCGTTGCATCGGATTTTGCCAGAACAGCTCTGATAAACGCGTGCATTGATTGCGCTTGAGCCGGGCTCGCCGTTTCTCCTGTGCCTATTGCCCAAACCGGTTCATAAGCAATAACCGCGTTCGCGAAGGCCTTAATTCCGGCAGTTCTCAAAATTGAACCAATCTGTTTCGCAACGACAGACTCTGCCCTACCATCCAGTCTTTCTTCCCGAGATTCACCCACACACAATACTGGCGTAAGTCCAGCTTGTTGGCACGTAGTGAATTTTTCAGCAATTAACCCGTCGGTTTCGCCAAATAAACTACGTCTTTCCGAGTGTCCAACTAGGCTATAGGTAGCTCCAGAATCTACCGCCATTTCAGCCCCGATTTCTCCGGTGTACGCTCCGGAATTCACATGACAGACGTCCTGCACGCCAACCGAAATGGAACGGCTTACAAAACCTTCCATCAGCATCGACGTGTAAAGAAAGGGAGGGAAAAAAACGACGTCAACCGAGCCATCAACATCAAAGTGCTCCACGAATTCACGGCAAATAGCCCTGGAACCATTCATCTTCCAATTGGCTGCAACCATTGGCGCACGCACCGCTCTTCCACCAGCCGCAAAGGGCTCCGGATAGTAGCAAGCACATTCCTTATTGTGAACGCGAAATTCCAATCTCCGTGTTTACTGCGGCAAGCGCGACCGACACAATTCTCTCCGCATAAAGGCGGGCGTCAGTAGAGTTCTTCCCTTCAACCATAACCCGCAACAATGGCTCGGTACCCGATGGACGAACCAATACTCGGCCATCTTTCCCTAACCGTCCTTCGACATCGCGAATTGACTTGATCACGTCGGGATGGGCCACGACGGTGCCTGGATCTTTCACAGTAACGTTNATCATTTCTTGAGGAATTTTCGTCATTCCACTCGTCAGGTCTGATAGAGATCGATTTTGCATGATCATCGCGACAAGTACCTGGAGAGAGGAAACGATCCCATCGCCCGTCGTCGACCAGTCCAGACCGACAATATGCCCCGAACTTTCACCACCTAAGATCCAGCCTTTGTCACGCATTAGCTCGACCACATGGCGGTCACCGACCTTTGCTCTCTCGAACGGAATGCCTATGTCTTCAAACGCTTGCTGGAGTCCGCCGTTGGACATTTCAGTTCCGACAACTCCACCAGAAAATCGACTCCGCAATTGCATTGAAAGAGCAATTACGTAAAGAAGTTCGTCACCGTCGACAATCTCACCCTCAGAACCGACCATTATTACGCGGTCGCCATCTCCATCGAGCGCTATACCNACATCCGCGTTCATCTCCAAAACCTTTTCACACAGATGCTCAGGATGCATTGATCCGCAATTCTCATTGATATTCGATCCATCAGGATCAGCGGAAATTGTAGTGACATCGGCGCCTAGTTCACGATACACAGGCGGCGCTACGGCATAGGTCGCGCCATTTGCGCAATCCAAAACAACCTTTAGGCCATCGAATCGTATCCGAGAATCAACCGTTCCTTTGCAGAACTCAATATATCGGCCGCGAGCATCGTCGACGCGAAAGACGTGGCCCAAATTCGAAGCGCTAATGGAAGAAAGAGGAGTATTGAGTTGTCGTTCAATCAATTGCTCCATCTCATCACCGAGCTTGTTTGCTTCAGCATCGAAGAACTTAACCCCGTTATCATCAAAAGGATTGTGCGAAGCACTTATGACAACGCCCATATCGCCCCGCATCGTACGCGTCATATACGCGACTGCGGGAGTAGGAATCGGACCCAGCAGCGCGACGTCAACTCCGACGGCTGAGAACCCTGCTTCCAGCGCAGATTCCAGCATGTAACCGGAATTTCTTGTGTCCTTCCCAAGAACTACTAACGGTCTTCGGTCGCTTGTTCGAAGAGTGTTACCGACGGACGACCCAAGTTTCAAAAAGAAATCGGGGTTAATAAGATCGTCACCGACGCGTCCACGAATGCCGTCGGTTCCGAAAAACTTTTTACTCAAATTACCTCCCGTTGAAAAAGAGGACCGTGTGGCGATCGGATTAAGCAAATCTCAGAGCTTTTTCCCAACAAAACGGCGAATTTGAAGCTCAATAAACGATCGGCACAGCGTGGTGCGTAGTCTAAGTTTCCTCTAGAGGATCTCCGACGGAACCGGGTTGACTGTCTTTTTCGTCATCAGTTTTCGAAGTATTCGCGCCGTCATCGGGTGCTCTCGGCTTAGCTCCCGCCATTATGTCTTCTGCTTGAGCCGGCGATAGTGTTTCGTACTCCATCAGCGCATCAGCCATAACGTGAAGTTTTTCAATGTTTTCTTCCAGAATCTCTTTCGCTCTTTTATAACAGCCATCGATTATTTTTTTGATCTCTTCGTCTATTTCGCGCGCGGTCTGAGAAGAAATCGATTTCGATTGCGAGCCAGCGGACATGCCTAGAAACACTTCTCCTTCGTCATCGTCATACTTCAGTGGGCCCATCCTTTCGGATAGCCCCCACTTAGTAACCATGTTACGCGCGAGCTGAGTAGCTCGATCAATATCGTTCGATGCTCCAGTAGTTACACCATCCGGGCCACTAATAAGTTCCTCCGCAATACGACCGCCAAATAAAGAGCAAATCTGGGACTCTACCGACCGTCGACTGTGGCTATAGCGATCTTCCTCTGGTAAAAACATGGTGACACCGAGTGCGCGCCCCCGTGGAACGATGGTGATTTTATATAGTTGATCGTGGTCGGGGACCGAATACCCGACGATTGCATGCCCAGCCTCGTGATACGCCGTGTTCCGTTTTTCTTTCTCGGACATCACCATAGACTTACGTTCCGCGCCCATCATGACCTTATCTTTGGCCTTTTCGAAATCCTCCATTTCAACCAAACGTTTGCCACCTCGGGCCGCAAAAAGTGCAGCTTCATTAATAATATTTTCCAAGTCGGCGCCAGAAAACCCCGGGGTTCCACGCGCCAAGATCGACGGATCAACGTCATCTGAAATCGGAACTTTCCGCATGTGAACGTTCAATATCTGTTCTCGTCCACGAATGTCCGGCAGGGAGACAACGACTTGCCGATCAAAGCGACCCGGCCTCAACAATGCTGGATCGAGGACGTCCGGCCTATTCGTAGCAGCGATAACGATGACGCCATTATTCGGCTCGAACCCATCCATCTCCACCAACAGTTGATTGAGCGTTTGTTCGCGTTCATCGTGACCACCGCCGAGGCCCGCTCCTCGGTGGCGTCCTACCGCGTCGATTTCATCAATAAATATGATGCAGGGAGCCTGTTTCTTGGCCTGCTCAAACATATCGCGTACACGCGAGGCACCGACACCAACAAACATCTCGACAAAGTCCGACCCCGAAATAGTAAAAAAGGGAACTTTGGCTTCGCCGGCTATTGCCTTAGCGAGTAACGTCTTGCCCGTTCCAGGCGGGCCAACCATAAGTGTCCCACGTGGAATACGACCACCTAACCGTTGAAACTTACCCGGGTCCATGAGGAATTCAACGAGCTCTTGCACATCTTCCTTAGCTTCGTCGACGCCCGCGACATCAGCAAAAGTAGTCTTGATTTGATCTTCAGATAGTAAACGCGCTTTACTTTTGCCAAATGCCATAGGGCCACCTCGACCCCCAACACCGCCCTGCATTTGTCTCATAAAAAGCATGAAGACAGCGATAATGATCAGGATCGGAAAGCTTGCGATCAGTAGCTGAGTCCAAAAACCTTCTGTTTCGGCCTCTTTTCCGATGATCTCTACGTCGTGTTCCAACAAATCGTCTAGTAGTTTCGGATCCTGGGCAGGGAGAATGACCTTAAAACGAGAACTATCCTTTCGAAGTACGGTTATATATTCATGTTGACCATCAAATTCGACTTCACGAATCTCGTTACGGTTTACCTGCTCAATAAAGTCAGAATAGCTTTTTTCCTGCGGTTCACTCACCCCGCTGAAATTGTTAAATACAGTCAGTAAGACCGCGGCGATAATTAGCCAAAGTAGGAGATTTTTTCCCATATCGTTCAAAGACTTATCCTCTTAGCACGCAGTGCCAGGACTTCATTTTTGGGGCCCAATAGACTATACCAGGTAATTAATTCCGGCTATGGATCAATATGTGGGCGGAATGAGACGTTACAAGTGGTAGGTTGTCCCCAGCTTCCCAAACGAACACGTCGGTTCGGTTCAACAACTTCGACAGGTCAATTTAACTGACATAAGTGGGTCATGGACACTAAAGTACTAAAGGCGATTGCCCATCATCTAGAACCCATCGTAACCATTGGCGATAACGGATTATCAAGCGGCGTTATTGCCGAACTGAAACGCGCCATATCAGACCACGAATTGATCAAAGTGCGATTGAACGTTGGGGATCGAAAATTACGACGAGAACTCGCCAACGATGTCGCGGAGCTCCTATGTGCGGATTTAGTTCAGCAAATAGGAAAGATCTTCGTGGTGTATCAACCCACTAAACAAAGTCGCCCTGCGCGCTCAAACATAACGCGTTTCGGGCATTAGCGACCTAAAAAACTNAGTTCAAAGATGTTCAACCGTATC
>JGI24817J26689_1000329_pt1 | contig 11490 bp, 7 predicted proteins | sample METZYME_3_300m_FD_26689 | JGI IMG/M metagenome (IMG submission 26689) | reverse complement strand
GTGGTAGGATGGTACAGGGATGCTGTAGTAGTCGAACTCGTCAGTGCTTTTGTCGACGTAGCCGTAGTATGTCGCATTCGTACCACTTAGGGCCGTCGGCGTGGAGTATGTGTCGCCAGCATCGCCACCGGTGTTTGCGTCGTTCTGGGTCGGAGGTGGGGTGACCGTGAATATCCAGATCTGTAGGGTATACTGGCCCGAGCCGGTCCAACGGTCGACGTTGATGTAGACAGTGGTGCCACTGACGTTGGTCCCGTTGGAAGATACGCTGTCGTAACTCGAAATCGAGTAGCTGGAGTCTATCGTGCTCCCGGACGAGCTGTACAGAAGCAGGTCGAAATCGGCTCCGGACGGGGACGTTAGACCGACCGCTATGCCGGTGTCGGTCGACATGTTGATTCCGTAGTAGTCGTTGTTGTCGCTGCTCGCGGTCAGGTTTCCGTAGTAGGTGGCGTTCGAAGCAGGAAGCCAGACGGCCGTGGAGATGGAGTCGCCGGCGTCCCCACCAGACCCAGCGTCGTTTGCCACCACCAGTCCGGACAAGCAGGAGACCACGAGAAGTGCGGCGAGTGTTCTTGCCGCGCTCGCGCTCACCATGGACCGTAGGGCCATGAATATCGCTTTGAACTTTGGCACGCCATGGTGGTGCAGAAAATACACCGCTACAGCACGACGATTTCATTCGTAGGAGTAGAATCCCTGGCCGCTCTTGCGCCCAAGATTTCCCTCACTGACCATCTGAGTCAGAAGGGGGGCTGGTGCGTACTTGTCGTCTCCTAGGCCCTCATGCAGCACGGTCATGATGTGTAGCAGGGTGTCCAGACCTATCAGGTCAGCCAGCGCGAGAGGGCCGATCGGGTGGTTCATCCCGAGTTTCATGATGCCGTCGATGGCCTCTGGCTCGGCCACTCCCTCCTGCAGCGTTAGTATGGCCTCGTTGAGCATCGGGCAGAGGATCCTGTTGCTGACGAAGCCGGGAGAGTCATTGCAAGAAAGCGCCGTCTTGCCCATCCTCTCGGCTGCAGCGACCACAGTCGCATTGACCTCGTTGGAGGTCTCGGAGCCGTTGATTATCTCAACCAGTTTCATTATCGGGACCGGATTCATGAAGTGCATGCCGATGACCCTGTCGGGCCTGTCGGTTGATGCTGCAATCTCGTCAATGCTGATGCTGGAGGTGTTGCTCGCGAGTATCGCCTCCGGCTTGCAGATACTGTCGAGCTCGGCGAAGGTGGAGAACTTCAACTCGGGAATCTCGGGGATCGCCTCGACCACTAGGTCGCAGTCCGAGGCATCGCCCCTGTCAATAGAACCGCGCACGCGCGCGAGGGCGGCGGCGGCGTCTGCCTGGCTCATCCTCTCCTTTGAGACGAGTTTTGACAGCGACAACTCGATTGAGGCCATGCCGTGGTCGACGAAGGACTGCTCGATGTCGATCATGGTCACATGGTAACCCGCGCAGGCTGCTACTTGGGCGATGCCGTTTCCCATCTGGCCGGCACCCAGCACGGCTATGCTGTCTATCTCCACACACCGTCGTGCATACGGAGGGGCATGAGCCTTACTCAGTCTTCATCGTCGAATTCGACGATAGCCGGTTCGGCAGCCTGCTCGATCTCGGACATGATGTTCTCGAGGTCGGGTCCGTGCTTCTCAATCTCGTCCCTGCGCGCGCGGCGCCTGCGCAACAGGGTAGTAGGCACCGCTATGGCGAGCAGTAGAGCAGTGACTGCGAAAGAGAACCACCACAGCATAGGGCCGGAGTTTCGCGCGTCCTCGATGGCCCAGTCGATCCACTCCTGCTCCATCACCTCTATCGAGGACGAGTGCTGGTTGTTGGCTGCGTCGACAGTGAGTCCGTTGATGGTGTGGGTTCCTGGGGCTTCGGGTATTGCAATGAGCACCTCGAACTGCTCGCTCGAGTCGCAGACGAATTCCTTCGACTCAACCTCGGTCCACAGCATCACCATCGCGCCCTGCTCGCAGATACCACTCACAACGCGGGTTGTGGCCAGAGGGGTTGTCCGGTTGGTGATCTCGGAGAAGCTCAACACAGGGGCTGTAGTGTCCCTGACGATGGAGAGTGTGTAGTTGTCCACATGGTCTAGGGCGTGGATCTCGATTAGGAACTGGTTCTCTCCCTCGATGAGGTCGAATACGATACTCACAACGCTAGCTCCGGGCTCGATCAGATGCTTGCCCTCGGCATCAGACCTGCTCCACCAGATCTCCTGATCAGGCCCTCTCTGCAGAATTGCCTCGACCTCGTCGATGGCCATGAGGCCACCGTTCCAGTCAGCAGCGACGTGAGTGCTGTATATCGAAGCGTCGAGCAGGATGCTGCGACACTCGAGGAACCTGTTGTCGTTCTCCTGCGTCTCGGTGTGGTCGACAGCCTCGAGGCAGACTTCGTGCACCCCAGTGTGGTTCAGCTCGAACAGGGCCCCGCTAGTGATTGCAGTGCGCTCGCTGATGAGGACGCCGTCGATGGTGAAGCGGACGTGGGCCTCTTCGCTGGAGATCCACGAGAGGCCTTGCCTATGGTCGAAAAAGGCATCTTCGGTGCCCGGGCTGATAGCCCACTCGACGATGGGCGTGGTGCGGTCAAGCGCGAGCGGCCACTCCTCAGTGGCGGTGTTGTTGGCCCAGTCGGTCATCTCGAGGGAGATGAGGTAGTCCCCGTCCGGCAATTCCGTGGTGTCGACTTGGTACTGGGTCACGGTGCTAGTCTGACCAGGTTCATCCTCCAGCACTGTCTGTGGAATTAACTGGTCGCTCTCGCACTGCTCAATCTCATGAGGCGAATTGAGTGCGGTGATTCTGAGGCACCAGTCGCGGATGTCTACTGGAATCGAGACGGTGAGCAGCCCTTCGCTCATGTTCACCGGTGTAGAAATCTGCGCCGGAGTATAGTGGAACCCGGCTTGGTCTGAAATATCGAGCAGGTCTGCGTTGGGTGCATCGGGGTCATACACCACCGTGAACTCCCTAGTGAACGAGTTGCCTGCGGCGTCGCTGACTGCCACATCGAAGACGCTGTTCCCATGCACGTAGAAGAATGTGGAGTTCGCGTTCGATTGATTTCGGCCTCGGTCAGTTGGATGGTGAGCACGGCGTGACCATTCTCATCCAGTTCGACCTCGTTGCCCGAGTGGGATAGGCTCGCACCTGGTTCGGTCTGGATGGTGTAAGTGAGATTCTGCTGGTTGGTGATCCAGGGTATGTTTGACAAGGACAGCGTGGGCGCTGTCACGTCGTAGGCCACCGAGAGGTAGGCCTCGGCGGAGTTGTTCGAGATGTCTGTCAGGGTGGCTCGGTAGTCGTGCCACTGCTCGATTGCAGGCAGGGTGGCGTTGACCCAGACCTCTCGGAAGGTAACATTCTCGGGCATTGCGAAGTGGTTGCCGCTATTCCATATCGAAGTCAGGTTATGGTGCGCGCCTACTGTGTCGATGGCCTCGACTAGATCGGCGTCGGGGACGTTCGTGTCTTCATCAGTCGACTCCCAGTTGAGGTCGTCGAGGCGGAAGCCGATTCCGGTGTCGAGAGCATGCAGCCTCACCGGCACCACTGAATTTGTCTGTGTGAGATTGGGCGGTACGCCGAAGCTCACCTCAGGGTCGAGTTCCACCAGCTCGTAGGTGTAGGGCAAGCGCAGACTGATTCCTCCTTCGACGGTGATGTCGATGAAGCCGGTCCAGATTCCGGCTGTCTCCGGCCTCTCGTAGGCGAGGTTGACCTGGAGTGCTGAGGCCGGGACCTGTCCTGCGAGNGTGTCNCTGCCGTTCGGCCAGATTGCGTCTATCTCGCCCTTAGTCAGTGCGAGTTGGTCGGTTATCACGAGTTCGTCGCCTCCTACGACCTCAATGTCGATCCAGAACTGGACTGTCCCGCTCGGCACGGAGTAGCCGTGCACTGCGACCGAGTAATTGCCGTCCTCGGGGTCGACTATCCTAATCGTCTCCGCCGAGGAGCCTGACCACGAGCGTGCTATCTCTTCACCGGAGGAGAATGTTCCATCGCCGTTTGAGTCACGGAACAGGAACAGGTCGAGGTCTGAGTCCTCGTGAGCATTCATCTTGATGTTCAGCTCGGTGGAGTTTTGGACCGTCATGTTGTGCCACCACGATGCCGTCATCTTGTCGCCAGAGACATCTTGGAAGGCAGTCTCGTTATCGAAGTGTGCCGGCTGGCTCCAGCCGTATGCAGACACCGAGTCAACGTTCAGNGGCACNGTCGANACCACATGAACCGCGTCAACTCCGCTGCCTTCGGCCCAATCCGTCACCACACGCTCGAAACCTGATTCCTCGGCCGCTATGTATCCGACCGAGATGTTGAGCGGGTTATCGTTGGTCGAAACACCGTGCAGTGCGGTGTGCAGTACCATCTGGTGGACTCCCTGCTCGGCGGGGACGGCGAACATCTCGCGCGAGGTCCCGGTGAATGTACCCCAGTTGTGCGAGCCGCTGCCGGCGTGGTTGTTGGTTGAGCGCGACTCGATGAAGAAAGTCGAATCACCATAGGCGTCAGGGTCGTCCTCGGCATATCCGTGCGGCATCTCTGAGAGCCATAGCACGTCGATGTCGGTGTACGGGTTGTCCTCCCAGTCGACATCGAGGATGGCTGTTCCCCCGGTGTCCCACTCCTCGGGCCACTCGACTGAGAGGAAGCGCCAGTCGCCGCTCTCGGCCCTCCAGTCCCATCTGGTGGCCCCGCTTATCCACTCCTCGTCGTACAGGGTCTGGTTCGACACGTTGCCGTCCAGCGGTCTCGCATCTAGTGAGAACGGGCCACTCCAAGGCACGTTGGTGACCACAGGGAGGGTCCAGTTCCTGTGTGGTATCGTCGAGGTCAAGTTGCCCCCTTGATCGAGTTCGAAGGACTCGATGAGAACGCCGTGCTGATGCAGACCGGATTCGGCGTCGGCAGGGACCGAGACCGTCAGCTGGGTCGATGCAGATCCATTGGCAGGGACCACGGTGGTGATTGGAAGAGTAATCCAGTCGTCGTCCGTGCTACCGAATGCGGTCCAGTCTATCTCGATCCTGACAGGGTCGTCCGACTGGTGCCCGTTGTAGTTCCAGACCCCAAGGAAGAGTCCGTCTCTGGCATCCTCGAAGGGCAGTCCGACCCTGACCTCGGCGTTCGGACCATTCTCCCACCAGTAGGTCACCTCTTCGAGCTCGCTCGACTCGGTCCAATCATCGGAGTCGACCATTGAGTCGTTGTCGAAGTCCTCGACGTAGATGCCGTCTCCGTCATCGTCGCTCCAGCGGTATATCTGCAAGAACACCCGCTCCTCCGAACTGCGGTCTTGATTCTCATCGAACGCGGAGTACTCGATGGTAGCTCTGGCTCTGAGTTGCAAGGTATCGATGGGTAACCTGTTTGTGGTGCCGTTTGTGATGTGCAGGGGGATTAACAGGTCGGGCCTGCTACCTTGATGGCCGTCCCATGAATCGTTAAGCCCCTCTTCACTGCCATTGCCTAGGCTCTCCCACACCTGCACAGTGTGCTCCAAGGGGGCGAAGACTGTCGGTGTGAATCTCAGGAGGACGTCAGTGCCGCCATAATTGGCGAACTCTAGGTCGACGTCCTGCGACTCCCCTGGCCGCATGAGGTTGATGTTGGCGTCCCTGTGGCTGCCTTGGAAGGTACCGCTGTTCCACTGAGCGGGGCTGGCCCACCAGGTTCCGTTGGCCCCGTCTAGGGTGGCTGTGGCACGAGACGCGTTGAACCAGCCACCGCCTTGGACGAACGGTTCGTAGCCCCTGTCGTCGGAGGTGGACATCACGAAGTCCCTGAACTCCTGTGACCCAGGGTGGTATCCAAGATTGGTCTGCCAGGCCTGTGCTACCAGCGCCATCAGTCCAGCTGCGATGGGAGTGGCGAGACTGGTCCCACCCCAGGTGCCCCAGGCGGAGTTCGCGTTGCTCCTTTGGTTCAGAGGCACATCACCAGTAGCGGACCATCCGACAGAGACGATGTCCGGATCCATCCTCCCGACCACGTTGGGGCCTCGGTTAGACCAGGGTGCGTTCTGCCCCCATGAGTCGCTGGAGCGACTGCTGAAGGCGCCGACAGAGAAGATGCCGTGGGCAGCACCGGGTACCTTTGCAGTGCCGAAGCCGTGACCGCCGTTGCCTATGGCCACGGAGTAGGATGCTTTGTCGTTGTAGACCCGGGTGAGCCAGTCAAGATACAAGGAGTAGCCATCGGCACCGGCCTCGTCGATCGAAGAGTATCCGAACGAGAACGAGCCGATGTGGGGCTGGTCACCCTGAGTTATGGTGACGCCGTCGTAGCCCTCGGCGATGAAGCGCCAGCCGTCGAGTGCGTGACCACCTGAGTAGTGGTTGCCTATCGAGGATATGGTAGCGTTCGGAGCCATCCCTAGGACCTTGCCGTCACTCACAATCCCCTGTGCGGCGACCGCGCTGGCACAAAGCGTCCCGTGGCTTCCCGACTCAATCATGAACAGAGTCAGGTTCCCTGCTCCTGGAATTCGATTTGCGTAGCCGTGGCGTGCCGCGTAGGTGTCTGTGTAAGGCACTCCGTTGGTACCATCGGCCACCCAGTAGACCAAGCCCCCTGAGATATCCCATAGACCGTCTCCATCGGTGTCTAGGCCGGCTGTCTCCTCTCCCGGGCGCATCGCAACGTCGTTCGAGAACTGCCCGTCCCGGTTGATGTCAGGGTAAACGGTCTCGTAAAGTCCTGATATCCTGTCGTCCACCACTAGGATGGGTACGTCTCCGCCTGCCTTGTCAATGAGTCTCCAATCGGGGTGTTCCCCTAGGTGGTAAGCCCCCGATAGTGAGGCGTTGACGCCGGTTATGTTGTACTCGGAATCGTCTAACAGTCCATCGGTGTTGTTGTCGTAATCGATTATCGATGTGTCGGCATACCAAGTGCCTCTAGCAGGGTAGGCATCGCCGTACAACAGCCAGTAGTACATGCTGTTGTGATCAAACATAAGCGGCCAACCCTCGTAAGGCGACTTAGTGTCTGTAACTCTGGCTTGGGTGCCGTTCAAATCAGGATGTCCGAAGTCTACTCCTGTATCTGCGACGGCGACCACTATGCCCTCTCCGGCGTACCCTCTCTCCCATGCGTCGTTGCACCGTGTATCTCACCGCTGCGAACCGCCTCAGGCTCGAATCCCGGAGGAGACTCGAAAGGCATCGTGTCATAGGGTTCGGGTGTATTCTCGGCGTCCAATATAGCGATGACACCGGGGACTCCTGGCAGCTTGTGGAAGATACCCGAATCCATCCAGAAAGTCCTGTGGTCGACCTGTCCGTCGATCGGATCGATAGTGACCAGAGACTCTCCGCTCTTAGCCGGCTTTTGCTCCTCGATGGCGTCGTTGTCATGCTGCCACTGATTGAGCATGGCCAAAGAACGTGTAATGACAGTCACTCTGACTTGCTTCGCGCCCGAATCGACTCGCTCCCAGAGACTTGATTCAACCCATGGAGAACCGCTCTGGAAGTCTTGACTATACTCGCTGTTGCCACCATCATCAGCATCTATGATGCTGGGATTACGGGCTTGTGAGAAGTCGGCTGAGACCATGCCGACCGAGAGGGATGACAGCAGCAGCAGCAGCACTAGGCCAGACGCTGTACGCTGACGCATGCTCCAAGGGCCCTCCGAGAACCTTTGATAGTGTCGGCTGGATGTCCCGTCAAATCAAAAGCGGGGACTCGTCAGCATCGGCTTGGAGTCCCGTGGTGTAGTGGTCCATCATACCGGGTTTTGGTCCCGGTGACGGAGGTTCGAATCCTCCCGGGACTACCACTATCTGTCTATTGCTCCAGAGTGGTCAGCAAGGTCTCTAGCGATGTTCTTCTGGTGGCCCTCGAGGGTGCCGCCCCCAATCTCGAGGAGCTTTGCGTCGCGCCACAGCCTCTCGACCGTGTACTCGCCGACGTAGCCGTAGCCGCCCATCACCTGGATGGCCCTGTCTGCGATGTTCTTGGCGGCGGACGTCCCGAACAGCTTGACTCCGTCCGAGTCCAGCCTGTTGCCCGCCTCCGAGAGGTCGATCTTGCGAGCGGTGTCGTAGACATAGGCTCGCATAGCCCTGTACTCGGCCCATGACTCGCCGATGTGGCGCTGGATCTGGCCGAACTCGCGGATCTGCTTACCGAAGGCTTCCCTTTCGCTGGCGTACCTGTTCATCGCCGAAAGACAGCGCCTGGCTATCCCTACTCCCATCGCTGCGAGTCCTAGCCTCTCGAGTTCGAGGTTCCTCATCATGTGGATCATCGACTCGCCGGGATTGCCGACGACGTTTTGTGCCGGGACGACGCAGTCGTCAAACACCAGTTCGGCGGTGTTGCTGGCCCTCATGCCGAGTTTGTCCTCGATCTTCTGGCCCACCGAGTAGCCCGGCATGCCCCTCTCGACGATGAAGGTGGTTATCTCGGCCCGCCCCTTGGAATCGGTTCCGGTGCGTGCGTACAGCCAGACCACGTCGGCCGGCGTGCCTTCCTCGTCGATCGATCCGTTGGTAATCCACATCTTACGGCCGTTGATGAGCCACGAGCCATCCTCACGCTGCTCGGCGCTGGTCTGCATGCCGAGGACGTCTGTTCCGTATCCCGGCTCGCTCATCGCCATGCAACCGATCCACTCGCCGCTGCACAGTTTCGGCAGGATGCGCTGCTTCTGCTCGTCGCTGCCGTTGTGGGCGAGATTGTTGGCTATCAACTGGTCATGAGCGAGGTAAGCTAGGCAGAATCCGGGGTCGGAGTATGAGAGTTCCTCGTTGATGATAGCTACCGCAGTGGCGTCCATTCCCCCGCCGCCGTACTCTGGAGGGACGGAGATACCGAGAATCCCCTGCTCGCCCAGCCTACGGAACAGGTCGGAGTTGAACTTCTCGTCGCGGTCGTGCTCGAGGGCCTGAGGTTCGACCTCGTCGCCGACGAAGCTGCGCACCATCTCGCGCAGCATAGCGTGCTCCTCTGTGGGATTCGCGATGTCCAGCTCGCGCCAGTCCCCTCCCATGGTATGGCTAAGCGCCGCCTTCGTATGAGTGATTCGCAGCAGCACGCCTACGGCGTGACCCTTCTGCTGTCCCTCGGGAATGGAATGACCTCGCGGATGTGGTCAGCACCGGACAGCCATGCGCAGACCCTGTCGACACCGAGGCCGAAGCCGCCGTGTGGCACGCCCCCGTAGCGACGGATGTCGATGTAGAACTCGTACGGCTCACGAGGAGTTCCCTCCTCGTCGATACGCTCGAGGATCTCCTTCTCGGACCAGGTCCGCTCGCCTCCTCCGACGATCTCGCCGTATCCCTCCGGGGCGAGTAAGTCGTGGCAGAGCACGTATTTCCCATCATCCGGGTCGGGTCGGTGGTAGAACGGCTTGGCTACCCTCGGGTAGTGCGTCAGGAAGTGAGGCACTTCGAAGTCAGAGGTTAGTACCTTCTCCTTGGAGTAATCAAGGTCTTGACCCCACTCGACGGCCACTCCCTTTCCTTGCAGGATCTCGATGGCCTCGTCATACCGCATTCTGGGGTATTCGCTATCGGCATAGTTAGCGATTAAATCGAGGTCCCGCCCCAATTCTGTCAACTCGTCCGACCTCTCGTCCAGAAGGGATCTAGCGATGTGTCTAACTACGCCCTCGCCGTACTCCATGATCTCAGCGTTGCTCGCCCAAGCGACCTCCATCTCAGCGTGCCAGAACTCCGTGAGGTGTCGCCTAGTGCGACTCTTCTCTGCCCGGAAGGAAGGGGCCATTGTGTACAGGCGCTCAAGAGCAGGCATAGCCGCCTCGGCATAGAGTTGCCATGATTGGGTGAGGTAGGCCTTGCGGTCGAAGTAGGGCACCTCAAACAGGGTGCTGCCACCCTCTACTGCCCCGGCTACGAAGTTCGGGGCCTGATATTCGATGAAATCTCGATCACGGAAGTATGAGTGAATGGCTCCGAACACAGTCGAGCGCATCTTTAGCATCGTAGTCATCCGGCCCGTACGCAGATACAAGTGGCGGTTGTCCAGCAGGAACTCGGTCTCCCCTCCGTCTGCCTCGGCCATAGCGGACTCGGTAATAGGGAAGGGGCGGTCCGGGTTCACCGCACCAACGATCTCCCCGGAGCTAACCAGCACCTCGTGACCGTGTTCCCTGTCGGTGGCCTCTACGGTGCCTCGGATGATGACGCTGGCCTCTATGAGGGCCGTGCTGAGTGCCTCGAAGGCGTCGTCACCGACCGCTTCGCGCTTGACTACGCACTGCACGACACCAGTCGAATCTCGAATTACTAGGAACCAGATATTGTTCGAGCCTCGGGACCTGTGAATCCAACCCTTCAGTTCGACCTCGGACCCGTCGTGGTCTCCGGCTCTCACATCACCGACCCAGTGCTGCTTGCTCATCGGCTCACTTCCTGTCGGCTACTCGCTCGCTCATCGGTTAAGAAACCTCGATTCAAAGGTGGGCTAGGATGGCGGGTCTGACGGGGTTCGAACCCGCGACCGCCCGGTTAAGAGCCGGGTGCTCTACCTGACTAAGCTACAGACCCAGCCTAACCGACTTGACGCCACTCTATAACCGCAACGGAGCAAGTGATTAGTCCAGTCTGCCGCCTTGTTTGACCAGGGTCAGTACTTCTGATGGCGTCGCCATTACCACCGCATCGCACATCCCAACGAACAGACCTACCTCGACGACCCCTTCGACTGAGAGGATTAGCTGTTCCAGTTGGTCGGGCTCAAAGATGGTGGGGCCAAACTCGCAGTCGAGGATGTAACCTCCATTGTCGGTCAAATAAGGCGTCTGGCCTCCGCGCAGACTTACCGGACCGGGGCAGATTGTGTCCAGCTCGTCGCGCACCCTCTCCCAGTCATCGGTGCCGACCTCAAGAGGCAAGTCGAATTCCCCAAGGACGGGTACCTGCTTGCTGTCATCCGCCACCACGACCATGGCTCTGGAAGCCGCGGCCACCCTCTTCTCCCGAGTGAGAGCCCCGCCGCCGCCTTTGATGAGTTGGAAATCCGGGTCGAACTCGTCCGCCCCGTCTATCGTCAGGTCGAGTTCGCCAGCCTCTTCGAGAGAAAGAAGCGGGATCCCCAGGCCCTCTGCCAGATGCCTCGTCGCCTCGCTGGTTGGCACTCCGATGACCTCTAGCGCCTCCTCAGCGATCCTGCGCCCGATCTCCAGTACCGTGTAACGCACTGTAGAACCGGTACCGAGGCCAAGTCTCATGCCGCTGCTGACGAACGAGCAGGCAGCGATGCCGGCCTCGCGCTTGAGTGCCTCGACCTCGTCCACGTTGCGCGCTGGAGGTGCCCCGCGCATCATGGTTTCCGCATGCGTTCGGAGTCGGAATAGGCAAATTATGCGACCGAGGGGTTCATGCGAGGCACCAGCACCCGTGGGTGCGAGGGAGCAGGAGGGTTGCTGACAGTGTACGACACTGAGGAAAGTCCCCTCTCCGCGATGCAGGTGGTCCGACGCAAGTCGGAGGTC
>JGI24817J26689_1000325_pt1 | contig 11524 bp, 14 predicted proteins | sample METZYME_3_300m_FD_26689 | JGI IMG/M metagenome (IMG submission 26689) | reverse complement strand
TCGACTGGTCGGCAAGGCGAAAGCGATGGAGATTATGGTGACCGGTCGCAAGTTCTCGTACGAGGAGGCCAAGGAGATGGCCCTCGTACACGATGTCTGGGGCGGCAGCCTCGAAGAGTTCCGACAGGACATCATGGACTACGCTGGGCAGTTCACCCTGCCATATGCNGCCAGCAAGGCAATTGGGAACATCAAGCGGAGNGTCCAGAGCGGTATGGAGATCCCGCTCGAATACCACCTAGCNCTCGANAGGGAGTTGCAATCGGACCTGTTCCAGAGCGGCGATGCGAAGAAGGGGATTGCGGCCTACGTCAACAGGGAAGTTCCCGAATTCGAAGGAAACTGATTGAATCGCACTCTAAAGAGTGCGAATCACTGATACAGCGTTTGATATACCTGTTCTCACTGCCGTAACTGCATGGCAGACGCAGAGATTGTAGAGGATTACACTCAGAACTTCGANGTGTGGATTCAGGATTTCAGCGAGTGGCAGACCAGAATCGGATTCGACCCCTCATGGCTGGGCGACTACCGCTTCGATATCAAATTCGATTGGGACACCGCGGGAAGCCAAATCGAGTTCGGAGACTTCGAAGGCAAGCCAAAGTGGGAGCGGAGGATGCAGATNCCNCAGCAGACGATTCGTGATGCGATCGTCAACATGGTNAGCGTCCAGGGCGATACNGAGTTCGCCTCAGTCGAACAGCAGAATCACNTGCTCGATTCCGCCCCCACCGAGTACGATCGCAAGTCGGCGCTGCGAATCATGTGCGAGGAGCAGCGCCACGGCTGGCAGATGGCCTATCTGCTGTGCACCTTCTTCGGTGAGCAGGGCGTTCGCGAAGCTGCCAAACTGCTTGAGCGAAACGCACAGGACGGAACCAGGATTCTTGGCTCCTTCAACGAGCCGATTGACCACTGGCTGGACTTCTTTATGTTCACCCACTTCATCGACCGCGACGGCAAGTACCAACTCAAGATGCTCAGTACNTCCTCATTCAAACCACTGGCAGCGAGCATGGGGCCGATGCTCAAGGAGGAGTCGTTCCACCTAGGAACAGGGGCCAACGGCCTGCGCCGGATCGTAAAGCAGGGGGTGATACCTTGCGCCCTAATCCAGAAGTACGTCAACAAGTGGGTCAGTACGGGACTCGACCTGTTCGGTACCGATGATTCGGCCAGCGCCCAGTGGGCCTACGTCTACGGAGTCAAGGGTCGCTACGACGAGCGTGAGGCTCAGGAGGCTGCTGAAAGGGAGCATCTGAACGAGGCCAGNCGGGAGTTGTACTTCCAGGAGCTCCGCGACGAGATGCGTCGAATCAGCAGGGTNCGCAAGGANGGGGAGCCCGAGCTCTACATNCCGTCGGACAAGTTCAGGCGTGGAATCGGCAAGTACGCCGGACANAGATACACCGTGCACGGCGAGNCGTTCGATGGCGATGATGCGGCTTGGGACAAGTATCTCGATGAAGTCACGCCGTCGGATGAAGAAGAGGATCGCCTAGTGAACGAGTANATGCAACAGGAATGGATTCAGTACCGAGAGTGGAAGGGAGAATGAACCACNCGGGGGCCTCGCTATGCAGCACATAGCCCTAACCTCGTTCGACAAAGAGCGNTGCAGGCCGTTCTTCGACCGGCTGACNGAGTACTTCCAAGAGCATCACCATTCCGAGCAACAGGATGCTGAGGCTTACGAGGAGCTGCTCTACCGTATCCGCAGGCCCTATACGCCTCAGATGCTCGATATGATTGACGATTGGATGGGTCTCGAGAGGCGCGATTGGCGCGAGGAGACCCAGAGGGAGGTCATGCTGTCGCTGTACGCGATCCGCTACCCCGACACCCTGCTCATTGAGAGTCTGACCGACAAGGCCCGCTCGGACATCCGCAGACTGTCCGCCTACCTGCACTTCACCCACCACACCTACGCCATCTGGGACGAGGACTCACGCAGAGGACTGGTCAAGCTCGGCATCGACATACCCCCTACCGAGGTCGCAGAACCCTTCGTCTACGGGGCCTACGTCACGGCCATCGAGCTTCTGAAGGACGTCGCGCCTTTCACCTGCTTCCTAGAGCATGATGTACCACGTCAGCGACTGTTCCAAGCGGCTCTAGCGGCCTATGGTCGGGAGTGATTGGATGGATGTCCGCACCGTCGCCGTAATCGGCGCCGGCACGATGGGCGCAGGTATAGCCCAAGTCTGCGCCCAGAGTGGTTGGGAGACCAGACTGTACGATGCCTTTCCCGATGGGCTGGCCAAGGGGATGACGGTGATCGACGCCTTCTGGGACAAGGGCATCGAACGCGGCAAGACCTCACCTGAGCAGAAGAGTGAGTGGTCTGGCAACCTCCACGCGGCCAACGACATGGCCGGGGCTGTGGCTGGCGTGGACCTCGTCATCGAGGCGGCGCCGGAGAACATGGATCTCAAACAGGGCATCTTCGCAGAGCTCGAGCGACTCGCACCGAGCCACGCAGTGCTCGCCACCAATACCTCCAGCCTGCCGATATCGGAAATTGCCAGCGCGACGGGGTGCGCGGAACGCATCATCGGGATGCACTTCTTCAATCCGGTCCCGCTCATGGAACTGCTTGAACTGGTACGCCACGACGCGGTCTCGGAGGAGACCATAGCAGCCGCGCAATCCATCGGTTCTGCGATGGGCAAGACGACTATCCTAGTGCGTGATGTCCCTGGTTTCGCGAGCAGTCGACTCGGTGTCGTGCTCGGCAATGAGGCTATGCGGATGCTAGCAGACGGGGTCGCCTCGGCCAGCGACATCGACACCGCGATGCGCTTGGGCTACAGGCATCCGATGGGGCCGCTGGAGTTGGGCGACCTCGTGGGGCTCGATGTCCGCAGGGACATCCTCAACAACCTCGCGGACTCATTCGGCGACGAGAGGTATCGCCCTCACCCGATGCTCGACCGCCTGGTCGAGGCGGGAGACCTAGGCAAGAAGACGGGTAAGGGCATCTACGACTGGACCAGCGGCGAGAAGGTCGAGAGATGAAGAATCCCGCCTACCTGTTCCTCTGGGCCAAACTGGCTGACATCATTCGAGAGAACTCCACAGGCCTGCCGATAACCGTGGACGAGCCCGGTGACCTGCGAATCGAGACCAAGGCAGGAAGACCCTTCGCCAGCGTCAGGATCCAGTTGCACCATGTGGGGGTCTACCTCCTGCCACTGTACTACCACCCAGAGATTCTGCCACCCGCCCTGGGTTCTCGAAAGTCCGGGAAAGCCACGTTTCGATTTACCAAAGAAGACGATACGTCAATTGACGAGTTGTCCGTGTTGATGCAGCGATGCCGCTCATTGGTCGGGAACTACTGAATTCCGACACCAACCGGCTACGAAATGGGAGTGGGCCCGCCCAGATTTGAACTGGGGTCTAACGCCCCCGAAGCGCCAAGTATAGGCCAAGCTAACCCACGGGCCCTGCGTCCGTGCGAAACCCGAGTCGCGGATTAGCGTTGCTCAAGACAGGTTGCCCGAAATGGTGCGGACACCGGGAGTTGAACCCGGGTTAGCAGGTTGGGAACCTGCTGTCATAACCACTAGACCATGCCCGCTTGATTCGTCTCAGTCGGTCGTGTACCCAATGGTGGCGCTGCCACCTTCAATCGACATGATATACAGCGACTTGAGATTGACGCCTGAACTTGCCATCCCCCTAGTAAACGATGCCAGTGCTCCGGGTTCGTGATCCAATTTAGCCGACTTCAGTTCAGCTACGGTGTAACTCGCTCCCATTCCATCGAGGGCCCCCGAGGTGGCATCGGCGTTGTCAGTCAGGACAGCGGCCGATGCAGTGTCGCCTCCGATGGCTACCACAGCGAGTATATTCACATCCGCAGCGGCTATGGCTTCACAGTGGTCGGCGAGCGCGCCGGGTTCGTCGTTCATCGCGATTCTGTATTCCTTCATGAGACCTAGTCGTGGGCTTTCCACCTTCAATCTGTCGAAAACCGTCCGCCCTCAGATTTCTCTGGGCCGCAGTACTTCCTCAACTATCCAGCCATCGGGGGTTTCTACTAGCAGTGCAGCGGCTGCCGTCGGCATCTCGTGCCACTCGCCGGTCAGGTGGTTGATGAGATTCTCGGAGCCCGGATTGTGGCCCAGTATCATCGACGTGCCTTCGCCCAGAATATCCTTCAACTGGATTAGCAGAGTGCTGATGTCGGCGTGGTAGATCTCTGGTCTGAGGTCCAACCTCGCACCGTCCATGTGGGGCGACATTCCCTCCAAAGTCTCAAGTGTGCGTGTGGCGCTACTCACCAGAATCAGTTGGGGAAGCCAATCCCTCTCGGACAGGGCATCTGCCATTCGTGGGGCCTCACTTTGACCACGTGCATTGAGAGGCCTGTCGTGGTCGCTCATGTTGAGGTAGTCGTGACTGCTGTCGGCGTGACGCATCACGATGAGTCTACGAGTCACGCTTGCGAGAAGTGGGGGGCGTTCTTGAATTGCATGAATCTCATAAGACACTGCTCAGTCGAACAGGCATGCACACGCGCGAGCACCTGTACATCGGTGGCGAATGGGTGGCCCCGCGCGGAGAGGGCTCGATCGAGGTAGTCAATCCCGCCAATGAGCAGTTGATTGGCTCAGTGCCTGTCGGATCGGCGGCTGACATCGATGCCGCGGTGGCCTCCGCACATGCCGCTTTCCCTTCTTGGTCAGAGACCCCTGTGGAGGAGCGGGCGGAGTACCTGAACAGACTCTCGACGGCGATAAAGGANCAGGCTGAGGAGTTGTCGCAACTCATCACATCNGAGGTCGGCACACCGATCAACTACTGCCGGATGGCTATGGTCGGNACCCCTGCGGTCGTCTCGCGCTCATACGCGAAGATTCTGGAGGGTTTCGAGTGGGAAGAGGAGGTCCGAAACTCGCTTGTGGTCAAGGAGCCCGTGGGCGTAGTCGCGATGATCACGCCGTGGAACTTCCCTCTGCACCAGATAGTCGGCAAGGTCGCCCCGGCAATCGCAGCGGGCTGCACGATGGTGGTCAAGCCATCCAAGGAGGCGCCACTGAACGCCTTCGCCCTAGCCGATATCATGCACGATATCGGTCTGCCCGCAGGGGTGTTCAACCTCGTCTCGGGCCACGGGCGCGAGATAGGTGAGGTCTTATCGAGCCATCCCAGTGTCGACATGGTCAGCTTCACCGGCTCCACCAGTGCGGGGGTGCGCGTCAGCGAGCTGGCTGCACCCAGCGTCAAGCGGGTTACTCTCGAACTCGGTGGCAAAAGCGCCAACATCATCCTCGATGATGCCGACATCGGCAAGGCCGCCGGCTCAGCCATCTACTCCTGCTTCAACAACTCAGGGCAGGAGTGCTCGGCGCTCACGCGCCTCCTCGTTCCCGAGTCCAAGTGCGACGAGATCATCGATGTGATATCATCTAAGATGGCTCGCTACACAGTGGGTGATCCGCTCGACGAGTCGATGCGCTGCGGTCCTATGGTCTCCAGACGGCAGCAGGAGAGCGTGACCGCCCACATCGCCAGTGGCATCGCCGAGGGTGCCACCTTAGTCGCCGGCGGTGAAGGGATGCCAGACGGCCTTGATTCCGGTTACTACGTCAAGCCAACTGTGTTCGCTGAAGTCACTCCCGATATGGCCATCTTCCGTGAGGAGATCTTCGGGCCGGTCCTCTCGATAACCACCTACTCTACAGAGGAGGAGGCAATCGCCCTCGCGAACGATTCCGTCTATGGGCTCTCGGGCGGAGTCTGGTCTGGCGACGAGGGGCGGGGCATGCAGGTCGCCCGTCAGATGCGTACCGGGCAGGTCAGCATAAATGGAGGACCGTTCAACATCTCAGCGCCATTCGGTGGCTACAAACTCTCAGGTAACGGCCGCGAACTAGGGGTCCACGGCCTAGATGAGTACCTTGAGATCAAGTCGATCCAGCGTTGAGGGCTGCAGATGAGCAAGCCCCGGCTTCTCGTCATCACCGGAAGCAGCGGAGTGGGCAAGTCCACGCTCTCTGCGCGTGCTGCGGCTTCCCTAGGTTTCAGCAAGAGCGCTTCTACAGACACCATCCGCGAAGCGCTGAGGACGCAGTTCGACGCAGACGAATTACCGGCTCTGCACCGTTCCTCGTTCGAGTCAGCCGGCTCGGGGGTCGTCGAAGACTGGCACGAGACCGTGAAGGTACTCTCGGAAGGAGTAGCAGCGGTTGTCGAGCGAGCCAGCATGAAGGGCTCGGACCTCTTGCTTGAAGGTGTGCACGTGATTCCCATGCCCAGATACTCGATGACTGGAGGGGTGCCGGAGGAATCGCATGCGGCGTGGTGCTGTACGTCGAAGGAGAAGACAGACATCAGGGGTTCATCATGAGACGAGAGAGGCATAACAACCGCGGGCTAGCACACTATCTAGACAACCTCGACAGGATTCGCGAGATTCAAAGCGAGATGGTAAGTAACGGACGAGAGGCCGGCTGGCTCGTGATGGACGCGAGCACGCAGGACGACCCGGTCGGAATGGTCGAGGCNTCTTTCGAATGACTAGAAACCCAGTGTCTCGAGGATCATGTCGGTCCTATCGCCAAGCTCCTCCACCGAACCCTCGTTGAGGATTATAGCGTGGGCCTGCTCCATGAGATGCTCGAGGCCCCAATTCCACTCACGCTCCTCACGCACGGCGAACTCCTCATCTCCGCCGTCCTCACCGCGGCCTCGTTCGGCCAGCCACCCCGCCCTCGCCTCAGCGGAAGCGGTCAGTGCGACTATGGTGATGTCCCCTATGTGCTCACGTAGCCGCTCAAGCTCCTCGGTCTGCCGCATCCCGTCAATCAGTACGTCCGATGACTCCATCGCCTCGGAAAGGCTCGGCACCAGCCGATCGACCACTATNGNCTCCCCCTGTTCNTCTCGCATCGAAAGCGCTGTCTGACCCACGTTCTCAGGCGTCTCGGGAAGCCCTCTGTCGGCCATCTCCGCACGCACCACATCACCGAGTGAGAGCACCGTCAGACCTCGTGCTGCGGCACGCCCGGCTACAACGCCCTTGCCCGAACCAGGAGGTCCGCACAGCACAATCACGCGGCCGGGCATGAAGGGGGACGATTGCACCTCAGACATGACGCTTGCTGGAGTTCGGCTAGCGGCCGACCCATTCCGCGTCCTTGCGTTCCAAGAAGGCGGATACGCCGATCTCCTTGTCCTCGGTGTCGAACAACGCCACGAACTCGGAGCGCTCGGCCAACACGCCCTCCGAAAACGGCAGGTCGAGGGCAGCGCGGACAGCTCGCTTGGCTACCTTGACTGTGTAGGGCGACTTTCTGGCTATGTTCTCAGCCAGTGCCATTGCAGCCGACTCCAGCTCTTCGGGCTCGACCACCTTGTTGACGAGTCCAATGTCCAGAGCTTCGGCGGCTCCGACCGTCTCCCCCGTCAGAGTCATCTCCATCGCCTTTCCGTAGCCCAACAGCCTGCACAGACGCTGGGTACCCCCACCGCCTGGTATCAGGCCCAGATTGATCTCTGGCTGTCCGAAAATGGCTCGGCTCGAGGCGACTCTGAGATCGCAGGCCAGCGCCAGTTCGGTGCCGCCGCCGAGGGCGAATCCGTCAACCATGGCAATGGTCGGCTTGCTGAGGCCCCAGATCGCCTCCCAGGCGTTGTCGCCGAAGAATTCGCGGACGTCGTCAGAGTCCTTACCCGCGAACTCGGAGATATCAGCCCCTGCGGCGAAGGCGGCCGGCTTGGGACGCTTGCCCTCTGGAGCCGGTAGAGGCGGGGCTCCGCGTATCACGACTGCGCGGACCGAATCATCAGCTTCAACACGGGCACACTGCTCCTTGATGGCGATGTGCGACTTCCGGTTCAGTGCATTGAGCTTCTCCGGGCGGTTGAGGGTCCAGACTGCTATTACGCCGCCTGAGGGGGCTACAGCCCTTCACTGCGAGGTCCTCGACCAGTAAGACTTCCTCGCCCATGGCTTGTCTAGGGTCGTTTCGCGCTTCAACGTTCAGTCGGCGGTCTATGCGTCATCAGGTGTGACCGGGGGTGGCATTGGCGGCATGCCAGGAGGAGGNGGCATTGGCGGCATGCCAGGAGGNGGCGGCATGTCATCAGGCGGAGGGAGCGGNGGNGGTTCCGATATCTCGGGCGCGGGTGGTGCAGCCTGCTTCTTCTCAGGTAACTCGAGAGGGACTCGTACCTTCAGTACACGGCTCTCGTCAATGCGGACGTATGATACTCCTTGCGGCTTGCTCGGGTCAGCGCTCTCGGGCTCGTCGAGGACTGTCAGCCCGTGATTAGGGTCCTTGAGCAGGGCAGCGATATCCTCGCCGTCCTCCACCGCAGACCACATTCCAACTTTGGCGGCTCGCCTCGAGGCCATGTCCATACGGCGCTTCCTCTCAATCTTGGAGCGTATCTCAGCCCGCTTGAGCCTCCTATCACCGACGAACGCCTCGACCTCCGACTCCTCGTCGATCTGCGGGTCCGACTCGGCCACAAAGCGCGTTGCGACCTGACTGCCGTCGTCCGGCACCATCTGTACCGGAGGAGGCAGTGCCTCGCCGTCTGGCGCTGCCTCAACTGTAGGTGGCATCGGCATCTCCGGAGGGGGGGGCATCGGTTGCGCCACAGGCTGGGCTACTCTGCCTCGGCTCCGCTGGATCTTCTCCTCGCGTCGCTCGCTGGCACCCTCGAGCTCTAGAACAGGTGCTGGTAACTCAATCTCATCCCTTGGCCTCTCTACCGTCACAATATCCTTCTTTCCAGGTGGTTTCAGAACTGGGGAGCGTCCTGAGAACATCAAGATGGCTATCAGGGCAAGCAGTATGGAACCCCCAGCAATCTGTGTCATCTGGCTGGCCTCGCCCTGTAGCACGAGAAACGTGGGGATACCCATCAGAACCGCGGCCCAGACGACGAGTCGGGTCAACGACACCATACCTATCGGACTCTCACGANCAGCGCTCCGCCTTCACCTTGACGCAGAACTGAGGACTTCAGAGAGGCCCTTTAGGGCCTGTCCTCGGTGCGAGATTGCTGATTTCTCCTCAGCGCTCATCTGCGCGCAGGTGCGCCCGTCGCCCTCATTCGGGATGAAAATGGGGTCGTAGCCGAAACCGCCGGTTCCAAGCATCTCCCCGGATATCCGGCCCCTACACCCCATTGGACTGCCACGTCCTGCCATCTAAGTCCACGATAGCGACTGCTCTGTACTCGGCGCCACGGTCATCCGCTTCCTCAAGCAGCCTGAGGATACCGTCGAGGCCCACGGTTCCCTCGACGAAAGATGAGTAGGCGCCCGGGAAGCCGTCCAGGGAGTCGATGAACAGCCCCGAGTCCTCGACCATTATCGCTGAGTCCTCCAACTCTGTCCCCTCGATCATCATTCGGGCCTGCTCAATCTTGGCGAATGCGACGGCTTCAAGCCCCTCCGCCTGCGGCTCGACGAAATCAGGTGCCTCGCCGTCGACGAGCAGCGGCTCCACTCCGTGTCCCAGCGGGGACAGCATCTGCACCGCCTCGGCGACTTTGTGGGGGTTTCCGGTGGCGAACAGTATCCTCACCCTACCACCTACCCATGATATCGGACTCGCCCTCTGATGGCATCAAATCTGGCTACGACTTCGGTGGCGCTTGCGACGCCACCGCCGGCGTCAGCCGCGAGATACCCGTCTACCATATACTGCACCGCCCCCTCATGCTCCGAATGGCTCGCAGTAAGGCATTCGTTCAGCACTTGTAAGTCGAGCCCGAGATGCTCGAGCTCGGGTGAGATCCGCGCTAGCCCGAAGTCTATGAGTGAGAGAGAACCAGCCGCGTCCGCGAGTATGTTGTGAGTCGTCATGTCGCCATGGGAGATGTCCATTTCGTGCAGACGGCGTATAAGGGCGCCGACATTTACCATGGAAGCGTCGTCTACAGAGGTGTCGTTCAGCGCATCGTACAGCGGCCTGCCGTCGATGCGCGAGAGCAGCATCCAACCCTCTTCTAGGTCCAAGTCGAACAGTGCGGGGGAGGGGAACTCGCTGCTCTGCAGTCTGGCCAGCACCCTAGCCTCGACCGAGAGACGCTGGCGGGTCAGGCTCCGGTCGAGATCGGGGTGCCTGTAGCCTCGTGGTCGGCGCATTTTCAGCACTGCGGCCTTACCCAGCCACGAACCCGCGGTCACAGTGGCCTCGGCGCCCTCGTGGAGCGTTTTTTCCGGCATCCACATCGGAATGCTGCCTGAGGCCATGGTACTCCGAGATGAGATGCCTTGAAAGCGGTTGCACCTAACGAGAGATTGGGAGACATGACAATCGAGCTTCCAACTGCCCCTTTGCCCCGTGGTAGCCTGATTCTGGGCTATTTTTCCGACATTGAGATAGAGAGGGAGGCGTATCGTCTCCAAGAGGTCATCAAACAGCCAGTGAGGTGGGGTCTGGAGACATGCAGGGCCATCGCACCGCTCACTCTGGAGATCAACCAGCTGAAGCGTGAGAATGACGTCTTCCTAATCGCCCACTCATACCAGACCCCGGACATCATCTACGGCGTCGCCGACTCAGTCGCAGACAGTTACGCTCTGTCCAAGGAGGCCCGAGACGCTCCGCAGCAGACCATCCTGTTCTCGAGCGTTCGGTTCATGGCTGAGACAGCCAAGATCGTCAGCCCACACAAGGTGGTCCTGCACCCTTCGCCCGAGGCCGGCTGCTCACTGAGCGACGGGATCACCGCACAGGACGTACGTGACCTGAAGCAGGCGTATCCCGGTGTCCCGGTCGCCTGCTACATCAACACCAGCGCTGCGGTCAAGGCCGAGTGCGACGTCTGCGTGACCAGTAGCAATTACCTGAGAATCTGTGAGAGGCTGCCTGGCGAACGCCTGATATTCGTACCCGACCGTTTCATGGGCAAGCACCTACAGAATGCACTCGCCGGTAAGAAAGAGGTCGTCGTCTTCGACGGCGAGTGCGAGGTCCACGCGGTTTTCACCGGCGACAAGATTCGCTCATGGAGGAAGCGCACCGCTGACCTCGGGATGGAGCTGATGGTCCTCAGTCACCCTGAATGCGATGCCGACGTGCTTGAGGAGAGTGATTTCGTCGGCAGCAGCGAGGTCCTGATGGAAGAGGCTCTGCGCCTAGCCTCGGAAGGGAAGAGGGACCTCATGCTCATCACCGAGTGCGGCACGGCGGACAGAGTCATAGCCGAGTCCGATGAGGAACTGAATCTGATTGGTGCGTGTGTGATGTGCCGCCACATGAAGGTCACTCAACTCGAGGATATCCTGCAGGCCTTGAGGNACCCCANACCNGAGCAGATCATCGAGATCGAGTCGGACGTCATCGACAGGGCGGGTCATTGCCTCGACGAGATGTTCCGGCTCGCCGAGTAATCAGCCCCGGCGCTCCGAAGCGGCCTGATAGGACCATAGGAAGAGTAGCGGGATNAGCATCAGAATGGCTGATTGCAGAATCACAGAGGAGTAGGGCTGGAAGGTCTCCTCCGAGTACACCTTGAGGACCGAGACTCCATCGGCATCGACCTCGAC
>JGI24817J26689_1000320_pt1 | contig 11543 bp, 7 predicted proteins | sample METZYME_3_300m_FD_26689 | JGI IMG/M metagenome (IMG submission 26689) | reverse complement strand
TCTGTGCGCAACGTCTCTCGGATAAATAGTTCCGTTTCCCGACCGAACGCTTCCAGCAGGCTTACATCATAGTGGGGAAAGAGTACTGTATTAATAGTAACTTCATCGAGGCGCCTTAGGTTCAGCCACTGGGCCGCAAAATCCTCCACTAGGGTGTTAACGCCACGTTCGTCAGCAAGCATTCGCCGGACTTGCTGGTCATAGACCACCGGATCAGAAAGTCGCCCCCGTTCCGCCAATTCCAGTAGTGTTTCATCAGGAGCGCTGCTCCAGATAAAAAAAGCCAGACGCGAAGCCAGTTCGAAGTCGTTTAGCTCGTAAATTGCTCCATCAGAAAATTGTTCAGTATCGCTGTAGCTGCGAATAAGAAAGTCTGGATCGCTGAGCATAAACTCGAGAGCAAACTGTATACCATGATCGAAGCTGCCTCCTTGCTCCCGTCCACGATCGAAAAACTCCAAGAGCAGCGTCGCATCTTCTTCGGTGACAGGGCGTCGATAAGCTTGACGGGCTACCCGCGAGAGGATTTGAGCGGCACACGTTGTCTCTTCAGCCAGTCTTTCTGGGTAGCAGGAGAAGATCAAGTTATAACTGGGAGATTCTCTTATCCCTTCGGCTGTTGCATAAGGCCCACCGATTTCAACTGCATGCACCTTCTGGTAATCAAGATAGGCCTCCGAATTAGCCGGGAGCCTACCTCCCTGCCGCGGTTGCGGGATACCTTCTTTTTCAATCTGCTGTCTAACATAGGATACGGTAACCTGATGTGGTCCTGCTTGGACCGGCGCACGGACTTCCAGCCCTTCGGTCGCTCTGTAAAGCATGTATTGTTCCCAATCAATACTGCCNGGCTCACCAGTACCGCTAAAACTTAATGGGGTTGGTATNCCCGGCGCTTCACCACCGACAGTGAAACGTTCCAGCAGACGNCCATCCAAACGAACTTCCAGGAGTTGCGCCCATCCTAACCCTTTAACATAGTCCTGGTAATTAGTCTCGAGATCCACCTTGAATTGGTATTCGCCATCCACCGGAAAATTGTGACTCACCGAGATGCCGCCACGAGAACCAAAAGGCATGTCCTCCGTCTGGCGCCAGTCCTGACTCATATAAACTGGGATCTCGTGGGTTGAGACGCTTGGACTCAATGGCGCCAATCCGGTAGCCAAACGAGTAACCTGGCGCGCCACCGACATATATCGCTCCATGTGTGCCGTGGTAAATGGTAAAGAAGTAGCAATATTATCAAAGCTACCGTCCGCGGTCGGGTCACCTGGCAGCAGGTCCATCACATTTACATCGAGTCCCAATAGGTTGTTAATTGTATTGTTGTACTCATAGCGATTCATACGGTGAATCGGCGCGATACGACCTGGGTTCGGATTTGCAGCCCAAGCTTTGTCTAGTTCCTGTTCCAACCATTCGGTCACGATCTCGTAGGTTTCAAAGCTAGGGTGAGGCATACCCGAAGGAGGCATCATACGCGCGCTCAGTTTCTTAACGACTGCTTCGAGAATTTCGGCATGAGGGCCGGGATTTGCAAAATCAACCTGTTGCAGAGAAAGTCCGGACGTAGCCAAAGCATCATTGTGACAAGCCAGACAATAGGTATTTACCATCTGCCGCATGTCATCAGCACCAAAAAGCTCCTGTGCCGAAGATCCGCGATTTAGTGACGGGAACGAGAGCATGAGACTGACCGCAAGCAGGGCCATCACGGCTATACCACTTACGCCAATCAACTTCCGGGAGGCTGACATTACGGAGACCTCTCAGCGTTAGTCCAAAAACCTTTTATTTTCAGAGACTTAGTGGTCATGGCTTACACTCAATTCAAGCTCTTCCTATATAACTTGAAGACAGTACCTCACACGCGTTTTTACTGCAATATCAAATAGAAACAAAGAGTAACAGGTCCTCTAATAGTCCTATTTAACCCCTGTTTTGTTTTGTTCAAAACTTGGTCTTTCGAATCACCAAATATGCCGGAACAGTTATTCAATAAAGTTTCTTGCTCAGAGAATTTCCCCTCTGCGTCTACTTCGAAACGACAAGGCAAACAGAAGTATTCCCAACACAGACCAGGCTATCACAATCAACCATTCCTCAGGCCACTGTAATGCCGAGGGACTGCCTGGCAGATAAAGAATCCCAAGCCCTATGGAAAGAATTAGAGCTGTGGAACCTACTATATAACCGAATGGAACCTTGTAAGGTCTATCCAGGTTCGGTTCTTTCCTGCGGAGAACTAAAAAAGACAGAGCCACCATTGCGTAGGCAACAACGATCCCAAGTCCACCAGCGTTGACCAACCACTCCAGAACCGGTCTGCCGAAGAAAGGACCAATTGCCGAGAGTGCTCCGATTAGCAGGATCGCATTACGGGGGGTGCGGTACTGTGGATGTAAGGTGCCCAGAAAGGAAGGAAGCAAGCCACTCTGAGCGAGTGCGTAGATAGCGCGACTGCCACCGATTATAAAAGCATTCCAACTAGTGATTATGCCGGCAAGGCCAGCCAAGAGAAGAATAGTACTACCGAATTCCCCGTAAATACGCGCGCCTGCTTCTGCCGTAACAACATCACCAGCTGATCCGAGGGCTGCTTGGTCTAAAACCAAGCCAACGCCCAACACGATCAGGCTATACCAGGCAATAGCCATCAATACGGATACCATGAGCACGCTGCCAATGTCTTTAAAGGGCAAGTCAATTTCTTCGGCCGCCTGCGGAATTGTGTCAAAACCGACAAACAGGAACGGCACCATCACAAGTACCAGTGTAATACCAGACACACCCTCTTTAATTAAAGGTTGCATATTGATTGCATCGCCTGCTAACAGTGCCCCGCTGACAAACAGTATCCCAGCGATCAGGATTACCAGCACCACGGCAGACTGAACAATAGCGGCCATACGAACACCCCGGATATTGAGAATTGTAATTACTACGGTGCCAGTAACGCCAGTTAATACCCATGTGAGGTATACATTCCAGCCAGCTACCTGCCAAAGAAATACCTTATCCAGCCCCGGAATTAAGGAGTCCAACACGGTTGGCAATGCCACTGCTTCAAACGTAGCTACAGAGACATATCCGAGAATGATTGCCCAAGTACAGATAAAAGAAGCGCCAGTCCCCAATGCGCGATGACTATATACATGTTCGCCACCCGCGAAGGGCAGGGCTGAAGCAAGCTCAGCATAAGTGAGACCGATCACGAGCATTACCAGGCCCCCAAACAGGAAAGCCAGAATGGCGCCAACAGTGCCAGCAGAATAGATCCAGGTACCAGACAGAACCACCCAACTCCAGCCGATCATTGCTCCGAAAGCCAGAGCCAGTACTTCCTTGCGACCGAGCACACGGAGAAAATGGGTTTCTATGGTAGGGTCTCTCATGCGTGTATGATTTTTTTGCGGTAGCTACTTTATCGGAGTATTCAGGACATCGAACCTATTCTTGGTAATCACTTCTACAGTACGAACACCAATTTGATACTCACCGAAGGCCACCAATTCAAGTGCATCGGTCCAGGCAACATCGATACGGTTCTTTTGGGTTAAACCGATAGAGCTCTGTGGCATAGCCCCGAAGTATCCGAGGGACTGAATTACGTTCACTTTAGTTCCCTGCCAAAATGTCTTCAGCAGGCTCCTGGCCAGGCAACATCCGCTTTATAAAGCGAAGTCTAGATTACGGCAACTAGTGCTGATAAGCCAGAGCCCGCTCCTCGGCGTTGTAAGCATTATCGAAAAAATCATGAAGTATAAGGTACAAGCTGGGAACCAAAAACAGTGTTATCAAAGTCGCAAACAGAACGCCGAAAGCTAATGAAATAGCCATCGGGACAATGAAAAAGGTAGCTGGATTGGCTGTAAAAATTAATGGTACGAGACCAATAAATGTTGTAACTGAAGTCAGTATAATCGGGCGAAAGCGTATTTCCGAAGCTTTGGAAACTGCGTTTACCATCCCCATACCATCGTCTCGGAGACGATTGATAGAAACAACTAGCACCAGACTTGCATTTACTACAACCCCACTCAACGCAATAATTCCCAAAAGGGAGAAAAACACCAGGTCTGCTCCCATTATAAAATGACCACATATCGCGCCAATGGCTCCGAATGGAATGACACTCATAATGACTAGTGGTTGCAGATAAGATTTCAGCGGGATCGCAAGCAAAGCAAACATAACTAGCAAGGCAATTGGAAAGGTGCCATATAACTCTGATAACGATTCGAGTTGCTGCTCGCCTTCGCCACCGACAACCATTTCTACGTCAAGATCACGCTCCCAGGGGGACAGAAACTTACCTATTATTTCCCGACGAATTTCTTCAGGTGTCACCACTGTCCGATCTACATCGGCGCGCACAGTAATAACTCGGCGACCATCCTGCCGGTTAATACTGGAGTAGCCATTACCTAATGAAAAATCGGCAATACTGAGAAACGGCACTTCAGCTCCGCTGGGAGTGCGTATCATCATATCTTCCAAGTTGCCGAGAGATTGCCTTTCTGCTTCCGGGTATCGCACCATCACCCGAATGTCATCTGTCTCCCTCTGGATGCGTTGTGATTCTGAGCCATAAAACGCCTGCCGTACTTGCATCGCCACATCATTTAAGGTTAACCCTAACGTTTTACCTCTTTCGAGAATTTGAATTTGCACTTCCTGTTTGCCCGCTCGAAAGGAATCAGTAATGTCAAACACTCCGGGATATCGCGCCAATTCTTCCCTGAGTTGTGTTGATGCAATCTTTAAGTTCTCCTCGTCTCTTCCTTCCAGACGAAAATTAATCGCATCGCCCGCACTGAACACATCTGAGGCAAAAGTTAACTCTAAAGCATCGGGAATTGTGCCGACCTTATCACGCCAACGATCGCGAATAATTGCTGAGCTAATTTCACCACGCTCAAAGAAAGGGGTAAGGTATATAACTACTTCCGCTACATTACTGGCCCCCGCGCTACCTCTAGCTCCAGCAGCGCGCCCTGGGCCTCCCCTCGGGGCTTGACCTCCAATGATTGTTAAAATGCTATCTACTACTCGCTCTGTTGATTGAGGCACCTCCCCATTTGCCTTCATCACAACTAACTGTTCTTCGAGCTCAACGGCAATCTCAATAGCCTTTTCTTCAATAGTGGCAACAGCTTGCTCTGTTACATGAGCTGGTACACCGGGTGGCATCTGTACAGAACCGTATACGACATCACCTTCTACCGAGGGCATAAACTGAAAAATTACCCGCCCACTGAACAATAAAGCAGACGTGATTATTATGACGCCCGTCGCCGTCGCCAAACATGCATAACGGTACCTAAGAACTTTATCAAGCAGACTTCGGTATCCATGTTCTGCAAAATACTCCATACCGTAAGCGATCTTCCCTTGGAAGGACTGCCATTTTGTAACAATGAAACTGTTTTCTAATAAATAGCCTTCAGTCCTGCGGTGAGCGATATGCCCGGGCAGGATCAGTTGCGACTCTACTAAGCTTGCTACTAAGCAGAAAACCACCACGGCTCCGATAGCATTAAAAAAAGCACCCATCTGACCACCGAGCAATAAAATTGGCAGGAAAGCGGCGATCGTTGTCAACACACCAAAAATAACTGGCACACAAACTTCCATCGTACCCTCAACAGCGGCCTCTCCTTTCGAGTAACCTTTTCTTTCAAACGCGTGAATTCGTTCTCCCACCACAATAGCATCATCAACTATGATCCCGAGAACGAGGATAAATCCCATTACCGTAAGCGAACTGATAGTTAAACCTACTGAGGAAAACAGGCTAAGCGCTCCAGCAATTGCGATAGGAATTCCTGCAGCAACCCAGATTGCCAATTTAAATTGCAGAAATAGAGCAAGAATTATCAATACGAAGAAAAGACCCGTATAAGCATTCTTGGCTACCGTCGTAATACGGTCTTGAGTTGCAAGCGCAGAGTCCGTAATTATGTCTAGCGACATCCCGTCAGGTAGATCTAAGTTGGTGGAATTCATCCAACCGCGAACTTCCCGCGCCGCCCGCACAATATCTTCTTCACCTATTCGCAGAACATCAATTATTGCAGCATTGCGGCCGTTTAGACGGGCATCTAAATAACCTTCTTCGAAGCCATCCTTCACAGTCGCAATATCGCCAAGACGTAATTGTGTTCCATCCGGATAGGACTGCACTATGATATCGGAATATTCGTCTCCGCTGTAAACCTGACCCTTCGTACGGAGCAAAATCTCACCGGATTCAGTGCGAATAGTGCCTCCAGGTAAGTCCAGTGAGGCTTGATCTATTGCCCTGGAAACCTGGTCAAGCGTTAGCCCATATTGCCGAAGCACTAACTCAGAAATCTCAATAGAAATTTCCAGCGGCCTTATATATTCGATGTTAACTGTGGATACCCCTGGAAGATCAATTAGATCATTTCGAATTTCCTCGGCAATCGCTTTCAAATTCCGGTCATCAGAATCAGAAGCTAGCGCCATAGTCATTACATTGCCGCTGGAACTGAATGCTCGAACAATAGGTTTCTCTGTTTCAGTGGGAAAGGTTGTTACAGCATCAATCTTGCCTTTTATGTCATTGAGTGCCCGGTTGAGGTCAGCGCCACTAGTCAGCTGCAAAGTCGCATCGCAACCTCCTTCTCGTGCAGTAGTTGTCATGCGCTCAATATCTTCGGCCCCTTCTAGCGCTTCTTCAATTCGCAAACACACACCTGATTCTGATTCTTCTGGAGTTGCGCCCAGGTAGGCGACATTTACCTGAATCATCCCAAAATCGATATCTGGGAACTCTTCCTGATTCAGGCTAAGGTAGGAAATTACTCCCCCAGCCAGAAAGATCCACATCATCAAGTTAGTNGCTACCGGATTCCTAACAAACCATGTAATTGGCGCTCTCAAAACAGTCCTCGATTAGTAATTTTTTTATGAAAAAGCTCCACTAAATAAATTCCCTGACCGGTTGCACAGACATACCGTCAACTACAGCCTGTATAGGCGATGTACAAATAAGTTCGCCTGGCAAGAGGCCACTCGATATAAGTACGCGATCTTCTTCTAAGCGATATATTTGAACATCCCGGAAGTACATTTTGTTTTCAGCATCTACGACTAATACCTGGTTGTTATTGCGAATCACTGAACGGGGAAGAGAAATAATTCCATCTATTTNTTTACCGGTGATTTCAGCTTCAACAAATAATCCTATAGGCAGNGGTAGGTTCTGGGACCCAGAACTCTTACGCCCAGCGGGCTTTGTCGGCTGGTCAACTCTGATGATAGTTTGAACAGTATTGCTATTTGGATCAATCGTTGCTTCGGTACGTACCAGCTTGCCCTCCCAGTGATATTCTTCACCTCCATAGTATCCTTTTAGTGTGACATTTGGCGCTTCATTGTCTGACAATTCTCCACGAGCACCAAGGGGGATATCTAGGTACCCTAGTTGTCGTATTGCGAGAGGCACTCTGACCTCAACTTCATCAGCTCCGTATAGAACCGCGACGCTTTGAGCTCGATTCACGTATTGGCCCAGCTCAACCTCACGCCTTTCTACAATAGCGTTAAAGGGGGCCTTAATCTCTGAGCGCTCATAATCTAGTTCTGCCTGCCGATACATCGCTTCGGCATCAGCCTGACGCGCCCGGTTTACCTCTGCCATCCGACGTGCATCTTGCAATTGAGAATCACTAACAAGACGATCTTTGGCTAATGCCTCAATCCGTTCCAGTTCACTATCAGCGTGGCGAGACTCAGCTAAAGCTTGTTGCATACCAGCACGGCTACGATCACGCGCAGTTTCATAGTCGCTGGTATCAAGGCGCAGCAACGTTTGCCCTTCTTCTACATAACCACCCGCCTCCAATGCTGGCGAAATCCAGGCTATAGGCCCGGCTACCGGCGCTGATAAACTGGCTATTTGAGCTGCCTGTACTTTACCCTGGGATTCAACCGTAAGCTGAACAGATTCAAGTTCTACTTCGGCTACTCTAACTGCTATGGGAATTAATTCTGGCGCCACCTCTCCCACTTGGGTAGGGCTTCTAATTAAATATACCGCTACTGCAATACACCCCGCCAAAATCCCAATTGGTACTACTATTCGCTTCATGCAACTACTCCTAGATCTTCCCTTGTTGATGTTGAGCTACTGACGATTGGTTTTATATCCTTCCTGTTAATTTGCTGTTTCTGATAACTGCCAGGTCTGACCTCAAGTTCTTCTACAACTGAGAACCGCAGCTCATCAAAATACAGTTGTATGCCCGAAAAAAATAATCCTGCATCCTTTTCTGACAGGCCTTGTCTCACCAAACCTAACACCTTATCTACGTTTTGTTTTTCCCGGGCCGGGGCCGACTTCAAATCTAGCGCAGCCATTTGTTCAACAAACTGCGCCTGAAGATCGTTGCTTATCAGACTAACCACTAGATTGTCGGCGACACTACCTAGATATTTTAAAAATTCCGTCCATTGAGCGTGCTTGGAGTCCGAACCTCCATTGTAATTGCTAAGTGATACGACCATTTTTTGCATTTGGTTCAGTTGTTCGGGTGTAGCTTTCTCTAATGCTTCGCGCGCTGTAGTGGCAGCCAAAGCTCCGAAGGTGCGTATAAACTGATCTACCAGGTTAGGATCGGGGGTGTCCTGAAGCTCCATGAGTGGACCTAGTATAGCGATGCTAGCTGATTCAATATCCCGTACTCGGGCTCCGCCCGGCTGAGTGTTGATTAGTCCCAATTGCTCGAGTTGTGACAGGGCCTCTCGCACAGCACCACGACTGGCATCGAATCTAGAGGCCAGATCGCGCTCGGAAGGCATACGTTCACCACTGCGATAGTGCTGACGCAGTATTTCAGTACGCAAAATATCCGCGATCTCATGACTTTTAGTGTTGGGATGAGACATATGAGCAACAAGGTAAAAACCAAAATTGGTACTCTTTGTTATACGGTGAAAATTGAAAAATCTGTTTCAGATTAGTGTAAAAGAAGCCGATCGTAATATAAATTGGTCAGACCATATTGGTCGGACCAAATATAAAGCCATAATCGCGAAGGTCAAGGAACTAGGCGCCGAACCGCAACTTTCAACCGACGAAGCGAATGGCTCTAGTGTTCTAACTAGTGATTAGGCCCCTAAGGTCGACTGAGAAAACTGCATGGAATTTCAGGGAAATCCAATACTCACCTGAGGCCCCTAGCAAGTCTTAGGGAAGCTTATTTCCCAATAAAACATAAACCTCAGGGTCTAACGCGCATATACTTTTGCAACTTCCGGGGCCTAGGCTCGCCTCCGAACATGTTACCTGCCGCATCGGCTGCGACAAACTCGGCACCATTACCTGCTGGATCACGCGGGTCACCATAGGGTAGTTGCACAAAGTAGTTCACCCAGCCTAAGCGTGCATCGCCTATGCGTATTCCCATTTCCCACCCGGGGTTTTGCAGATCATCTGATTCCGAATCCGCTACATAAATGTTGTCATTCTCATCGAAGAAAATACCGCTAGGACGACCGAACTGAGTCCAGCTATTTATGTATTCACCATCCTGAGTAAATAGTTGAATTCGGTTGTTGGACCGATCACCCACAAAAAGTCGGCCGCGCTGATCGATAGCGATCGTATGTAGTACACGAAATTCACTTGGCGCATAGCCGGTCTTACCCCAATTCATAATGAAATTACCGTTGCGGTCGAATTTTGCAACGCGGCTGTTACCATCGTCGTAGTGTCCATCTGCCACAAAAATATCGCCGTTGTCGCCTATCACAACATCAGCAGGTGAAGTGAAGTGATCCGGGCCTGGGCCTTGCTCTCCAGGAGTGCCTAGCACCATTAACACTTCCCCTGTTGGGGAAAACTTCACCACGATGTGACCACGTTTGTCACCGGCCGGAATATTATTCTGGTTTACCGCGTCAGTGACCCAGACATTGCCGTCCGAATCCACATCAATGCCGTGAGGCCATATGAACATCCCACCACCAAAGCTCTCTACTAATTCTCCATTACCATTGAATTTAAGTACCGAATCCAAATCAGAATCCACGCACTCATTACCGAAACGGTTTGGTGCCGTCGCATCACAACGCACGACTGCCCATATGTGTTCACCGTCAGGGTCGATGTCCAGATCGCCAACTGCTCCCATCGTGCGCCCTCCAGGCATTTTAGCCCAAGGTTCCATGGGCATTGCATAGGGATTGACAAAACCTTGGGCAAAGACCGCGTTTGATAGTACAAAACTAACAATTACCAGGGATAGAACAGAGAAATACAGTTGTAGAGAACGCATGGCTTCTTCCTCTTTATTTTATTATTAACCGGACCACTATTTTAGGCGCAGAGTAGCGATAATCACACCGCATTCCCCGTTTGGCAAGCCTAACAATAGGTCAGTAATTGCGGGGGAAAAGAAATCAGGAACAATTCAACCAATTCTTACAGCCATAGACGCTAAAAATATTCAACCCTTTGCAAAAGGCTTATCTCGAACAGAATTCTTCCTGATTTAGGTTAATTATCTAATAGATTCTGGCGGACCGCCTGCTGCAAGCNATTCNNAGGTCATGCCCCAACGAGTCCCTTCTGCAATGGCCGCATCTATGCTAGAACCTGATGCAAAGGCATTAACCGCGAATAAGCCACCCACGCGATTAGCCGTTGCACAATGCACCAGCGCTGGTTCACCGTCTAATGTTCCCAGAATTTCCTCCAGGGACCGAGCATTTGCTGCGTTAATACCACCAGCGCCAGCCACTGGAATCGAGTAATACTCCATGCCGAGCGCTTCGACGACTGCCTGTTCCTCGAAATCAATCTCTTCCTGAGGCGTACGTAGGTTTATAACGTGCTGTATTCCGGCGCTCGCCATCACTTGTAATTGAGCCTCGTTAGGCTGTCCACTCGACATTACGGTAGAATCCGGTGTCCTAAAGTTGTTAATCTCCGCGGTACGCAGAGCGTCGAGATCCAGCAGCGGCGCACTCGCACACGCAGCGAGCAACAGCACGGTTAAAACTCTTAATAGATGAGGGATAGGCTTTAATTTCTTCATAGGATTTCCTTACAACCCGAGATGACTGGGTGAATTAGAGAGTCTTTTCTGTATTTTCACCAATATTACAGATTTAAGGCAAATAATAAATCTAACTTGTAGCAGCGAAAGGACCAGATTGGCCTATATTGCTACAATACTGATATTCACCTTCCCAGGAACACTCAATTAACGGTAATGAAAATATGCCTAGAAAACAATCGTTACGCTGGCAAATAGGCGAGGTATCTGTCACTCGTATTCTGGAATTACTGCTACCAGTTGAGTACTACGAAAAATACCCGTTCATGCGGGAAGCCCGACCCGAAGCATTACAAGAGATACCCTGGCTTTATCCCTATTTCGTTTCCGCCGAAGGCGAGCTTCTAGTCTCAATACATGCCTTACTTGTACAAACAAGGGACTTTAATCTTTTAGTAGATACTTGTGTTGGGAATGACAAACCTCGCAAGATAACAGCCAACCAAGCGC
>JGI24817J26689_1000317_pt1 | contig 11643 bp, 15 predicted proteins | sample METZYME_3_300m_FD_26689 | JGI IMG/M metagenome (IMG submission 26689) | reverse complement strand
TTTTGTATCCAGATGACACTGAGGGATCTGGCCCTTTGAAGTGTCGAGCATCCTGTTTCAGCATCAAGGTGCTAATGCCAGCCCTCCGGAAAGTTTCGGAAGGGAGTCGATACGACTCGATTCGAGTAAAGTGCCGGTCCTCCTCTTTAGGTGACCCACCTGATTGATTCACGTCTATCTGATTAACCTATTGCAAGAATGACTTTGTTGGTTCTTGTTTTCTGCTAGTGAAGAGACTTTGCCTGTCTTTTTCATTTGNGTAGAACTGTTAGTTGAACACACAGTTGTCCTGNCNGNCACCTGCAAATTTAGATTAAGAAGNAAATGACACTCATTGTTCGTCCTGATTATCACGCAGTGCCAATTTTGGAAAGAAATGGCATCCGCTGGATTCCACCATCTCAGGCAAAGCGACAGGATATTCGCCCACTAAGGATTGGGATCCTCAATATAATGCCGCTTGGAGAAAAATATGAATTTAATATTCTCCATCCATTAGGACTTTCTGTATTACAGTTAGAGCCAATTTGGATTCGTTTGGAATCACATAATTACAAATCCTGGGAGCCAAAGCATGTTGATGATATTTACGTAACTTATGAAGAAGCAATGCGTGACCAACCTTTAGATGGGTTGATTTTGACTGGTGCTCCTGTGGAAACGATTGATTATGAAGATGTTCATTATTGGGAAGAAATCAAAACAATTTTAAGTGATGCACGTAAAAATATTCCCAGTACACTTGGTTTGTGCTGGGCGGGATTTGTGATGGCTTATTTGGAGGGTGTGAAAAAACTTAACTATGATCACAAACTTTTTGGAGTATTTGAGCTGAAAAATCTGGCTCCCGACCATCCAATCATGGTGAGTTGGATGATGTGTTTTTCTGTCCACAAAGCCGTCATGCAGGTATGCCTGATGAAGCAATGGAAGAAGCTTCAGAATCCGGCCGCTTAAAATTGCTGGCCTACGGGCCCGAAGCTGGTTATTCGATTTTTTCCACTACCGATGACCGTTTTATCGCACATACCGGGCATCCTGAATACAATGCAACCCGACTTGCTGAAGAAGCTAAACGAGATCACGGAAACCCAGAGGTACCAGCGCCCGTAAATTTTGATTTTAACAATCCCCTCAACCGCTGGCGTTCACATCGCAACATTTTTTTTGCACAGTGGGTCAGCTATTGTTATCTCAAAATAAGTACTCATGATATGGCTGTTGGAAAAAATTTGATAGCCTCCAATACTGCTTGATTGAAACTTAACATCGTTTTAACTTGCGCCTTCACTAAAGTGCAGTAAAGTCTCTAGACATTAATAAGATTCAATTTAGACTAACAACTTAAGTAAAAGAAACAAGCAATGGGAAAAAAAGATAATGAACCGTCAGACGGGATGGAAAAATTATTTTCAACGCAGGGTATCCTGATCGCAATTTTGATTTTAGGATTATATTGGGTTTTTTTTGGAGAAGACAATAATCGAGAATCTAGAGGATTCAATTTTACGACTCAGAATGTTCCGATAGGAATCAGTGATCAACTAAATCCTGAAGCCCTTGAAAAACTGGGAATTAATCTTACAGAACATCTAGACCCAAAACTAATTCCGGCTATCACTTCAGAGGCAATAAGAGAAACGACGCAAGAGAATGTTAGCAAGGACAGTTTTCTTCCTATTCTGGTTAGTAAAATATCCAATAAAATTCGTAATGTAAGCACGATTGACCTTAATGAAGACGGAATTTCAGATCCTGTTTTGATTGTACCTCAAACAGAAACAGGTGATTCTGATTTCCTTGTATTTTCGATTTTGGTTCCGGATCCCGATAAAGTTAATGTTCTTCCTTCTGGGTCAGATAATGGAGCTTGGAGAGATATTGCAGAAAACAAGTCTATTGAAATTATGACAGCCTCAGTGGTCCGCGGTTCAGGTGATCAAATGACCATGCAATCCGCACCGAACCCGCAGATGTATCAATCAGCCGGGGCACCTTATCCTCCATATTACGGCACCGGCTACAGCATGACAAATTTGTTTATGACTTCAATGATGATGTCGATGCTCTTTCGTCCACCTTTCATGTGGGGAGGAGGTTATGGATACGGCTACGGCGGTGGTCCAATGGCAGTTAGTTCTGTTCAAAACCGTCGTGGTGCTGCCACATCGTCACTAAAAAAAGCTTCACCATCAAAGTCTGCTGCAAAAACTGGCAGTGGAAGAAGTGTTTCGTCTAACAAGTTCCGTTCTACTTCAAAAAAATCACTGAATAACATAAAAAGTACTAAGTTTCGCTCTGCTAATCGTAAAGCTTCCGGAGGAGGTTTCGGCAACAGCCGGACACAAAGAAAACCTGTTGCCACACAACGCAGACGTTCCTCAACACGGAGAAGATCGCTATTTGGAGGAGGAAGACGAAGCATGCGAGGGTTTGGTTTTGGAGGTTTCGGAAGAAGAAGACGCTGATTTGGTTCAGTGTTTGTGTAGGAGTTGGGCACCAATTGATTACTTGGAATTTAAGACGGTTCGTTAATTTCCCAATCCAGAGCCCTTATTTCGTAAGTTTCGGCATCCATCTGTGAAACGTCTGCTTTGTTCACAGCACCATATTTTACTAATGCACTCTGCCGCATCATTTTCATCTGACTCATGTATGATTGGTTTTCAAACAATTCCAGTTGTTTTTCATGGTTTGGTGCGTGTAATCTTGCTTCCCGTTCAATTTTAAGATGACAGCTCGCACAAAGGGGGATCAAGTTTTCCAGGTCATTGTTTCCAGGATTCTCATCAATATGATGGACTTGCAAAACCATTTCTGCATTTTTTGTATTTCTGCAATCTTTTCCGCATCTGGAACAATAATAATTAAACAGTTCCCTTACATAACGTGAAACTGTGCTCCATTCAGGATGATAACGGGTGTCACGGCCCATTTTCCCCTTCCTGAATAAATGAGTATAATAATTTTTCTTTACGTTCTTTTCGAATTTCGTTATACATTATTAAGAATGAAATTATAATGTTACAAATTACAACAGCTTTATACTACGGTGTGTTTTTTTAAGAAAGGTATTTCATGTCAATCAGTCGTGATGAGCTAGTTAGTATTTTTTCAGTAGTAAGTTTTTTAGCACATGCTGAAAGGGATGTCCACGTAGCTGAAAAGAAAGTCCTGATTGCTGTTTTCAAAGCTGCAGGAATCACACAGGAAGAGCAGAAAATAATGAAATCAAACACTTCTCTGGAAGAGATGTTAAAACACATTCAGTCAGTAGAAGCAAAGCACACACTGGTTGAATTAATGGCTTTAGTGGCTGCATCTGACGGTGTATTTGAAGACGAGGAGCGTGTTATCATCAAAAAAATTATGAAACGCATTGGAGTTGCGGACGATCATCCATATTTCGACGATAATAATCTTGACGTTCCTACAGTTCGTGCCAATGTCGGTAAAATATTGAATTCAATAAAAACTTTAGCACCCAAGCCCTGAAAAATTTATAATACACGGCGTATTATAATTTGAGAATGTATTTCAATACATGCTTACAAACTATACGTAAGTAGTGGGCTTTTGTAAAGAATCCTGAGATTGATAACGGAAGAGGTGAAATTTACGGGAGGATGCAGGCGGATATTTTATATCCGCCTGCATTTTAGAGATCTTTATAAAGAAGCAGTTTAGATTCGCGTTTCCGTTTCAAAGTCTATGTGCAGTTGGCTCATGATACTGTCCGATGCTTCTGTGAAAGATGCATCCAAAGCAAGATCATTTTTCAGTAAAAATCCATTATCATTGTATTCTATCTTTTCGATCACACCACCTTTTTTAAGAAAGCGGGTCATCGCATCACTTACTTCTTCGTGTGAAATATTTTTTGCTTTTTTAGCCATTTTTTCCTCAATAATTAAATTATATTCTATATTAACTCAGCAGGTCCGTTTATTACTATAATTTCACGTCAACTTTTGACCCTTTTCGCACCTTGCTGAACCATTTAAAGTAACGAATTACACTTTGTTAGCACTCACTTTACAAGAGTGCTAGTAGTTTGTCAAGCTTTTTCTTTAAAAAATGCAATTTTTTTACTTTTTTTCTTCTAAGGTGTTATTAGATGCAGAAATCACAGGATAAGTCAGTCTGCCCAAAAGCAGTCTGTACCATCTAATACCAAGTGTATGAGCAATCCAATAGCAATAATTCGTAAACGAGGAGAAAAAAGTGACACAAGATAAATTCCAATGGCAGGCCAACTATGGAGAGGATGAAAACCTAGACTGCAACGGTTTGGATCAAAAACAGGTTCAGCTAGAAGGTGATCAAAATCTACTACGAAAGTCAGTGCCATTATAATAAACGGCCGTAGCCATAGTTCTCTCCAAGCAGTTTTAGCTACTATGAACGGTACCAAAAAATGAAGAATAATGTGAATGATTGAACGTTCCATTTTGTTATCTATGATTATGGATTATTAATTTTAGATTAGTACAACCGAAATCCTACTTAAATTTCATCCTCAGAAAAACAGATCACATCTCGAATATTTTGTACACCGCAAAGCCACATAATCAAACGGTCAACTCCCAAGGCCATTCCTGAACTCTCGGGCAATCCCTGCTCAAGGCTTTTTAGTAAATTTTCATCAAGTGGTACTCCAGAACGGCCCTCTGCTTTCCTGTTTTCCAAGTCTTGTTCAAATCGCCTGCGTTGTTCGGATGCATCAGTCAATTCTCCAAATCCATTGGCCAATTCCATACCGTCGGCATATAGTTCAACTCGATCGGCAAATCCTGGGTGCTCAGGACAATGACGGGCAAGACTGGCCAGTGGAAGTGGCCAACTATATACAAAAATNGGAGATACTATTCCTAAATCTGCTTCAAAATGATTCCAAAGTTTNAAAAACATTTGCTCATAATCAAGTGATTCTGTGAGTTTTGATGCAGGATTAAACTCANCTTTTGATTCATAAANTCCTGCANGTTTTGCTTTTTCTCTTAAGCGATCAGCATTTTCAGAACCATCCAAAATAATGTCCAAATGTTTTTTAAATAATTCACTCACTGTTACANGAGGCCATGGTGGTAATGGAACTTGTTCAGGAAAGCTTTGTGNTGANACCGTTTCAGTAAGATGCTTAACCATTTGCTCAATATCCGACATCANCTTTGCCAGTGGTTCGTTTGTACGATACCACTCGAGCATTGTAAATTCGGGATTATGCAAAGGTCCGGATTCGTTTTTGCGAAAACAACGCGCAAATTGGAATATTCTCTCAAAACCACCTGACAACAAACGTTTCATCTGAAATTCCGGAGANGTAATTAAATANCCGGAGCTGGTTTTTTCGGGGAAAAATTGTGCTTCCGGACTTGGTGCACGAACCAGAGTAGGAGTCTCTGTTTCNAGAAAATTTNGNTCTTCAAACCACTCCCTGATACCGCGTAAGATTCGCTGACGAGTCCGGAGCAACTCCATTCTTGAAGGATTATTTGCCGGACGTCTCCAGCGAAGCAAGTCACTCTCTGCATCAAAATTAAAAGCATGATTTTTTATTTTTACTATTTCGATCTCACTTTCTTCAGTCACTCCAAAAGAAATTAATGCACCANTTTTAATTTTTTCTTTCTCTCGAAACGACAACGGCAACAACTGATCTTCAACTAAAACNAGGATACTGTATAGATACTCGGGAGATGATCCTTGAGATTGTTCAGTCTCGAAAGAGACTTCTATGACTCGGCCATTATAGTCCCCGGATAACAGCGAATTGTCGAATATTTTTGAAGATCCGGACATGATCGGATACCTAAAGAAAAACTTTATTTGAGTTCTGGCTGGAGTATTGAGAGGGAATTTGAAGTTGTGCTAGGCTTTGACTCTTTCAACATATTCACCTGTTCGAGTGTCAATTCTAAGCTGATCACCTTCATTAACAAATAAAGGTACATTAACTGTGTATCCGGTGGAAACCATAGCTGGTTTTGAGGCACCTGTGACTGTGTTTCCTTTTTCACCGGGTGCAGTTTCTGTAACTTCCAAAACTACAAAATTCGGCAAAGTTAAGCCAATAGAACGCCCCTTGTAAAAACTCACTTCAATCATCATGTTTTCTGTCAAATAATTCGAAGCATCACCGACAACGCTGCTTTCCAAACTTACTTGTTCGTAGTTACTGTTATCCATGAAATGAAATTCTCCATCTCTATATAAGAACTGCATTTCACGGTCTTCTGTATCAGCCGGTTTTAGTTTTTCACCTGACTTAAATGTACGGTCTATCACGGCACCGTTAATCATGTTTCGGATTTTTGTCCGTGTAAATGCAGTCCCTTTTCCAGGTTTTACAAACTGAAAGTCCACCACCACAAATGGACCACCATCCAGTTCAACTCGGAGACCTTTCCTGATATCTGATGTTTCGTACATTTAAATCTTTCGTTGATTATTATTTAAACCTGAACTTTGTGTTGTTTAAAACAAACATAAAATGCTCTGCTTTTACAGAAAAACTTTTGCAGATAGACTGAAATAATCGGTTTGATTCATTTTCCACATATGCTTATTCCTGATGTGTTATCTTAGTACAGGCACCAAAACAAATCGAGCTTAATATGCAAAAACTGCATCAATGTACAATTCTGAAACTCCTCAACTTCCTGCTTCCCAGGCCTCTTTTCGAATGCTGTTCTTCAGATATAACCAGCACTAAATCTGTTCACTGAATTTCTGCATGGCCAGACCTGTTTGGTATTCAAATCCGGAACATTTACATTGATTTAGGTAGAATAGTGGTTAGTCCATGATAATTACTTGTACTCTAAAAACAAGCAGAGTAGTGTAAAAATTCCAGTAAGTTATTTGCTAACGCTACAAAAAACAGTAATGGACTCACCTGTCATCTCTCGATTAGCCCCCACGCCGAGTGGTTATCTCCATCTTGGAAATGCTTTCAATTTTTTGCTGACTGCTTTGCTGGTAGATTTTCAGGGTGGACATTTGCACCTTAGAATTGATGACCTTGACGACCCCCGGGTGGAACGTTCTGCTGTGGAAGATATTTTTGTGCAGTTGGAATGGCTCGGCATCAAATACGATTCCGGACCTTCAGGACCTGACGAGTTATTCTCAAAATTCTCACAACGATTTCGCATGGATCTTTACCATGAATCACTTGAACTTCTTCGCAAATCCGGACGCCTGTTTGCCTGTGAATGCTCCCGTTCAGAAATCAGAGAAATATCTTCAAACGGAAACTATCCGGGAACTTGCCGTAACAAAAAACTCAATTTACTGAAAGGTAATCAGACTTGGCGGATCCTTGTTCCTGTGCAAACTCTTGTCTGTTTAAAAACATTTACAAACAAAATAGAGAAAATCGACGTTTCCCGGGAAATGGCTGATTTTGTAATAAAACGGAGAGATGGACTTCCAGCTTATCAGCTTGCGTCCATCATGGATGATCTGGAACTTGGAGTAAATCTTGTAGTCAGAGGATATGATTTGAGGTCTTCAACTGGTGCACAACTTTATCTTGCGAAATGCTTAAACGATTCTATCTTTCCTGAAACGCGCTTTGTACACCATGTGTTACAAACAAATGATGCCGGAGACAAACTATCAAAATCAAAAGGAGCTCATTCTATACAAATGTTACGGGAAAAACACCGGAATCCAACTTGGATTTATCAGGAAACCGCAAAGTCGCTAAATCTTCCGTTTGAAGAAATTCAGACACTTGAAGATTTGAAAGAAGTGTTCCGGAGTATTATGATTCTGAAAGACGGGCCGAATTCAATATTGGACCACAAAAATTGAAATCAAACAATAAATTCGATTTCCAATATTTCGACCTCAATTTTCCCTTTGGGTATTGGAATGGTGAGAGTATCACCAACAGACTTTCCGATCAAAGCACGGGCAATAGGTGAGGAAATAGAAAGTTTATTTTGTTCAAGATCTGATTCGTCATCACCTACCAACTGATAGATTTTTTCTTTGTCTGTATCAACGTCCACAAAAGTAACAGTTGCTCCAAAAACTATCTTTTCACCAGAAAGTTTTGCAATATCAATCACATTTGCGAGAGCCAGCTTTGCATTCAATTCCTGAATTCTTCCTTCAATAAAACCCTGTTGTTCTTTGGCAGCATGGTATTCAGCATTTTCCTTTAGATCGCCGTGTTCTCTTGCAGTAGAAATAGCATTCACCACAGCGGGCCGATCTATACTGGTCAATTCTTTGAGTTCGTTTTTTAATTTTTCGTAACCCGGAATGGTCATAGGGTAAGACTCGCTCATTTGAAATATTTTTTAAAGAATATAAAATTACTGAAAAAATAAGTGACCGGAATCGATGGGGAATAACAGAAGATATAAGTTAGACTGATGAAAGCAAAAAGGCAAGTTAGGAAATTCAGCGAAAATTAGGCATCACCCAATCGTATTGTTCGCGGAAAACTGAGATCAGTTCACCACGGTCGTCATCCGGCATATTGCGCCGAATCACCCTGGCTAATGCCGTGTTCATTTCCAATAAATTCTGCATTGCATTGTAATGAGAAACCCTTCTATCCCAGCACTTTTTCACCCTCCTGGATTCATAAACTGAATCTGTTGCTGCATAGAAAGCCAGATAAAGTTGATTGTCACTTCGTTCCTCAAAATACAAAGCCAAACCGGTCTTGGCACCATCGTGCAGGTTAAAGGCCCGTTCAATTGCACGGTCAGCACAAGAAGTAGGCGTAGTATTTTCTTTGGTAAAACCGACCAATTTTGAGCATCCGGAACCAAAAAATATAATTCCAGAGAAAATAACTAACCAAGATGTTTTTTGTGAAATATTGATCATTTTCATCTTTGTACTATGTTGAAAAAAGTGTTGCTCAAAAGACATACAAATCAGTAATGCTATTACATAAAATTCCTGAGCAAATGAACTACTATTAATCTCGGCAAATTTTCATGAAACTTTAGTAAAAATTCAATCAATTTTCTCTTCACACGATTGTAATGTTCAATTTTGCCAAATTTTCCACCTCACCTTCCAGTATATCACCACATTCCAGGGGGCCAACTCCAGCGGGTGTACCGGTAAAAATTAAGTCTCCTGGGCACAATTCAAAAAAACTTGAAAGGCTTGAAATAACTTCTGCAACAGACCAAATCATATCCGAAATATCTCCCTGCTGACGTATCTCTCCGTTTACAGATAGAGTAATTTTACCTCGCTCTATGTGACCAACTTCCTCCACCTTATGCAAATCAGAACAAGGAGCAGATCGGTCAAAACCTTTGGCTGTAGCCCANGGCCNGCCTTTCTTCTTTGCTTCCTTCTGCAGGTCACGACGTGTCAAATCCAGTCCTACTGCATAAGCAAAGACATAATCCAGTGCCTCTGATGCTGGAATGTTTGTACCATTTTTCCCAACAGCCACGATCAGTTCTACTTCATGGTGCAAATTAGCAGTTGCCATAGGATACGGCAATTGAGTACCTTCCGGACAAACTGCATCTGCAGGTTTGCTGAAGAAAAAAGGCGCTTCTCGTTCCGGATTTGCTCCCATCTCCCGAACGTGATTCACATAATTTTGACCCACACAATAAATTCGATGGACCGGGAAACTATCTCCCGTGCCTGCAACATTCACAGTCGGGGCTTCCTGCACCTTGAAAACGGTTCCCATTTCTCACCCTTTAAATTAGTAATAATTATATTTGATTCTCTCTCCCTTATTTCTGGGAACTGGTTCAATCATTCTGCTTATGTGATGAATGTTTGTCAATATAGATCGTTGCATTCTTTCCCTTTTCTGCTTATGCTTTACTATTTCAACAGTTGACAATCGTACTTTTTTGAAGGCAAAGAAATTTACTAATTCTCCCTGCTAAGTCTACTGATTCACAGGTGCTGAGTCATCCGAAAGATAATCTAATAATGAGCGGAAATTCATGCTAAAATATACACTCACAATTCAAATTAGCTGGGGACATTGTGATCCCGCAAAAATTGTGTTTTATCCAAATTATTTCATTTGGTTTGATCAGAGTGCCCATCTTTTGTTTGACAAAGCCGGTGCGAATATGGGGGATTTAATGAAACAATATGGCGTTGTCGGCCTACCGATCGTAGATGCTCATGCTGAATTTATTTGTCCTTCAAAATATGGCGATGTGATAGAAGTTACCAGTTGGATCAGTGAGTGGCGGGCAAAAACAATGATTGTATCCCACGAAATTTATAACAACGGCCAACTTTGCGTAAAGGGTACAGAAGTAAGGGTGTGGGCCAAACCACATCCTTCAAACCCAAAACGCCTACAGGCTCAGGTCATTCCGGATTCCATCAGAGCCTGTTTTGATCTATAAGTCTTGTTTATTTACGGGTTTACTGAAATCCTTAAATTTCTGGATGTTGCAGATGGAGCATCTTGAATGCAGAGTAAAAACTCTTGATCAGGCCTGCTTCTCTGTAAGCAATGCATNTACAGCAAAATAAATTCTATGAAATTGAAACAAATTTTTCAAAAGCCCAGTCTCACAAGTTTGGCAAAAACCTGTGGTTGAGCATCAAAATTCAATCCGGTCGGATTGAAAAAAATGCTGGCTTCTTTACCTCAAAATAATGACCCTAATGTGCTCGTTGGTTTTGACACCAGTGATGATGCAGGAGTGTATCTTTTGAATGATGAACAGGCTCTTGTTTTCACAGCTGATTTTATCACACCACCGGTTGATGATCCTTATTTATATGGACAAATTGCCGCAGCCAACTCTCTAAGTGATGTTTATGCTATGGGCGGCAAACCTTTGTCCTGTCTAAATCTTGTAGGCTTTCCTTCCGGAAAACTTGAAGATGAGGTGCTGGAAAGGATTGTTGCAGGTGCTCTGCAAAAAATCACAGAAGCAGGTGCAGTTCTATTAGGAGGACATACCACTGATGACGATGAACCAAAATTTGGACTGACTGTAACAGGGTTGGTGCATCCTGAAAAAATTTGGAGAAATATCGGTGCTCAGCCTGGAGATCAGTTGATTTTGACGAAGGCAATTGGCAGTGGTGTTTTATTAAATGCTAATCTAAAAAATTTAGTTTCAAAAGAAGCGCTTCAGGATTGTCTGGACTCCTTAATTGAACTAAACAAAGCTGCGGCTGAAGTATTGGCGAACTACGAGATACACGCAGCAACTGATATCACTGGATTCGGTTTTGCTGGTCATTGCATGGAAATGGTGCCCGGTTCTGACTTAACATTGAACATCACACTTGATGATATCCCTATTTTGAGTGAAGCCAGGGAAATGTACGAGCGTGGTGTAAGTACCGGTGTAAATGAAACCAATCGCAGTTTGGTTGAAAAATACTGGAAATTTCCTGAAGGAAGTGCACCGATACTGCAAGAATTAATGCTGGATCCACAAACCAGCGGTGGCCTTTTGGTCGCAGTTCCAGAAGATGAAACTACCACAATTCTAAAAGACCTGCATAATGTCGGAGTGTTTCCCTCTGCTTGCATCGGTTACGTCAGCAATTTTAGTGAAGCAAAACTAATTTTTACATAACACTCGCTGACAGGTTAATAAATTCTCCTTGTATATAGTTTAAGAATAGTGCTTGATAAAATCTTATTATAGATCTATG
>JGI24817J26689_1000310_pt1 | contig 11698 bp, 10 predicted proteins | sample METZYME_3_300m_FD_26689 | JGI IMG/M metagenome (IMG submission 26689) | reverse complement strand
TAAGCCTTCTGCTTCTTCAATGGAGACTTGTATACCAAATTTCTTAAACATAAGCTCAGTATGATCTCGAGTTTGTATACTTTCTTTTATAACAACAGGGCCATCTGCATAAAGGCCTGCAAACATAAGGCATGACTTAACTTGTGCACTTGCTATAGGTAGCTCATATGAAAAAGCTTTCAACTTTTCAGAAGGATTTATTTCTAAAGGTGGGCAACCTCCTTTGCTACTAGATATATTTGCTCCCATGGTTGTAAGTGGTGAAACTATCCTTTTCATAGGTCGAGTAGATAAAGAAGCATCTCCTTTTAAAGTACTTGAAAAACTTTGTCCACATAACAAACCGCTCATTAAACGCATTGATGTTCCCGAGTTACCTAAGTAAATATCTGAGTCTGGTTTTTTTAGACCTTGTAGGCCTACCCCATGCACAACTATTTCGTTGTCATGCTGATCAATATTAACCCCCATTTTAGAGAAAGCATTGAGTGTTGCTAAGCAATCCTCACCTTTTAAGAATCCTCGTATTACACTATCGCCTTCAGCAATGGCTGCGCACATAATTGAGCGATGAGAAATAGATTTGTCCCCAGGAATTAAAATCTCTCCTTTTAATGCTTTTCCAGACTTAACTATTAGGTCCAATTCTAAGAATCCTCCTCAAGTCGTTTATCTCTCGCTTCCTTAACAAATCTTAAATAGTCTAGAATAGATTCCTCATCTTCCGAATCTATTAGTTTAGACACTTCATTTAAGGAAGATTTAAATCCTTTAATTGCTTCTAAGACTGCTTCCTTATTAGAGACAGTAACGTCTTTCCACATCAAAGGGTCACTTGAGGCAATTCTTGTATAACTCTCTAAACTACCTCCCGAATATTTAAATACCTTATCACCCAATTCTTTTTCTAGGTAATGCATCAAAGCAAAAGCAATAACGTGAGGTAAGTGGCTGGTTTTTGAAAACACTTTGTCGTGTTCTACAGGGTCCATTATTGAAACTTTTGAACCCAGTTGTTCCCAAAAATGCTTAACTTTATTTAATTTCTTATTCTTTATCTCCATTTAGAACTGATAAAACGACAAGTTTATCTTTGAAAAGTAAAGAATTATAATTAGCTAATCCACTCTTCTCTGACCCAGCTATGGGGTGGGACATAATAAATTTTTCACCAACTTTAGTATTCTCTTCCAAAAACTCAATTAGCTTGGATTTTGAACTAAAAGTGTCAGTAAAAATCACTTTTTCGTTATTAAAAGAGCCTTCAATCAATTTAAAAGCCTTTTCAAAACTTAAACTTGGTACGGAGAAGATAATTAAACAATCCTCTTCTATTCTTTTCAGTTGATTGTCAATGTTATTGATTAGACCCATATTATTGGCATCCTTCGTTACTTCTTCATCTAAATCTAGTCCATAAACCTCCATAGGAATATTTAATTCTTTTATGGTTTTAAGGATTGACCCTCCAATTAAACCTAACCCAACTACTAGAATATTTTTAAATGAAAGTTCCATATCAGGACTCGTTTAACGAGGTTAAACTCTCCATAAATACAGAATTCTCTTCAGGAAGACCTATGGTAACCCTCAGATGATTTGGCATTTTGTAAATTTCCATAGATCTGGTTATAACCCCTTTTGGCAAAAGACTATTAAAAACTTTATTAGAGCTACCTTTACAATCAAAGGAAATAAAATTAGCGAATGATTTTATAAAGTGATATTGATGAGATTCAAAAAATTTATAGAATCTTTCCTTTTCTTGTTTGTTGAGCTTTAGACACTTTTCTAAATGTTCTGTGTCATCAAGAGCCACCTCTGCAGCTGATAAAGCTATGGAATTTACATTAAAAGGCTGCCTCACTCTATTTAAATAGTCAGCTAAAGAACTCGACGTGACTGAGAAGCCCACCCTTAAACCAGCTAAACCGTAAGCCTTTGAAAAAGTTCTAGAAATTATTAAGTTCGGAAAATTGTTAACCAAACTAAAAGGTACATCCTCCATTTCATAATTTGAATAATCAAAATAAGCTTGGTCTAATAAAACTATTACTTCACTTGGAATCTTTTCAAGAAACCTAATAATCTCATTCCTCTCTAAAAAGTTCCTGTCGGATTATTTGGATTAGCTATGAAAACTACTTTTGTTTTATCGTTTATTGCGTCTAACATTGCTTGTAAATCATGCCCCCAATCCTTAGCTTCAACTTCAATTCCTTGTGCTCCAAGTGACTGAGTAACTAGTGGATAAACTGCAAAGGCATGTTTTGAATAAACAGCATTGTCATTTGGGGTTAGAAAACATCTAGCAACAAGCTCAATAATATCATTAGATCCATTGCCAAGTGTGAGCATGTCTGTACTTACAGAGTGTCTTGTACTTAAGGCTTCTTTTAGTCTAGAACCGTTTCCATCAGGATAACGGTGAATACCAGAAATGACTTCTTTTAAGACTTCTAATACTTTTGGACTTGGCCCTAGTGGACTCTCATTACTAGCAAGTTTTATAGCATTCTTAATTCCATATTCTCTTTCTAAATCTTCAATAGGTTTTCCAGGTTCATAAGGTGTTAAGCCCTTAATGCCAGAATTAATTAAATCCTTTAACTCTAGATCCACTTTTAATTCTCAGCTTTTGGATAGGAGCCTAGTAATTTTATTTCTGCGTCGGTTGCATTAAGTTCTTCTAATAAACTTTTTACTTTTTTATCGTCCTTATGTCCTTCAAAGTCAAAGAAGAACGAGTAATTCCACTTATCTACTTTAGAAGGCCTGTAGGTGATATGAGTAAGATTCAGACCATTTTTCTGTATAGGTTTTAATAGATTATATAAAGCTCCCGATTCATTTTTTGTAGTAACTAACAGGGATGTTTTATCTTTGCCTGTACTAGCTACCTCTTGTAAGCCAATAGAAATAAACCTAGTTGTATTGTTGGAATAGTCTTCTATGTTTCTTTTAATTATTTCAAGACCATATTTTCCGGCTGCTAAGGCGCCAGCTATTGCAAATATTTCTGAGTTCTTCTTAGCATTCTTAGCTGCTTGAGCATTACTGGATACTGACACTCTGTTCACCTCAGGACAATAAGCATCTAACCAATTTTTACATTGTGCTAGGGTTTGTTCATGAGCGTGTATTTCAAAACCTTTCTTTGGAAGAGCTTGGTTTAAGCCCATCAAACTATGGTGGATTAACATCTCTATTTCACCACAAATATTTAAGTTGAAGTCCGACAAGCAATCTAAAGTCACATTAATAGGACCTTCACTAGAATTTTGTATTGGAACTATTCCGTAATCACTTTTTCTTTCACTAACAGCCTTAAATACTTCTTCTATAGTATCTGAAGCAGTTTTATTAATTGAACTGCCGAAATTCTCTTTTACAGCGGAATCTGAGTAAGTTCCTTCTGGCCCTAAAAATGCTATATCTATTTCTTTCTCTTGAGCCCTACAACTTGAGATTATCTCTTTAAAAATATTAACTATTTGTTTGTCGCTTAAGGGGCCAGTGTTAATCTTTTTTAACTGTCTCAGTATGTAAGCCTCTCTTTCTGGCCTGTAAATTACTTCCTCTTTTTTATTTTCACCTGCCTGAATAGCTAAAGAAGACCTTTGGTTTAACATTTGCAGAAGTTCTGCATCTAACTCATCTATCTTCTTTCTTATACTATCTAATTCTTTCTTCTTCGACATAAAAACTAAAGGTTCTCTCTTTCAAAGAGCCNCATAAACTCTATAAGAGCCTCAACTCCTTCCTCAGGCATGGCATTGTAAATGCTAGCCCTCATACCTCCNACTGATCTATGTCCTTTCAATGCCAACAAGCCTTTAGTAGATGAATCTGTTAGAAATTTGCTGTTTAGCTCCTCTTTTTCTAATAAAAAAGGGATATTCATTATTGACCTTGAAGATTTTTCTATTTTGTTTGAGTACAGATCAGATCTATCTACAAAATCGTATAATTTTTTGGCCTTTTTCTCGTTGATTTGACCTATTGCCTTCAGTCCTCCCTTGCCTTTAAGCCACTTAAAAACCTTACCTGCCACATACCAAGAGAAGGTCGGTGGAGTGTTATACATTGAAGAGCTCTCCTCCAAAATTAAATAATTCATCGGGGAAGGTACAGTTTTTTGGGCTGAACCCAGTAATTCTCTNTTTACTATGACAAAGCCCAACCCAGCAGGACCTATATTTTTCTGAGCACCTCCGTAAATTAGACCGAAAGAACTCACTTCAATTGGTTCAGAAAGAATACTCGAAGAAAAATCTGCAACTATGGGTATGACTTCTTTATTGACCTCTCGTAAAGCAATCCCACCTATGGTTTCATTTGGCGTTACGTGAATATAATCTTGTTTATCTGATAACTTCCAACTCGATTGAGGAGGGAAAAAAGAAAAATTAGTTTCCTTAGAACTTGCAGCTATTCTTACATTGGTATACTTCTTGGCTTCTTCAATGGACCTGTTTGCCCAATATCCCGAGTTTACATAACTTACTTCGCCATCAGGAGAGGATAGATTTAATGGTATAGCTGCATTTTGTAAAGTGGCTCCACCATGTGTAAATAAAACTGCATAGGAATCAGGAATACTTAACAAATCCCGAAAATCCTTTTCAGCTTCAAAAGCAAGCTCTTGATAATCATCACTCCTGTGGCTGATTTCTAAAACCGAAAGACCTTTACCCTTCCAGTCCAATAACTCTTCTTTAACTTCTTCTAATACGCTTGTGGGAATAGTGGCTGGACCCGCACCAAAGTTATATTTTCTATTATTAAGCATCGTCTATAAATTCTTCACTTATAGGAGCCAAATTAACTAGCTTTTCACCTTCCTTCAACTTAATAACAGTCACACCTTGAGTGTTCCTTCCAATAACATTTATTTCTGAAACTTTGGTTCGAACTAGCATTCCTTTATTGGTTATTAGCATAACCTGATCTTCATCTGAAACCTGAGCAGCCCCAATTAGTTGACCATTGCGCTCTGAGGTTTGCATAGCAATAACCCCCTTAGCTCCTCTTCTTGTTTTTCTAAAATCACTTGATACAGATCTTTTACCAAATCCATTTTTACTGACAGTAAATATTGTCGCTTCCTCTTCAGGGATTATCAGAGAAATAACTTGTTGACCTTTTTCAAGTTTTATACCCCTAACTCCTTGAGCGCTTCTACCCATGGACCTGACTTCAGATTCAGAGAAATGAGCAGCTTTTCCTGCATTAGACACAAGCATAACGAATTTTTTTCCGTTCGTTACGGTGCTTCCTACTAACTCATCGTCCCCAACCAAAGTAATGGCTCTTTTCCCTCCTTTTCTTCGATTAGAAAACTCTGTTAGAGGTGTTTTTTTAACCGTTCCAGATTTGGTTGCCATTAAAACAAAATTACCTTCCTTGTATGCATCAACAGGTACCATGCTTGTGATACGTTCACCTTCATTAAGTTGAATCAAATTAACTAAAGGCCTTCCTTTAGCCACCCTTCCTGCCGAAGGAATATCATAAACCTTTAACCAGTAAACCTGACCAAGATTAGAGAAGCAGAGAAGAGTAGTGTGCGTATTTGCTACCAGTAATTGTTCAACAAAATCCTCCTCCTTAACCGAAGCAGCGGTTTTCCCCGTGCCTCCTCTTCTTTGCGATCTGTACTCATCTAAGGGCTGTGTCTTTGCATAACCCTCATGAGAAATAGTGACGACCCTATCTTCGGGAGTTATCAGATCTTCAGCATTAAGATCTCCGATAGAATCTTGAATTTCAGTCCTTCTTTCATCTTTGTATTGAGTTTGTATTTCCTTAAGTTCATCACAAACAACTTCAATCAACCTAGTATTGTCAGATAGTATTTCCATCAAGGATGTAATTAAATCGACTATCTCTTCATATTCTTTAATTAATCTGTCTTGTTCCAATCCTGTTAATCTTTGAAGTCTCATATCCAAAATAGCTTGAGCTTGGTTTTCTGATAACTGATAGCTTTTTCCTTTCAAACCAACATCTTTTTCAAGATCTTCAGGACGACAAGCTTCTGCCCCAGCTTTTTTTAACATCTTGGTCACTTTCCCTGCTTTCCACTTCTTCTTAAGAAGCTTGGCTTTAGCTTCATTTCCATCTTTAGATTTTTTTATTAAATCGATCATCGGATCAATGTTCGATAAAGCAATGGTGAGGCCTTCTAAAATATGCCCTCGTTCTCTTGCTCTCCTAAGTTCGTAAATGGTTCTTTTTGAAACAACTTCTTTTCTAAAGTTAAAAAAGATACCCAAAATATCTTTGAGATTAAGTAACTTTGGTTCTGTTCCAACTAAAGCCACATTGTTTATTCCAAAAACAGTTTGCATTTGAGTTTGTTTAAATAAATTATTCAAAACTACATCTGCTATTGCTCCTGATCTCAGCTCAATAACTATTCTTACGGGATCATCTTTATCAGATTCGTCTCTTATCTCTTTGATTCCTTCAATTTTTTTATCTCTCATTAAGTGAGCTATGTTCTCAACTAGCCTGGCTTTATTTACCATATAGGGTATCTCTGAAATTACTATCTGAGGTTTTCCTTCTTCCTCCCCTTCTATTTGAGTTTTAGCCCTGACCTTAACCTTTCCTTTACCGGTTTCGTAAGCATTACGAATACCAGACTTTCCATTGATTATTCCTCCAGTAGGAAAATCTGGTCCAGGTATAAGTTTTAGGAGTTCATCGATAGAAATTTCAGGATTCTCTATAAAAGCCAGACACGCAGAAATCGTCTCGTCCAGATTATGAGGCGCCATGTTGGTTGCCATACCCACTGCTATTCCTGAGGAGCCATTGATGAGTAAATTCGGAATTCTAGTGGGTAAAACGTCAGGCATGGTTTCCTGACCATCGTAATTTTCTATGAATTTAACTGTCTCTTTGTCTAAATCTTCTAAAATCTCATGAGCTATTCTCGACATTCTGGCTTCAGTGTATCTTGCAGCAGCAGGAGGATCTCCGTCCATAGAACCAAAATTACCTTGCTTATCAACCAGCATGTATCTCAAGCTCCACCACTGACCTAGTCTTACAATAGTTTCATAAGCCGCTGTATCTCCATGGGGATGATATTTTCCAGTTACATCACCCACTATTCTCATAGATTTCTTCGGTGGTTTATTCCAATCGTTGTTCATTACATGCATGGCATATAAAATTCTTCTGTGAACTGGTTTTAAACCATCCCTAGCATCAGGCAGAGCCCTGCCTACAATCACATGCATGGCATAATTTAGATAAGATTCTTTAAGCTCTTCCTCTAAATTAATTGGAACAATTTCTTTTGCGGCTATTTCACCCATATTTCCTCGTTTTTTAAGTCTAAAAATCTAAGAAAATATAAGCTAAAAAGCTTATAAATNAAGATTTTCTTGGTATTAAAAGAAGTGTCAACTTGGACTAGAATTTTAACATATTTTATAGCTCAAATGTGGCCAAAATTGGGCTATTTTGGAAGTGTTTTAGCTCTTAAACTCAGTCACTAAAGAAGAGACAGATTCCTTTGCATCACCAAACAACATCCTCGTGTTNGATTTGAAGAATAAAGGATTTTGTATNCCTGCAAACCCTGAAGCCATTGACCTTTTCAAGACAAAAACTGTTTTAGCTCTATCGGTTTCTATAATTGGCATACCATAAATAGGNCTGTTTTCATTTTCTTTTGCGTCTGGATTAACCACATCATTTGCACCAATTACCATACAAACATCGACTGTTTCCATAATTGGATTNACNTCTCCTGGTTCAACCAACACATCATAAGAAACATTAGCTTCGGCAAGAAGCACATTCATGTGACCCGGCATACGGCCAGCTACAGGATGTATAGCGTATTTGACCTCAGCTCCATTAGCCTCTAAAAGTTCACCCAATTCTCTAACTGAATGTTGAGCTTGGGCTACAGCCATCCCATAACCTGGAACTATTAAAACAGATGCTGCTGCTTCAAGTATTAGATATGCATCAGCTGTGTTAATGGGTCTTACTTCACCTTGACCTACTTTTGCTTCAGATCCACTAGTAGTAACGGCACCAAATCCGCTAAACAAAACATTAGCCAAAGATCGATTCATGGCCTTGCACATGATATTAGTCAGGATCAGTCCACTTGCACCTACCAAAGCTCCAGCCACGATCAAAACATTGTTTAGAATTACAAATCCTGCTGCACAAGCTGCTAAGCCAGAAAAACTATTTAAAAGAGCTATAACTACTGGCATGTCAGCTCCTCCAATTGGAATGACAAACAGAACGCCTAACATGAAAGCAAGCAAACATATTATGAAAAGTATTTGAAATTGGTTTTCTGTAAACATTCCCTGAAAGAAGATCATTTCTAAACCAGCAAGAAGAATAACTCCGAGAAGAAGACTGTTTACGATTTGTTGTCCATTGTAGAGGTAGGGTTTACCACTAATGGTCTCAGAAAGTTTTCCCCAAGCAATTAAGCTTCCTGAAAAGGTAACTCCACCAATCAGAACAGTAAGATAAATAGCTATTAGAAGAGCAGTGTTTTGATTTAATCCACTTAGATATTCAGCTGATCCTACCAGGAGACTAGCGATACCACCAAAGCCATTAAAAAGAGCTACCATCTCCGGCATCCCTGTCATTTTTACTTTTGTGGCAGCGATGAATCCTATTAAAGACCCAATACAAACCCCAACTATAATCCAGGTGTAATCGATGATACCTTGATCTAATAGGGTAACTAAGACAGCTAACAGCATTCCAGAAGAAGAAACCAGATTACCTTTCCTCGCAGTTTCTGGAGAGCCTAGCATCTTCAAGCCTAAGATAAACAGCATTGAAGCTAGTATGTAAGTTAAATTTACAACTATCTGAGTATTAAACTGATCCAAAAAATCACTCCTTTCCCTTCTTTTTAAACATGGATAACATGCGATTGGTAACTAGGTATCCACCCACTACATTGATGGTTGCAAAAGTTACTGCTGCAGTTCCTAACAACACTGTTAAAGGTTGTGAGACATAACCTGAGCCTGAAGCCAGCAAAGCTCCCACTAGAGTTATTCCTGAAATAGCATTTGCCCCTGACATTAGAGGGGTATGAAGCGTAGAAGGTACTTTTGAAATAAGTTCAAAACCGAGAAAGATACTTAAAGCCAGTACAAAAAATAATAGAGTAAATTGAGTTTCCATAAATTAGATCCTGTCTTTGACCATAGCGTTAACTATATCTCCATCGTGAGTAACAACACATCCTGATAAGATCTCATCTGAGATATCAAAATTTAATTCTTTGTTTTCTGAGTCCCAATACTCTTCTAAAAGATTAAATAAATTATTCCCATAAACGAGAGATGCGTCAAAAGCAACTTCTCCAGGTAAATTTGAAAGCCCCACAATAGTTACCCCATTGTGAATAACATGCTCATCAGATATTGAGCCCTCTACATTACCTCCAGAACTTACAGCCATGTCTATTATCACGCTTCCAGACTTCATAGCTTCAATCATTTCCATTGTTACTATTCGAGGAGCAGGTCTTCCAAAAACTTGAGCAGTAGTAATCACAACATCGGATTTGGCACAGACTTTTTTCATGCCTTCCTGTTGCATTTTAATTTGTTCTTTTGAGAGCTCTTTAGCATAACCTTGTTCTGTTTGTTCAGTTTCTCCAATATCAATTTGGACAAATCTAGCGCCTAAAGACTTAACCTGTTCTTCGACTTCAGGACGAGTATCAAAAGCTTCTACTCTGGCTCCTAATCTTTTAGCTGTTGCAATAGCTTGTAGACCGGCAACTCCAACTCCAATAACAAAAACCTTACTTGGAGATATAGTTCCTGCTGCAGTCATCATCATTGGGAAAGATTTGCTTAAACAACTTGAGGCTTCAATAACTGCCGCATAGCCTCCTAAATTTGCTTGTGAACTTAAGGCATCCATCTTTTGTGCTCTTGTGATGCGTGGGATCAATTCCATGCTGATAGCACTGATATTAGATCTGGCAAACTCTTCAACCAATTCGATCTCATTAAAAGGGTCTAAAAAACTAATGTGAATAGAATTCTTTTTTATAAGACTAATTTCTTCTTTTTCTGGTTTATTGATTCTGCAAATTACATCCGACGAGGATAAAGAAGAATCCCGGTCTTTGCTGATGAAGCTCCAGAAGAAGTATATAAGTCATCTGATATGTGAAGTGTTTTACCTATTGAAGCTTCAACTTCTACATCCATTCCTAATTCAACTAATTTATTTACAGTCTCTGGAAGAACGCTAACTCTGCTCTCAAAGTCATTTTCTTTTGGAAAAAATATTTGCACTTTTGTGAACTGTTATTTAATGTTGGGGCGCATTTAACCACAATATAAAGTAAGTCGCCTTACTCTTTTATGACAATAAAACAAAATATAGATTCAGAAGAGATACAGAAATTTGACGACCTTGCGAAGACTTGGTGGGATGAAGAAGGCGACTTTAAATCTCTTCATCAAATCAATCCTCTAAGAATAAATTTTATTAAAGAAAGAGTTAATTTAATTGGGAAAAAGGTTCTTGATGTAGGCTGTGGTGGTGGAATTTTGTCAGAATCATTAGCTGGCTTGGGCGCTGAAGTAATGGCCATAGATGCTTCAGAGAAAACAATAAATATAGCAAAAGCACATGCAAAAGAAGTTAAAAGTAATGTCAAATACCTAAATACCACTACAGAGGAGCTTTTAAATGATCATTCACATCTTAAGTTTGATTTGATTACTTGCCTTGAAATGCTTGAACATGTTCCTGAGCCCTCTCAAACTATCAATGAATTTTCATCCTTGTTGTCACAAAATGGAGATCTCATCATATCGACTATTAATAGGAATCCTCGATCCTACTTATTTGCTGTCATAGGAGCAGAATACATTCTTAATCTGTTACCGAAAGGAACCCACGATTATTCAAAATTTATAAAACCTTCCGAAATCTCTAAATGGATTAGATCAGCTAATTTGATACTTAATGAAACCATAGGTCTTAGTTATAACCCAATTACTGATACTTATTGGTTAGGAAAAGACATTGCAGTTAACTATATGATGCACATTAAAAAAGACAATGAAGGCAATTGAATTTATCGCTTTTGATTTAGATGGTACTTTATTGGATACAGCTAAAGACTTCTTTTTAGCCGTAAATGAACTGAGGTCTAAGTACAAATTAGAACCCTGCGAATTTGATGAAATTAGAAGTCGAGTTTCTGAAGGAGCAATTAGCTTAGCAACATACGCACTTGCCTTAGATGATAATGAAAAAGAAGATATAGAATTTCATCGACAAGAACTTTTAAAAATTTATGATTCTTGTTGTCTTAATGAGACCACTCCTTTTAAAGGAATAAATAAACTATTGAACCAAATCACCGATGCTGGATTGAAATGGGGAATTGTTACCAACAAACCAGAGTCCTTTGCTGAAAAAATAGTAAATTATTTTTTTTCTTCATATAAACCTTCGTGCCTAATTTGCCCAGAACATACTGGTGAAAGAAAGCCTAGCCCGAAAGGATTATTGAAAGCCTGCGAGTTAGTAGGGTCAGAACCAAGCACCTCAATTTATGTTGGGGATCATTTGATAGACATAGAAGCAGGCAGAAGAGCAAATATTAAAACTGTAGCTGCAGCCTATGGTTATATACCTAAAGGACAAACTTGTTCAG
>JGI24817J26689_1000307_pt1 | contig 11723 bp, 14 predicted proteins | sample METZYME_3_300m_FD_26689 | JGI IMG/M metagenome (IMG submission 26689) | reverse complement strand
TATGGCAAATGCATTCTTCTTCATGTTCATTCGCATACTGAATGGCAAATAAACTACTGCAATATTGGTATATGGTGAAAAGGGGACTCTTCGTTACATATTCATCAAAGAGGGTACCCTATGATTCGTCTCCTGTGTATTCTGTGACGCGTATACCGAGCTTGCCTCTGCGGGCCTTTCGGGTCATTATCCGATCCATCTTGCGATGAAACTCGGACTCGAGATCAATCTTCATCGCTAGCGAGTGTCCGAGAATCAGAATCAGCAGGTCGGCGAGCTCCTCGGCAGCCTCCTCATCGGGCTTGCCTTTTGTGATAGCAGCGGCGAACTCGCCCAACTCCTCAACGGTCAGGGCCACGCGGTAGCCCATGTCATGCCCATGGTTCTCCTTTGCTGCAAAGGCGTGCTTGTGGTGGAATGCAGCCACTCGCGACATCATCGTCAACCAAGAGCCGTCTGGGCTGTCCTGCGCCTCTATCTCTATCCAGTCGTCCACACTCACGCGTCGTGCCATGGTGCTGGCTGAGTAAGGAGACCCATCAACGTAGTTGCCCCCCCGGAGGTGGCTGCCTAGGGTCACTCTCCTCATATGGCAGCACCATTACCAGTCCACCTAATCCAGATAGTACGAACAGAGCCAGTGATCCAAGGAAATACGACACTCTGTGTGATTTCTCCTCCTCCAACTCATTGCACAGCACGGGATCAGGGGACTCGACGGTATGGAGGACCAGTGCCCTGTAATCCATGTCGCACTCGCGCTCGTGCTCCTTGACTGCGTCGTCATGCTCTTGCATCATGTCCATCATCACAGGGAACAGCAGCATTGCGCATCCAATGAGAACGAATCCTATCTTCAGGTCCTTGTCCAACTCATCACCCAACTAGGACAGGAGTGCCTTCACGCATTCTCCGACACGCTCCCTCATGGTCGCCGCCATGGCATCGACGGCGTCGTGATCAATCTCTGCATCAGGTGACCCTGGGGTCCTGCCTGCAGCCCAGTTCGACGAGCACGCCAGTGCAGCGTGGGGGATGCCATGCTCGGCCACCAGTCTGGATTCGGGTCCGAGTGTCATCCCAACGACATCGGCACCTAGGCGCTCGAGCGCGTCGATTTCCGAAGGAGTCTCGAACTGAGGGCCTATGCACTGCGCTACGACTAGATCGCTTGCGACCTGTCCCTGAATGGCCTCAAGAGTCCTAGCGCAAATCTCACTGACACCCGAATCAAAGCAGGAAGTCCTGTCGGCGTGAGTCGTGTGGTCATCGTGGAACGTCCACGGCCTCTCGGCGAGGTCGAGGACGTCTGCTGCAACACCTATCGAGCCAGGAGGGAGGTCCTCGCGCATGCTCCCGACCGAGTTGATGCTGAGCACCAGTTCTGGTTGGAAGCTGGCAGCAGCGTGGACATTGGCGCGGTGCTCGATGCCGTGAGGGGGAGTCCTAGAGTCGGACTCGGAGTGGTGCCTGTCGATAATCAGTACCGCGTCCTCATCGATGTTAACGAGGGTCGCTGGCACCTGACCCCATTCGGAGTCCACCCTCATAGTGCTGGCCGCCGCCCCCGGCGTAGAGGCCAATTGCGATGCGAAGGCGCTCATGCCAGTTCCACAGAGCACCGCTATGCGGGCCATCAGATCACTCCTTCAGACGCTCGATGAGCTCGGCCTTCCTGCCGGAGACTGGCTTGCCAGCCTGCTTCAGAAGTTCCTTGAGCTGGGTGACAGTTTTGGATTCGTAGTCCGCCGAGTCGTCGGACTCCTCTACAGCCTCTGCCGCCTCCTCAGGCTGTGCTTCCTCGGCTTCACCGGCCTCGTCAACAAGCTCTTCTGGAGCCTCATCTGAGGTCTCCTCGAGCGAATCTTCCTCCTCGGACTCGTCCTCGAATGCTACTGCCTGCTTCTCCGCCTCCTCATGCTCAAGCACTTGCTCGAGGGTCAGGCCGTCCTTGGTGACGACGCCGGACTGCATCAGCTGAGTGCGTCGAATCATCACCTCTCTGACCGGTTGAATCTTGGATGCAGCCTCCTTGATCTGGGACTCCAGCGTGCCGTCCAGAGAGGCCTTCTGCATATCGACCCACGTGGATGTAGCCCCTGCCTTCAGTATGATGTCGCGAGCCAGCGTGCGCATCTGCTGCTTCTGGCTCCCCTTGATACGGTGCCTCGATATCATCAGCGGCTTGACCCTGATGTAGAAGCCGTCCTCAGTGACTACGTCCACTGTGTCGTCTATCTTGCCGCGATCACGCCGGACCTGTCGGCGGATATGGTCCTTTAGCAACTCGTGGCCGATGTACTCTGTCAGGGCGTCAGCGCCGACCACTCCCGAGATTCTGAACTGTACCTTGACGTGCATCTTGGAGAAATCCCCGTCGAGTTCGTTCTGCATTATCTCGTAGTGCCGACCGATGAGCTGTTCCTCGTCCTCTGCGATTGTCTCGCCAATGACCTTGAAGGACCAGGGATTTCGAGGGGCCCGAATGGTGAACCAGCGCTTGGACTTCCACTTGTCCCGCTGCTTGCGTGCCGCTGCCCTTGCTGCTGCTCCCTTTGCCATGACAACGACCTCTTCTCGGGGGCTACCCCGTACGCGGGCCGTCCCACCTGCCTCAAGTATTTGAATCAAAGCCCCCGTAGGGGGNCTTTGTGTGTGAGCAGTAGTCGCATTCAAGGGCNAGTCGCCCGTGCTGAGGCCATGGGGCTGCACAGCGCGACTTGGAGGATTCACGCGAGCGCTGTCGACGANCTCGACCTGCTGGAGGGGAGTTTGCGCTGGCTGACCGGGGAGGACTGCGAGCTGGCTGTCGAGAGAGGNAAGTCTTGGCACGGTTCCGAGCAGACCATCCTAGAAGCCACAACGAAGCGGAAGAAGGACGCGTTACAGACTCTAGCGAGGCTAGGTGATGAGGCACTGGCTGGACTACTCGAAGAGGGGNTCTCGAAGAGGATTGACGACGAGAAGATAATGCACGTCAGGATTGGGCTGTCTAGACTGGTCCGNGGAGAGGTCGTCCTAGTGACCGATGACGATGCGGTGGCAACAGCCAAGGGGCAGTTCAAGATCGAGGCGTATCCCGGCAGCGAACCCTCCNTGGTGATTACCGAGACNATTCTCTCGATGCTGGATTNGAAGTAGTTCGGAGNGGTTGCGAGCAAGTTTATTACTCGGTCAGGAATCCCCGAAACTGGTTATCATGACTCATGTTGTCACCAGTGCGTGCGTGCGCTGCAAATACCAGGATTGCGTGGCAGTCTGCCCCGTTGAGTGCTTCAGGGAGGCCGATGAGTACCTAGTCATCGACCCCGACGAGTGCATCGACTGCGCTGCCTGTGTTCCCGAGTGTCCGGTNGAAGCAATCTTCGCGGACACGGACCTGCCCGACGAGGAGATGGACTGGTTGGACAAGAACGAGGATGANNCGCCGGACCTGCCTCTGGCAGAGGGCGATTCGCCGGTCCTAGCAGACTCCTGATTTCGGGTCCAACCTGAATAGGTTCTTGAGTGCGTACCCGGAGGCGTGACCATGTCCAAACTGGTAGACCTGCGAAAAATGCGGCACGGCACCGAACTGCTCAAGCGCGGATTCGCCAAGATGCAGGAGGGTGGCGTCATCATGGACGTTGTCACACCCGAGCAGGCGCATATCGCCGAGGATGCTGGGGCGACCGCGGTTATGGCGCTCGAGAGGGTTCCCGCCGACATCAGATCTGACGGGGGGGTCGCTAGGATGAGCCATCCCGACCTCATCAGAGGCATCATCGATACCACCAGCATCCCTGTGATGGCCAAGGCCCGGATCGGGCACGATGAGGAAGCTCGCGTGCTGCAGACTCTCGGAGTCGATATGGTCGACGAGAGCGAGGTNCTCACACCAGCGGACCCGTTCTACCATATCGCCAAAAACGACTTCACCATTCCCTTCGTGTGCGGCTGCACCAACCTCGGCGAGGCCTGCCGCAGAATCATGGAGGGTGCGGCGATGATCCGTACCAAGGGTGAGGCGGGGACCGGTAACGTCGTCAGCGCCATTCAGCACGCTAGGCTGGTAGCCGAGGAGATATCGCTGCTGCAGAGCGTCAACGACGCTGACTTCGAGGTTATCGCACGCACCATCTCAGACGGCTTCCGCGGAATCGAGGCGAAGAGCGAGCACAATATTACAGTGCAGAACACGCCCTTCGGGAGCATGGACGCCTGCCACGACCTAATTGTCGAGATCATGGGCGAGGTGAGGGAGATGAGCCGGCTGCCCGTGGTAACATTCTCGGCCGGTGGGATCGCCACTCCCACAGACGCAGCTCTGCTGATGAAACAGGGTATGGACGGGGTGTTCGTCGGATCCGGGATATTCAAGTCCGAACACCCGGCGACCACTGCCTCGGCCATCGTCATGGCCACACACCACTTCAGTGACCCTGAGAAGGTTACCGAGGCCTCGTCGATGATGGCTGGCAAGCCTATGGACGGGCTAGAGATCGACAAGCTCGAAGTCCGAATGGAAGAGCGCGGCTGGTAGTCAGTCCCGCTTTCCCCTGGTGGTGCCAAGCTTCCTAGGTCTCTTCCTCTCCTTCTTGCTCGGCTGGGGCTTCGAATCAGCATCTGTCCTAGTCCCTCCAAGAGTGATGGAGCCCCGCTCTAGGAGCTCGTCGGCAAGCGAGGAGGCGAGCTCCTCATCCTCGTCGGGTGTCCTCAGGGCGTCTCGGACCGATTGGTTGTGCTCTCTGATTAACCTCTCGCGTTCCTCTCGCTGGGCCGTGAGCTCGTCGCGAATCTCGTTGACCTGGTCCAGCAGGATTTTGATTTCGGAATGGACGTTGTCTGCTGCTTCCCTCGAAGTGACGAAGGCATTGTGCAGTCTGTCGCCCTCAGCCCTAAGGAAGTCCCTCTCCTCAAGCATTGGCTTAATCTCCTCCCAGATGCCGTCAGCCTCCTTGTTGGCGTCCAGCATGGCTGTGTGCTGGGAATCCGCCTCGGCCTTCAGGAGTTGAATCGAGCCCTCCATGTCGCCGAGGTCAATCTCGATGATCTGGAACTCCTCGGCTGCTGGCATTAGCTCATCGCGTTTGGCAATCAGCGACTTGAGTTTCTTCAGCATTGCATTCTCCTTTTTCAGAGTCAGCGAGCCGTCGGTCATTATTCGGTTCTCTATTCGGTCTATCTCACCGATGGTCTCCGAAAGTTGGATGACCACCGACTTAGTTCCGTCATCGCTCCTCTTACCTCGGCGTTGGGTGATCAGTTCACGCATCTGGGCCTGGATCTCATCGCGCTTGGCCTGATGCACCTTGGCCTTGGCGCGTACCTCCTTCTGCTCGTCCAAGCGCTCCTTGATGCGTTCTCTGAGCTCTCTAGACTGTTGTTGGACGGAATCTCGTGAATCAGCGGCTCGACGCGCATTCTCATTGTGCCCAGTCCTCTGCTCACGCATCCGCCTGATTCTGGTCTCCATGGCATGGAGTCTGGTCCTGAGGTCGTCATCAGGCCCTGCTTCGTCATCAGGCACGCGGTGGCCAAAGGGGGGTACCCTTTGAACCGACCTGAATCACAGGCCCAGCAAGTTCAGCAGGAACGGGAGCATGGGCGAGAGCACCACGATTGTCGCCCCTACCATGAACAGGCCGCCCAGCGTCATCCTGATTCTCGTGAGCAGGTCCGACCTGACCTGCACCGTCAGAACCCGCCCAGATATCAGATTCCCTGCTCCGTCTTCAAGCCTCACGGTCACGGTGGCCTCGCCCATCGTCGAAGGCAGCAGACTCTGCCACACGATGCTGGTGGCCGAGATGATTCGCGGCAGCGACGAAGAGATATCGGCAGCAATGTGGTCCGAATCGCCGGAGAACGGCTCGATCCTGAGCCTATAAACGCACTCATGCGGCCTGAAGTCAGGTGTCTGGACCTTGAGAATCACGTCCCTCGGCTCATCTCCCTCATTGAGCACGAAGGTGAACAGGTTGGCCTGTCCAACAATCAGATTCTCCATGTCCACGTCGAGCCAAATGTCATCGCCGGTGCGCCCACTGGAGCGTCGCATCCTAATCCTGTCGTGCAGCCGAAAGAAGGGAGCGCACTCTGAGCGGGCGCGTGAGAGCAGTCGGTCCCAGGTCTCCTCACCCAGCTCAGGATGGCTGAATAGCCCAGCGATCGTAGATGAATCCACCATTGGCTCCAGTGCGGTCCTGAACTGCTCCTCGTCAATAAGGGAAGAGCGTCGCAGGTATAGCAGGTGCAGCAGGGTCTCCTGCAACTCCCTCCTACTGCTGTGCTGATGTATCTTGGAATCAAGTGATCCGAGGTACTGAGATATCCTGACTGCGAGCAGAGGATCGATGTGGGCCCTGATTACATCGGTGAATGGACGACTGAGCAGGGCAGGGTGGATCGGCGGTGAGAACGACTCCAGCATCCCCCAAGGCTCGCTGGTGTTGAAGCGAGGTCGGTCTGAGACCATGTGCACGCCGTGTCCGGAGAGCAGCGCGCCTGTCGAGAAGGCAACCAGTATCGGAGTGGAAACGACGTCATCGGGCAACCACAGGCTCGCCGCTAGCAGCACCGCTGCTAGGGCCATCAGTAGGATGGTAATTCCCAGTTGCCTAATCGCACCGTCTATGGTTGCTCTCATCTCGGCGTATCCGTGAGCGCTGTTGAAGGTCAGGCCAATTGTAGTCAACTCCTTTGCCTCGAGTCTGAAAATAGCCCTCGTGAGCACCATCAGCCTCAGCAGTATCAGCAGCAGAGCGGTGTCAGCCACTAACATCAGCAGAGACATGCCGTAAACTCCAGTCGACATACCCAGTCCCCCGACGGCTGCTTCGATGTGGTCGGCCCACCATTGCGGGTTTGATGTAGTGAAGGTCTGAGCCAGTCCGTAGAGGGCGACTACCATCAATGGGAGGAACAGGACTAGCCTTGCTCCGTCGCTGATGAGGAGTCTGTCAACTCTGAGCAGGTACTCCTCCTGCGATTTCAGCCTCTGTATCTTCTCGGCGACTCCTGGGCTGTGCTGCGGCTCGGATATTGATCGGGGTGGCATATCGGGGGCCGGGGGGACGGCCTCCTCCAAGGAGTCGGCCAATGCCTCAAGATCGCCTGTCTGGACCTCTGCCATCAGAACCCCTCCGGGGCCGGGGGGACGGCCTCCTCCAAGGAGTCGGCCAATGCCTCGAGATCGCCTGTCTGGACCTCTGCCATCAGAACCCCTCCTCGGTCCTAGCTAAGATGCGTAGCGAGATTGCTTTCGTCATCTCAATCACCGAGCCGTTGCACGAAATCCCTTCGTCGGTCGAACTGACCTTGGTCCCGACCCCCACGCCGGCCACTTCGAGGGTCCGGGCGTCGGTCGGCCTCATCACCATCATCTCGATGGTTGCCGTCGAACCTATCGGCAGAGCCGAGAGAGGCAGCAGCAATCCTGCCCTCATCGGTTCCATCTGCCTCTCTATGACCGGAATCCTCTCTCCACTCGGCGTCCTCTCAGGGTAACCCAGCATCTTGTCAAGAGCCATCTCTAGTCCTTCGTCTATGGCATGCTCGATTTTGCAAGCCGCCTCGAGGACATCACCTTCGAAACCGATGACCTCGGTCAGCAAGATCTCGATGAGTCCCTCACGCCGCTTAATCATCGCCGCTTGTTGGAAGCCCTCTGGTGTCAGCCTACAGCCCTTGTAAGGAATGTGCGTGACAAGATCTCGTCCTGCCAGTCGTTGGATCATCTCAGTGGTCGAGGCCGGGCTGACATCCATCATCTCTGCCAATTGGGTAGTCTTGACGATGGCGCTCGGTTTGTCTACATGNGCCTCGAACAGGCGTTTCAGATACATCTCCTCGAATTCACTGAGCTCAGCCATCTCCCTCACCCGACCTCGGCCATGAACTCTGTCCTGCAGGCCGGACACCTCGAGCGGACCGGCCTGCGCTCGATAGGAATCCTCAGTTTCTGGTCGCACTGCGGGCAGGACAATATCTCCTCAAGAGACCTCGCCACGGGTTCGCTGCTTGCAGAAGANTCCGCTGAGGCGTCCTCTCCAGAATCCTGCTCGNTTGCCTCTTCACCCTTCTCGGCATCGCCAGCGGAGAACTGCGTTGTGCAGGCCGGGCACCTCACAGATCCAGTGTGCTCGGTGGGGATGCTCAACCGCTGCTCGCAGCTGGGGCACTTGACCTCTCTCTTCTGAGGCGCTCTCTCTAGCCTGCGGGTAATCCGCGACTCTCTAAGAATCTTCGAACCGTCCTCCGTGCTCGGAGTCCTCTCGGATACCGATCTCCAGACTATCATCCCAACCAGAACCACAGCCAGACCCATGAACGCACCGTAGACGGCGGCCATCACATCAAACGGGAGCTCCCAGCCGCCTCCGCTCTCGGATTGTGAAAATATCGTCAGAGGGACTGAGGTCGTAGCGCCGTCCATCATCCAAACCACTTCGGCCTCGACCATCCTCGAGTCCGGCCACGGACCGATGCTGAGTACTCCAGGGTACGACTCACCCGCCGAAACTGCCAGGATATTTTCCTGCGCCAGCACCATGCCGTCGGATGTGCTCACCACTCTCAAAACGCCCGGGAGCGTCGCGGAGTCTCCAGAGTTGTTGAGCCAGTATGGCAGATTGAGGTAATCACCAGTCCCGGGGCTGTCCGGTTCGTGCGCCCCGATTGACACCGAAGGCGAGATGGAGGGGGCGGTCACGCTGGTCTGCCAAGTCAGGTTGGACGCTGAGTTAGAAGGAGACCAGCCGTCTGGTTCCAAGGTCACCAAGACGTAGTCGGCATCGGGTTGGCCCAAGTCCAGAGAAAGTGTCCTGAGTCCCGGGTCAAGGGTGATGCGAACCTCTGCACCTCTTCGGCGACACCCTGACTGACCAGTGACACAGAGAGGTTCACATCGCGTTGCTTCCCGTCGGAGAGGGACGCGGATATCTCGCAGTCCAAGCCGTGGGAGAGAGTCCACTCCACTGAGTCGAAACCTAGTCCCAGCGTCTGCGATTCATACACCTGAACCTCGAACGACCCGTTCAATTCCGCAGAGACCCCTCCGTCATCGCTCGTGACCTCCCAGTTCAGCTCTAGCGCTCCGGATGAGGCTGGTACGAGGGGGGCCGAGACCTCTCGACTGGATCCAGGGCTGATCGAGACCTCCTTGCCAACCCACAGGTTGCTCCCCGTAGAGTCAGAGATAACCAGCCTCACCGAACCCGAGTTTGAGCCCTGGTTGTTGACTAGGATGGAGGCAGTGAGCTCGTCCCCTATGTGGGCCGGCTCTCCGGCGACGGCGATGTCGGAGGAACCAGCTGGGTAGAACATCTTCTCCCCCTCACCAGAGGTAGAACTGGACATCAGTACCAAGACAAGGGTCAGCACAGCAGTTTTCCGCAGCCCCAATGATGCTGAGACAACACCCATTGCAAGTTCTCGGGGCAATCGGCTGTATGAATCAAACCCCTGTGCAAGGTCACATAGTGACCTTTAATGCGGGTTCTCCTGTGCCCCGAACCTATGGACACTGAAGCCCTGCTGACAGTGACTCCCGAGGAGCTCGCTCAGGCGCTCCTGCTGAGGAGGCAGGTGCTGAAGGAGGAGTTGCCCAACGTCATTCGCACCCTCGAGGCAGAGGAGGAGTCGCTGGAGCCTCGAGTGCAGAGGATTGTGACCTCACACCGCGCTTCGAACGAGAAGGTCGCCCAGTTGAAGGAGAGACGCAACCGGGCGCAGAAAGAGGCGGGGTCTATACTGGGCCAAGTGAGAATGAACAGAGACAGTCTTGCCGAAAGCGGCAAGATGGTCAATCTGGACCCCAACTGGAAGAGGGAGAAGCTCTTGGATGAGCTCGAGCAGATCGAGGACAGCATCCAGACCTCGGCTCTGGACCATATAGCGGAAAGGAAGCTGCTTGATCGCAGGAAGAAGCTGCTCGAAGAGAATGACCGTTGGCTGAGGTCAAGACGTGATTCCAATCCCGAGATGGCGAGCTTCATTGACTCCAGAGCAGAGATGAATACACTCTACAGAGAGGCTGACAAAGCCCACAGAAGCATGATTGAGATTGTCGAGAAGGCACAGCCGATGCATGAAAAGAAGGTGATACTCACGGCGGAACTGAGAGACATAAGAAGGCAGTTGGACAGAGCCAAGGAACTGCTCGCACAGTCCGACTACGCCATCGCTCACTGGGAAAGGCGTCTGAAAGACGGTTTCGGGGAACTCGGAGGGGGCTTCCCGAATCTCATGGCGGCCAACACCCGCGTAGCCGAAGGGGGTAGGTCATCCTTCGCTCGCAGCTCCAAACCGAAGCGCAGCAGGAATCGTCAAGGGGGTGAAGAGGAATGAGTGGAGGTGCGAGGAACGATACATTCGATGACCTCGAGGAGATGGACCACAGCGACATCAAAGAGATGCGCGGCGACCTCGAGCGTGATCTCCGTTCTGTCGATAGGCAGCACCGTGAACTAAGGGATGAGAGGGGAGACCAGATAGATCTAGTGCGCTCCCTGAGGTCCGCAGTAGGCGAAATGAAGTCGGCTGATGGCGCTAGGAAGGGTTTGCTGAGGGAGTTCCACTCGGTAAGGAAGTCCGCCGAGGAGGCGCGCCAGAAGAGGGATTCTGTGAACGTCTGCATCCCCCCTCCTGCAGACGTACTCGCCGATTGGCTCGGCGAGACCCACCGCAGGATGGTGACCATAGACAATGACTTGACAGCCGTGCCGACTTTGGCTAGGGAGTTAGATTCGTTCGGGCGCTTTTTTGAACTCCAAGCCGCTATAGCCAGGAAGATGGAGTCGGAGGAAGCCCACAGCGAATATGTCGGCCATGTCAAGAAGATGAGGGATGTGACCTCTAAGCTCGATGCGACTAGAAAGAGCAGCAAGAAGAAGGTAGATGGTGCTCTCGACGAGACTGAATTAGACTCAGATAGCATCTCGCGCTCGGACATCCGAAAGACCAGCCGACGCATCGACAAGATCGACAAGAAGCTCGATGAACTCAGTTCCGAGAGGAAGGGGTTGCGCGTGAGACTTGGCAGAATCAAGGCCTACCAGAAGGTGACTCTCAGGGGTGACAGAGCAATCCGTCTGGCCGACGTGAAGGACAGGGCCCAGAGTGGCGGTTCGTTGGATGCCAGCGAACTCGATGCCCTTTTGAACTCGGGAGGGCTGTCTGAGATAGCCGGGTCCGAGTCGTCTGACGAACAGCCCAAGCCTAAGGTCAAGAAGGGTCGGAAGAAGAAGGGAATGAGGTTGGGCGTTACCCGTGGGGGCTCTAGGAGGGGCACCCGGGCTGCCCGTAGAGAAGGTGACGAATGAACATCGGATTCGCTTCCGCCAGCCCTAAATGAAGCATCAAGTTCGGTAATACAGGAGTCTGAGGGTGGCTATGGAATTCGACGAGGTCAGAGGGGTTCTACAGCCTCTATGGGACTCTCTTGGCAGTAAGTCATCCAGCCACAGGGACTCCAGAGACGAATGGAACGCCAAGGTCAGGGAGTTCCTCGATAAGAGGAACGAGACCAACCGGGAGGTGAAGGAACTGATCAACGAAGTCCAGACGCAGAAGGCGATTAGGGACGAAGCGAACCAGAAAGTCAAGGAACTCAAGGGAGTCCGGGCCGAGCTTTCAGATTATCTCAAGGGAGTCAGGGAGAATCTGCGGGCCAAACTCGCTGAGCAGCAGGAGAATCACGAGGAACTATCACGGAAGCGCACTAATCGCGGCCCCTCCGCAAG
>JGI24817J26689_1000305_pt1 | contig 11746 bp, 10 predicted proteins | sample METZYME_3_300m_FD_26689 | JGI IMG/M metagenome (IMG submission 26689) | reverse complement strand
TTTCTTGGCATTGTCCCAAGCACCACCAGCGTTGGCCATGAATAGCGCCATCAGCACACCGGTAACGAGTGCCCCAGCCAGAAGCCCGCCTAGGGCCGCCGCGCCGAGTACAGTTCCGACAATTACTGGAGCAGCGATTGCAGTCAGTCCCGGAGCCACCATCTCGCGCAGAGCCGCCTGAGTAGAGATCTCAACGCATCGGGCACTGTCGGGCTTGACGCCCTCTCTACCCTCTAGAAGACCGTCTATCTCGCGGAATTGGCGACGAATCTCGGTGACCATATCGCCAGCAGCCTTGCCGACGCTGGTCATCGTCATCGAGGCGATGACGAATGGCAGCGCACCACCGATTAGTAGTCCGATGACGACTATCGGCTCAGTCAGACTGAGGTCAGCGGCCGCAATCCCGCTCGAGGTCTTGAATGCGGCGAACAGAGCCAGAGCGGTCAGAGCCGCTGAGCCAATGGCGAATCCCTTGCCGATAGCAGCGGTGGTGTTGCCGATGCTGTCGAGACCATCGGTAATCTCACGGACATCTGAGCCAAGATTGCTCATCTCTGAAATCCCTCCAGCATTGTCCGCCACCGGACCATATGCATCGACGGTCATCGTGACGCCGACGGTAGCAAGCATGCCCATGGCGGCCATTGCGATTCCGTACAAGCCTAGATCGCCGCCACCCATGTAGTGATTAGCGCCGTAGATGCCGCCTGCGATGAGGACGATGGGCAGGAATGTTGACTGCATCCCAACCGAGAGGCCAGCGATGGCGTTGGTAGCAGGGCCAGTCTTGGACATCTCTCCAATGTGAGGAATCGCCTTAGGAGATACTCCGAAGACATCCTCAATCCCAGTGTAGTACTCGGTGACGAGTCCGATTGCAATTCCAACTATGCTACCGATGATTACTGCAATCATCGGGTCGGTGCCTGTATCTAGTCCGAGGTAGCCGATTCCGAACCAACCACCTATCCAGAATAGGATGGCGCCGATGAAAGTGGTGTTCCGCAGGGCCGCAGCGGCATCTCCNCCCTTCATCAGTTCCATGCTAAAGACACCGACGATGCTCGCCGCGTATCCGACGAAAGCAAGGAAGAGTGGGAGTATGACATAGTGCTCCCCCATGTCAGTAGAGGCTTGAGCTATGACCATAGCAGCGATGATTGAGCCTACGAATGACTCGAAGATATCCGCCCCCATTCCTGCCACATCTCCCACGTTATCGCCAACGTTGTCAGCGATGACGCCGGGGTTTCGAGGATCGTCCTCGGGAATTCCGGCCTCGACCTTTCCGACGAGGTCAGCTCCGACATCGGCGGCTTTGGTATAGATTCCACCACCCACACGCGCGAAGAGCGCTATTGACGAAGCACCCATTCCGAAGCCAGCGATGTTCTGTACAGCTTCACCGGTGCCTAGCCACATGGCCATTACTGAGATGCCCAGAAGTCCAAGTCCCCCTACAGACAGACCCATCACGGCTCCGCCATTGTAAGAAACAGCAAGCGCTGCGGACTGTCCGCCCTCAGCTGCGGCCATAGCCGTGCGCCCATTGGCGCTGGTAGCCGCGCGCATGCCACTGAAACCAGCGACGACGCTTGCCGCGGCACCAGCGAGGAACGCCACTGCCGTCTCCCATCCGGTATCCGGATTGACATACAACGCCGCGGCAACCACTGCGATGAATATGGCTAGATACCTATACTCTGCATTCAGGAAGGCCATGGCGCCATTCTGAATCTGCTGAGTAATGTCCGCGACAATTGGATTGCCAATCTCTATTTTGTTGATCTTATTGTACAGCATGAAAGCAATCAGTAGTCCTACTATTGCTGTCCCTGCTCCGATTTCTTGGATGTTCTCTATCTCAATCATACTGTTCACCTGTCGCCCCGCCGACCCAAGACTCGCTTATAATCCAAATCCCGCGCCTCCGCCCCGAAGGGGCGGACGAATCAGGCCCCTAAGACAGTGGAAGCGAAAGAGGACAGGATGCCGGCTCCATCGTGTTCTCTCTGGAACGAATCCAACTCTTCCTGACTGATGTGACCCCATTCGAAGGCGCGCTCGATGCGAGCCTTCGCAGCTTCTGGATGGAACTGCACCCCCCATGCTGGGAGGCACTTGCCGTCTTCGTCGAGGACTCTTACCGCGGTTACGAGGTTGTGGTCTGTATGGCCGAGCAGCGAGCAGCAATCAGGAACTGTCACGACATGGTCCCGGTGAGTGAACAGCACAACCGGGGCGTCTCCGGGGCCCGATCTCCTTGAGCCGAACAGTGAATCACCCCTGCCCTCGTTGGTAAGTTCAAGGTCAGAGACCCCGTTGAACAGAGTTTCTTCCCTGGTAATCTTCGCCCCCAACGCTTTGCACAGCAATTGATGCCCGAAGCAGATCCCGAGTGTTGGAGTTCCCGACCTCGCCGAAACCCGCAGGAGCGACGCTCCGCCATCCATCCAGTCCTCCCAAATTGAGACATTGCGACGCGAGCCGCTGCAGTACACGGCGTCGACTCCGAGGCGCTCCAGCCACTCCGCTGTCAGCTCGTCGTCGCCGTGCATCGGCATAGCGATTCTGCGAAAACGCACCGGATTGCCTGAAATCTCGACAACGCACTCCTGCCAGAATCCGTATTCGTCGTCCCAGTGAGGCACATCGTCATCCGTCAGAGCAACCTCTCCCTCCGACTGCGCCCTCTCTCCGACCTCGAAGGATTGCATCTGAGGGGTGAGTAGCAGAACCTCTACGCTGCCGGCCTCAGCCAGAGGCCTGATTATCTCCTGATTGCCGCCGTGACCGAACTGAGAACGCTCGACCAGAAGGTCGAGCAGCATCACCCTCGTGTGCGCACCCATAGCACCTCAGAGGGGCAATTGGTTGAAAGGCCACCCCATGGACTGCGATGCCGGAGGGAACCTCGGATGGTGGACAAGCAGACGATTCTTGATTCGGTCGGACCGGTTCAGGCCGTGCTCGATGCACACGACGGGGTGGTCAACGTGATGGATACCACTGACGGCGTGATTATGATCTCCCTCGAGGGCGGCTGCACTGGCTGCAGCGCCACCCCTATGACTGCGATGCAGATCTACTACTCGCTGATGAAACTCGATGATGTCGAGGACGTCGTCTTCGCGAATGGGGAGTTACCCGCTTACATGCGCGCGTTCATCGACGACAAGCTCTCAGGGGAGTGACTACTCCTCCTCAGCGCGCATCTTCGCAATTTTGTGTGGATTAGCTTCTCCCTGCACGTCCTTGCCCTTGATGTTCATTGTCCCTGCTAACGCCACTATCACGGCTACCACAGCCATCGGCCTAGCTACGTTCCTAGAGCCCCAGAGCTCCCCTCCCATGTAGTGCAGGCCGAACAACAGGACAGCCGATACGAGGCATAGCACGGCTATCACTCGCTGAGCCAGCATCTCACCGGACTCGGTGCGAGAGAAGGTACCTATTGACATCCAGAGCAGCACAGCAACGCTGCACAGACCCACCGAGGCCGTCTCTGCTAACGCCACCACATCCATGCCGAGCCGTGCGCGGGGCCGCTTGAGTATGTTGGGGAACTCCTCCTTCTGTCACCTAGGGACAGAGTCAAGTCGAATGGCTACTGGTTGAGGATGTGGTCAAGTCGTCCGGGTGGAGTTTGCCGAAGGCGAGGTCGGAGGGCCCCCCCTTCATCACCAAGTCGCAGATCGTCACGGTCCTCGAACAGGTCGGGGTACTGCTCGAACTAGACGGGGCCAATCAATTCCGAGTCATCGCCTACCAGAATGCCAGCCGCGCACTAGCCTCGCTCGAGGAGGACCTGCTGACGGTGGTGCGCGAGGAGCGCATCACCGATGTCAAGGGAATCGGCAAGGGTTTGGGCGGGCTAATCAGCGAGGCAGTGCTGGAGGGCTCGTGGGGTGAGTTGCTCTCACTCTACGAACGTATCCCCTCCGGACTGATGGAGATTGTCGGAATTCCCGGGTTGGGGCCGAAGCGTGCCCGTACCCTGTACGAGGAAATCGGGGTGGACTCGGTCGAGTCGCTGAAGGCGGCGTGCGAGATGGGGCATATCGCACCGTTGTCGGGGTTCGGGGAAAAGAGCCAGCAGAAGTACCTCGAGGGAATCGAATTGCTGCGCCGCTATCAGGGACGTAGCAGGATGGACGTGGGCCTGCTTTATGGCCAAGCCCTAGAAGAGAGAGTCTCCACTATATCAGGGGTCATCAGAGCCGAGCTCGCGGGAAGTGCCCGAAGGCGCAGGGAGACCATCGGAGACCTCGACATAGTAGTAGGGGCGGAACCCGGAGACCACGACTCAGTTATCGAGGCCATACTCGCCTTCCCTGGGATCGCCGAGGTCAAGGGGCACGGCGAGTCGAAGGTCAGTCTCATCCTCGAGGCCGACATGCTTGGAGGGGACGGTGGTCGCGGCAGCGATGCGACCATTGACGCACAGATTAGGATAGTAGCCCCAGCGACATTCCCGTTCACTCTGGCCTACTTCACCGGCTCCAAGGAGCACAACATCAGGATGCGGCAGACTGCAATAGACCGCGGCCTCCGCCTCAATGAGTTCGGTCTGTTCCCCGGGGAAGCCGCCGGCGACGCCATCGGCTTGGAGGCCGCCAAGCACACTCTCGAATGCGTCGATGAGGCCGATATCTACCGCCACCTCGGGATGTCTTGGGTGCCGCCCGAGATGCGCGAGGACATGGGCGAGATGGAGGCCGCAGCAGAGGGCGGCACCGGTCTTCCGACACTGATCGAGCCCTCTGACATCAAGGGGGCGCTGCACAACCACACAGTGGCCTCGGACGGCACCGCGACACTCGAGGAGATGGCCCACGCGGCGATGGAGCTGGGCTGGGAGTACCTCGGCATCGCCGACCACTCCGAGGTGCTGAACATCGGTGGCAGGCAGATTGGGGTCTCCGCGGCGGACGTACCCGGTCAAGCGGAGTCAATCAGGGCTCTGAACGAGCAGTGGCGAGACTCCAATACCGACTTCCGCCTGCTGCACGGCAGCGAGTGCGACATCCTAGTCGACGGCAGTCTCGACTACCCCGAAGAGGTGCGCAACTCACTCTCACACGTGGTAGGGAGCGTGCATGCGCTTGGCAGTTGGAGGGGGCGCGACGAGATAGCCAACACCGAGGCTCTCATTCGGGCGGTAGAGGACCCCACTTTCACCATCCTCGGACACCCGACAGGTCGCATACTGCAGGGCAGAGAAGGATTCCCCGTTGACATGCACGCCGTCCTTCGCAGAATGGGGGAACTCAACTCCGAGGGCGAGCTGAAGGCGGTGGAGATCAATGCGTCCCCGTACCGGCTCGACCTCGATTGGAGGCTGTGCAAGTACGCCAAGGAGCAAGGCGTCCCCATCTGCATCAACCCCGATGCCCACGACACCGACGGCCTGCGGGACTTCTGGTTCGGGGTGCAGGTCGCCCGCAAGGGATGGCTCGGCGCCGCTGACGTGCTTAACACCCGCAGCGGTGCGGATATTGAGGACTTGTTCGGCCTTTGACGAACCTTATCATGCGAGAGCACGAGGGCGCCCTATGCGACTGATGCGAGCCATCGTCTTCGCAGCTATCGCAGTCTTCCCGGGTATCCTGCTCGCCCTGTTCGCATATCTGCTGCTGGGGGGTCCTTCCGAGTCGACCGAGTGGGAGGCTTGGATGTATGGTCCCTGTTACGGGGTACCCGGACTCTGCGTACTCGGTGCCTTCATCATAGGGCTGAAGGAGGACGCGGGGGAATAGCATGCGGCGGGCCGAGAAGGCGAGAGAGATCGGTCGCATTCTGGATGAGCTATATCCCGAGCAACCGATTCCTCTGGAACACAGCGACCCGTATACCCTGCTGGTCGCAGTCATGTTGTCGGCGCAGACCACGGACAAGAAGGTCAACGAGGTGACGCCGGTGTTGTTCGAGGCCGCAGACTCTCCTGGGCGCATGACCTCGCTCACTGTCGATGAGATACACGCCATCATCCGAGAGATTGGCCTTGCCCCCACCAAGGCTCGCAACCTCAAGCGAATGGCAGAGCAGATAGTGGAGGACGGAGGAGGGGTGAGGCCGGATTGGGACTTCCTCGAGTCACTGGCAGGAGTCGGTCACAAGACCGCCAGCGTGGTCATGGCGCAGGCCTTCGGAGTACCTGCCTTCCCGGTCGACACCCACATCCACAGGCTAGCAGCGCGTTGGGGGCTCTCCAACGGCAGCAATGTCGTCAGGACCGAACGTGACCTCAAGAAGATCTTCTCCGAAGGCACATGGATTCGCAGGCACCTGCAGATCATCTATTTCGGCAGGGAGCACTGCCCGGCCCTACGCCACGACCTCTCTCAGTGCCCGATCTGCTCATGGGCGTCAACGAAGAAGCGCATCCGAGAGGAGATGCGGAACTGATTCACCGTCGGTTTTGTAGCCGTTGAACGACTCGCAGTGCCATGGGGGATACGGTGGAACTCAATGTGGGCGATGCGGCCCCTGAATTCGAAGCGACTGTGACTGACGGATCTAGCATCAGACTGTCGGAGGTGCTGAGCTCAGGTGATGGCGTGATACTCTACTTCTACCCGCGCGACAACACCTCGGGATGCACAGTTCAGGCCTGCGACTTCCGCGATAGCTTCGGCCGGTTCACGAATTCGGGATGGAGGGTCATTGGAGTCTCCACCGATTCGGCCCAGAGTCATCAGAAGTTCATCGACAAGAACTCCCTGCCGTTCGAGCTCGTAGTCGATGACGACTTCTCTCTGCACGAAGCATATGGTACTTGGAGAGAGAAGAGCATGTACGGCAAGACGTACATGGGGACCCTGCGCTCGACATTCGTCATTGATTCGAACGGAACTCTGCGATGGGTTCGTTACAAGGTCAGCCCGAAGGGCCACGTCGAAGAGCTGCTTTCGGAACTAGGGGTCGTCTGATGGACGTCGACGAGCGCCGTAGGCTGGTGGAGGTGTTCCTCCGCCGCTGCGTCACCTACGCTGACGCATCAATCGAGCGGAAGAAGCAGCGCGGCGAGGACGAGGGAATCATCGCCCAGTGGCAGGCCTACCGAGATTTCACCGAGCACGCGGCTGACGAGGTCGCCTCAGGGGTTCTCGATACGTGGCTCGAGGACGAGTCTCAGACCTCGGACTCCGGCAGTTGATTCCAGATCGCCATGCCAAGCTTGTGTCTAACGGTATCCACCCTCATCCGCGCTCCTGCCACCATCAGTAGGGTGTCTGACTCGTTCAGCGAGAACACAGGGTAGCCTATCCCCTCGCCCATGGCCCGCACCCTCCTCTTGCAGACGTCCTGCTGGCTGGGCATGTGAGTGAGTGAACCAAGGTCGACCAGCATCATGTCGCCATCCATCAGGNCCTGCTCCATGCCCTGCAGCGGTAGACGATGCAGGTCATCCGGCNTCAAGTAGACAACTCTCCNATTNGGCCGAGGGGTCATCCTGCCGGTCCTCTCTGACCAAGTGTCCTCTCCGAGATCGTGGAACCGATCATCGGCCTGCGGACCGGGGTCGACGGACATCCTCTTGGGCTTCGCCGGCCTCTGCTGCACCTTGGATGGGTCGGGCAATCCGAGGAGCCTGTATAGGTTGACCACGGTCTCGGGCGAGTCTAATCATCAAAGAGGGCTTCGATGTCCTTGTTGTCCAGAGCCTCATCTACGGACGCTGTGACAGTCCCCGGACCAGCCTCTTCGGCTACTTCTTCCTACGGCGACTCTCCAGTCAGTTCCTTGAATGCATCCGCAAGTCCACCGTCCATACTCTCGGATTCCTCTGGATCCATCGGCTCGGGAATCTCAGACGCCCCCTCTGCCTCTGAATCGCCTTTGCCATTCCTAGGNCCCCGTTTCCTCTTCTCAGCGTCGAAGGGATCGTAGTCGGGGTCGTCGAAGGCGTCGTCCATCGAGACCCTCCTGCTCCTGCGCCGACTTTTCTCCATCACGGATGCCTCGACGACAACTTCGGGCGGACGCATCCTCAGAATCAGCACCGTGACGAGAATGGCTATCAGTCCGAGCAGACCGATGTAGATGCCATAGTCGGCCATTAGCACGCCGAAGCTGAATGGTTCCTTCTGCACCTCAATGACCAGGGTGATGGATGAGCCACTACCTTCGTCGAAGGCAGTCATCTGGATTGTCCTTGTGCCTTCGCTGGCAAAACTCACCTCAATCCATGGTCCTTGCCTATCGACATCGTTAGCGGGATCCCCATCACCGTCGCTATCCTTGCCTATGTCCAAATCCCAAATGTAGATCATGTTCTCCATGTCGAACTGCGAATCGGTGGTGCCGTTTGTGGACAGGAAGATGACATCCCCTTCTGTGGGCCTGTAATCACTGGTCGATGCCCTAACATCCGGGTCGACATTGTTTACGCTAATCGAGATAGTGATGCTTGCGCGCTCACCATCGTCGTCAGTGACGTGGAAGACGATGTAATCGGGAGCCATGGTCGCATCAGGCCATGCGTGAGCGAGGTGAAGTGACTCGATGTCGCAGTCATCGGTGGCGTTGCCCTCCGAGTCGGAGTTGGCATAGGGGTCTAGGTCGTAGCAGGTGATTAGGTTGGGTAAGTCGCCCAAGGTATCGCTCACCTGAATTGACAGTTGCACCAACTCGTCCTCAGCCACAGGTAGTAATGGCGCGACCGGTGAGATAGATGGAGCCACGTTGTTCACAAGGAATTGTATGATCAGTGTCTCAGTGCTGGCTCCATCATCATCAACCACTTGCAGAGTAGCGAGGTGCTGCCCTGAGAAGTTGTAGGTGTGTCCGAATTCGCTCTGGTAGCCGGTGCTGCTGATGATTAGTTCCGGCTGCAACTCCGCATCGGGCGACCAGTGGTGTTGGAGTCCGCCAAGATCGTTCGCTGAGTCATCTGCCCATCCACGGAAAACCAGCTCATCGCCTTCGTCGACAGTGTACCTCGCGTTGGCTCCGAGCATCTGGGGGATGAGTCTGTTTGGCCCTGACCAAATCTCGGCTTGCGGGTTGGTGGGGGCTATGTTCGTGACATCAATGGTCAACGTGTCGTCTGTGGTGGCCCCGTCGTCGTCCATCACTGTGACTCCCATGGTGAACGAACCCTCAGATTCAGGGGTGACCGTGCACCGTACCCCGACCTGCCCCTCGTCGCATGGTAAGTGCCACTGTATTTCGATAGGTGCTTCTTGGTTCAGCGTGTCCATGTCCCCGCTTTCCTCGACATCAAAGGTAACCGGTGAAAGCACCGGTACTGAGGACTGATCCACCCCAATCTCAACATCCGGGGGTCTGTTCATTATGGTGATGTAAGACTCAGCGTAGTCCTGATCATTCTCGTCATCTGTGATTGTTAATGAGACTAGGAAAACACCGTCGTCATTCCAAGTATATCCTTGGGCACAGTCTTCCTCGACCGAAATCCAACTCTCGCCGTCAAGCTTCTCGACTGTGAACTCGCAAGTCAAGTCACCTCCATCCGGGTCATATGACGATAGACCGTTGAAACTCACTTCTGACAACGTCAGTGAATCCGAGGCAATTGAGAGAGATGCGGTAGGCAGCCGGCCGATGAAAAGGGTGAACGAACCCTCGTTGTTTGATCGATTACCGTCTGCGACTACTTCCTCGTTAGGATCGACTGTGAAAGTCAGGCTGATATCACCGGACGGTTGGTTCCCAGGAACAGTCCAAACAACGTCGACCCTCACCTCCTCGAGGCTCGATAGACTTGGAATCTCAGTTGAGGAAGTCGAGCCGTCGGGGGCATTGACTACCAAAGTGGTTGCTGGTGAATTTGAGAGTCCCCTGTTGAGAACCGGGACACTGAAAGTCAGCTGGTCATCAGGTATCGCATTGAAGCCTATGTTGTTGTCCAGTGTGACCGTCCTGTTGCCCCTGGTCCTCTCAACGGTGACGCCTTCAGCACGTGAGACAAGGTCGATTGCGTGAACTTCGGGGTCAATTGTCACTGTAGAAGTGCCTAAGATTAAGTTTGAAGGATTTGTTCCACTGGCCCANACAATGATTCCATGACTCCCTATCTCTCCCTGAGTGGTTGTGCCATCGGGAAGGTGACCTGTGTTGAATGTAAGGAAGGCAGAACCATTTGATGCGGTAGTAAGGTTGTGTTGGAATGCAGTGCCGCTACCTCCGTTTATCCATCTGTCATACGCTCCAATCTCGTATCGAAATCTGACATATTCATCAGCCACGGGCTGGCCTTGGCTGGTCACATTAATCCAAGCCGACATCTCGAAATCCAGAGGCGATAGCGGATGCTTAACTTCGACAGTGATTTGCTTCGCCCTGCTGGCCGCTTGGTATGTGGTGAGTTCGTGCTCGGCTTGAATTCCNAGGCCNGCNACTGAATACGAGGTCCGGATATCTCCCCTGATTGCCGGACAGTACCACTTGTATCCGGTCTCATCCCCATTGTCNTCATAGTTCGTTATGTTGTAAGATTGCGNGCANCCGNTGTAGNATGTGCCTGGNTAGCCTTGGCTAACNACTTCCCAACTGGTGGTATTGCTACTAGTGCTGTCAGAGGGGATTGTCACGTAATCGCTCGTGCCGCTATAGTCGGTCTCTACGGTGTAGTCGGTTTCCCAAACCTCGCCCACACTAAGCGGGAAGTCGTAGCCCTCCGATGATGGAACATAGGTGTTTGTAACGGTCAAATCTGCTATGTGTTCTGTGACAGTAAACCACAAGATTTGAACGATGAAATCGATGTCGAAAGTAGCCACTTCACGAAACACAGACAAATCTGAAACACTAATCCATTCTTCGGTATCCATGTATACACGTAAGTCACCAGACTGCCCATCTATGCTTACGCCCTCGGCCTCATAGTAGGCATCCCCTACAACTTTGTAACACATTAAGTCCAGATCCCAATCTATCTCGCCATCGCCATCGACATCACACCACATAATGTCCGATACTGTCTGAGTCAGAGTTCCTTCAAGATACTGAACATTCGAACTGACCCCCGAACTGGCAACGAAGGCACCTACGTCGAGGTAGCCATCATAGCTCCAAGCATCGTTTATCTTCCATGAGGGCACATCTACCAGATTTACCGACCTAACTGAAGATTCCATTATTCGCAAGTCTGAGAGTTCCTCAGGAGGCGCTTTCACGTCCATGAAAACGCCGGACTGAGAAGATATCACTATCAGAAGNGCGAGTCCGAAAGACAGCCTCGCGTGTGAGCGCATGCCTCGCCGGAACGGCGAGGAACGCATCAATATCACCCCTGCGGGCCTCAAATCTACAGCAGATCCGCCAATTCGTCNTGGATGAACTGGACCGCCTCGAGGATCTCGGCCTTGGCGCGGGCGCCGGTAATCACCATCTTGCCGCTGCCGAATATCAGGCAGACAACCTTGGGGTAGTCGAGTCTGTAGATTAGCCCTGGAAACTGCTCGGGCTCGTACTCGACCTTGTCGAACGGTAGGTGGAAAGTGAGGTTGTTCAGGTTCAGCTTGCGCGGCAGCGCAGCCAGTGGTTCACCCTCGCGGATGCCGCGGATTCGCTCGTCCTCGTCTGCGACCTCCTCGTCGGTGGCCGCGCGGATGCCATCGGAAGTGTCAATCACGCGGGTGTTGTTGTCGTCCATGCGGGCCAGACCGGCGTAGTCCTCGGGGTAGAACAGTGAGTAGGTGGCGACCATGTTCTGGACCTCAATCTCGACATCCTTGAGATCCCATGTTTCTATCCCTGCAGCACGCAGGTCATT
>JGI24817J26689_1000299_pt1 | contig 11876 bp, 9 predicted proteins | sample METZYME_3_300m_FD_26689 | JGI IMG/M metagenome (IMG submission 26689) | reverse complement strand
GGATATATCTTCAGTGGATGGAACAGTATAAGCCTTCCTCCTTTAAGCTATGGTTACTTCAGTTTAGCAGGATTTTTGTGCATAATTCCAATGACCATGGTTATGGTACCACAAGGAGCAAAACTGGCTCACAGCTTGGATAAAGAAAGACTCAAACGCTGGTTTGCAATTTTTCTCCTGCTGATCTCCTTGCGAATGCTTTACAAAATATACTACTGATTCATTTGTGTCTATGAAGAATTCCAGATCAAAACCTTTCGTGATAGGAATCAGCGGTGGTTCTGGTTCAGGTAAATCAACAATTATAAATGAGATTGTAGAACGCATAGGTCCGGAGAAAATAGCTGTACTACACCATGATGCATATTATCGGCACAGGCCTGAATTATCATTTGAAGAGCGTACCATAATTAATTTTGATCATCCGGATTCATTGGAAACAAAACTTTTAATGAAACATCTGGTACAACTGATTTCCGGGGAAAAAGTTGAAGTTCCTATTTATGATTTCCCACAGCATTTGCGGAATTCCAAGACAAAAAAAATATCCCCCTGCCAGATATTGATTGTAGATGGAATCCTGGTTCTGAATGATTCTCAACTCTGCGAATTAATGGATTTAAAAGTCTTTGTTGATGTACCTTCAGACTTAAGATTCATCAGGAGGTTGGATCGTGATATCAACGAGCGAGGACGTTCTGTCACATCAGTAACCGAACAATATCTTGCTACCGTTCGTCCTATGCACGAAAAATTTGTTGAACCCAGCAAGCAAAACGCTGACATCCTTATCCCTGGAGGCGGAAACAATGTGCAAGCTGTCAGGGTTTTGTCTGCACTTTTGCAAACACTTCCTGCAAATTAAAGTTTCAGTTCCGCAAAAACAGTTCTCATCACCGCAATTCAAATTCCTTTTCAAGTATTTGAAGAACTTCATTTCGTTGCTTGGAACGGGCATAATCAGCAGCCGTTTTTTTATTAAAATCAACTACAAATGCATCACCGCCTTTATTGAGCAGTAAACCTACTGAACCTGTTCTTCCTCTTCCTGCTGCCAGCATTAGAGCTGTTTGACCATTATTATTCTGCATATTAACACTTGCTCCTCGTTTTAACAGTTCCCAAATAACCTGCAAATTGCCCCTCTCGGCTGCCCACATTAGTGCTGTCCAGCCTTCGTTAGTGCGTGAATTCAGATTTGCCCTTGATTCCAAAAACATTTTTACCAGCCGTAAATTACCGTAATATGCAGCCCACATTAACGGTGAAAAATTACCTTTATCCGGATCAGCACCATGTTCCAGTAATACTTTTACAATGGCCTCATTTTTCATTGACGAAGCCCAAACCAGTGGAGTGTCTTCAAGTCCATCTGAAGTGTCAACATTCGCCCCATATTCTGCCAGCAGCTTTACCAGTTCAGTATTTTGCTGTTTGACCGCATGCATCAAAGGTGTATATCCATTGAGATCCTTCAGTTCCAAATCAACACCTTCATCAATAAATCTTTCAACTTCAGCTAAATTTTCTTTTTTTACCGCCTGGATAAAGGAACTCTCCGGTGTTGTCTGCATTAAATAACTTTGTGCCACTTCACTTTTTACAAACAAAAATGATTTATTGTCGGACAATAAGACATCATAAATTTTGCCGGATTGATACTCCGGCCAGAGTAAAATCAATAACGTGATAGCCACGCTGGTAAAACTAAAAAACAGGATCCAACCTAACAAAAGCCAGCGTGAATAATTTTCATTAACTACTTCCCGAAATGTATTTTCTGCTTCTTCCTGCTTTTCATCCTGACCGGATTCCCGATGGTAGTCCGTTTTATTTTGATCTTCCTCAGTCTCAACAATTAGATCCTGATTGGTGGAATCTTTGCGTCTTTTGGAAAAGTAAGGGCTTGAGAAACGAGAAAAATATTTTGGCTTTATCCTGAATGGATCTTTTTCTTGTTGCTGCTGTTCAAGAAGTTGGGGTCTGCCTTCGGAAATCGACAATAGAATTCCTGGATCAATCTGAGAACTTCCGGAAATAGTAATGGGTATATTTTGCAGTCGTACGTGCCTGATAACTAATCCCAGGAGTTCCTGTGTATCATGGCTTATGACTTGCAGATTGTTTAAATCCAGATTAACCTTCTCCGAATTACTTGAAGAAATACCCTTTTCAAGTGCATGCATTGCCGGCTTGATATCTACATGCCTCAACTCATCAACGACTTTCAAAGTCGCAATTTGATTTTTTTCAGTGAAAACAATTCGATTTAGCATTTTACTTAGTCAATGTTGGCAGGAAGGTTGCAGNATGTTTNACAGGTAACTATAATTGTTTTCTCCTGTAGAATCAGCAAAAAACACACCAANTTTTTGACAATTTNCAAATGAAATATTTTAAGNATAAATTGATTTTGGTACAGTTTATTTTTGCCTTGAGTATGAACACAGCACTGGCAGAAGAATTGTCAGACTATGTATACTGGAAAGATCAGCAGATTGCTCAGCTAGAAGAACTCACTTGGAAATTGGTTGACTCAGTTCAAAGTATGGGATCCAAAATCAGTTCCGTGGCGATTTCGAATATTTCATACGGAGATACCCTGCCAAGTAGTTTCCGCAAAGTTGCTACTGCACGTTTACAACAAACACTCACCAGTCAGAAAAAGTTGAAGGTGAGCGTCTGCGAGGCATGTAGTCAAATTCGAACCGACATTTCTGGCAGTTTTCTTAAAATTAGTCGTGGAATCGCTGACGACAAATTTCGTCGAGAGATTGCCAAAGAATTAAATGTTAATGGATTCCTTGATATTGCCTTGTTTACAAGCAAAGGACAACTCTCGATTTCACTTAATGCATATGAGGCAAAAAATGGAGAAATTGTTTTTTCTAAAATTGTGACCGGAAGGCCGCCCAAAAGTGGGTCTTACATACATGCTTTCTACGGCAAGATGACGGTCCCAATTAAATTCACCAGTGATTCATCTGGCCAAATCACAGTTGATCACCAGGCTAGAGTTCTCGGCGGGGAAAAAATGATTAGACTTGCAGATGACTGGAGTTTAACTGGAGGGGGTTCATTTTTGAGTGATGACAATTCCAACTTGACAGATAAATATGAGAAAGCAATCACTGGATTTTTGATTGATGGCACAATTGGATATGACCTTTTCAACTTTGGCGGTGACCAAGTATCATTTGGGCTAATAGCTGGTTTAGGTATGATGACTGTTACACCATTCAGTAATCCGGCATATTTCAAAACAGGTTTTACGGTCTCTGTAGCGGAACAATTGACGCTTAGTTACCATTTACTGGCCTTGCTGACAACAGATGAAAGTGCTACTGCTTCAAGTGCATCAATTGTTTCACTTGGATGGAAATTCAGTGGAGATGAATTCNAATTATAATTATGAGTTCCAAAGATATACTTAATGTCATGAAACCAAATAACAATTGCAGAACATCACTTTCATTTTTGCCAATATTTATAGTTGGCCTCTTGTTATTGGTGAGTCTAGGCGGTTGTAGTACTTCAACTGAAGATTCTATTGAGCCTGTAGATGAGCTTCCTGTGAAGAAAAAAGTGCTCTTCAATCAGAAAACTAGTGGTGGGAAAAATCATGTTTCAGTTATCGAAGANACACAGGGCAATAAACGNNTCCTGCGGATTGTTTTACAACGTGGTGATCTCCAGTCTAACTTAATTCATCCCATTGACAGTCCTAATTTTGTAATTGCAGTACCTTTGCAGGATGCAACCAGCAAAGGCTTAACTTTAAAAACAGCTGCTTTTGAACAAAGTCTTAAAATAGATATTGATCAATTACTCNCACGTTACCTTTCGCCGGAACGGTTTAATGTTTCTGTAATAATTAATTGGGACAAAAAATTGTTNNAGGAAGTGCAACTGAAAAACTTACCGCTTGATTCTGACACATCTAAAGTTGATACAAANGTTGAAAATGTAGAGGGTGATGACGAAATCTCTGAAAGTGTAAAGCNAAACCATGAGCTGAAGGAAGCCCTAANATCGGTTCAAGTCAGTGTTTTGCTGGACAACACNNTGCCTGAAACNCAGGAGATATTTGTAAAGAAACTGATTCCTGCTCAGGAGTTTTTCAATGCTGATCGCGGNGATGTAGTTTCAGTGGAACGCAGCTCTTTTCCGAAACCATTTTCTGACAGTATTGCTCCATATGAAGAACAAATTGTAAGGAGGAAACTTACAGAGTTATTGTTGAAATATGTCGCTAAAACTGATTTTGTTGTAAATGTAAAATTTTCTTTGATTGAAAAAANTGAAAAAANTGAAAATGCACCTCCTTCTGCCAGCAANATNAAGATGGCTATAAATTTACTTCTCGACGACACTGTTCTGCCTTCAGTGGATANTTTCCTCAAGGAAGCTGTTCCTCTGGCAATAAATTTTGATGCGGAAAGAGGCGATGTTCTGGAAATTATCCGCAAAAGGTTNCCGGAACGTTCAGTTGATTCTATTNCGCCTGAACAACGCACTGCACTTAAAGATTATCGATTAAAGATTCTTGAAGCTTTCCAAACAGGAGATTACGTTTCAGGTTTGGAATGGGCGGAAAAAGGTTTGAAAGCCGCAGTTAAAAGAGCAGACAAAATATTTATCTTAAAAATGAAAGGTTCCTTGCATTTCCTCCTGGAAGAAAAAGAGGAGGCATTGGAAATGTGGCGGCATGTACAACGTTTAGATCCAAAAGATAAAGAAGTTCGTCAAATGCTGAATAACCTGGAGTAAGGAATGAGAAAAAACACAATTTCAGGTGACCTTGCATCACTTTTTAGCTTACTGATTATTTGTTTTCTGACGTTTTATTTTGGCGAAAATGCATCTGCACAAGAGACGTCTGATGGTAAGGATGAATCACAAGTAGAGGATCCATCTCCGGAAAAGGCAGAAGAGGCAGCAGAGAAAAAACAATCCCTTGAAGAGCTACTTGCTGTTCCATTTAAGCTGATCAAGGAAGAAGAAGATGAAGATTTAGGACAAGGCGGGAAAAATGAGGACAATAAAAGCAAAAGCAATAAAGGTGAAGTAAAACTTCCTCCACCTCCGGAACAAAGAAAAGTTGAACGGGACCTAGAAAAAAAGATAGATATTATTTTTCGCGAGGTACTTCCTAAGGATTACGTAGGAGTAACGGTTAGTATTCGTTATATTCTGGAAACCGTTCCTGTCACTAAAGTGGATAAAAGTATTTCTAAAGTCAAGCTTCCAGGATTTGAAAATAATGTCTGGGTACCAACACAGTCTAAAAAAATAATTGGGATAGTTAATCAAGTAAGACCATACACTACAATATTTGCTGTCGTCAATACTCCGGTTTCTTTGTTTAATGTGGAAGTCATTCGACAAATATTGGACGAACGAATCAGGTTCCTGAATTTAACCGGCAGAGACGTTCTAAGAATGGTGCATGTCCCGTTTACAACACCCGCTCAATCTTCAGTAAATACTCTTGATAACGCAGCCGCAGAACTGGCCAAAAAGGATGATGGAGATGAGAAAGTAGGGGAAGATGAAAAAGTAGACGGTGAAGAAAAGGAAGAGAGTATAGAAGATAAAGAGCTAAAAGAGGATAAAGATGGAGGGGAAACAGATAATAAAACGCCGGATGCAGGTGCGGGAGAACTTGAGNTGGCAGAGCAGAAAAAAGACAATGAAACACTTGAAGATAAGCCGGAAGCTATATTGGAACCTGATCCAGAACCCCGCCGGATAGACCAAAAGACTCGGGTTGAAACAGCACGTTATTTGTTACAGGTTAGAAAAGCATATTTGAAGGAAGATTATGATGCTGCTATTACTGCTCTTAGAAGAGCAATTGAACTTAATCCCTTCTCCTCACAAGCTTTTGCTATGCTGGGTTCAGTTTACTATCGTCTCGGATGGAATAGAATGGCAATAGAAAATTGGCAGCACTCGCTTGAACTTGATCCAACAAATGAAGGTCTGAAAAAATATCTCATGCGTTTGTCAAGGTAACAATGAATACAAAAATATTTTCAAGGATACAGAAGCGCAAATTCATGGGACTGAAAAGGGTTTTTCAATCTATTTTAGTATCCTCAATAATTTTATTTTTGCTCAACCCAGACTTATCCCTTGAAGCCCAGGAACGCGTCAAGTCGCTAAGTGTCCGGCAGTTTGAAATTGAAGAAGCAATCCGCAATGGTCTCAAATATTACCTGGATACTAAGGATTACGTACTGCGGGTAAAACTGTTTGGAGAGGAACGTTCCATCGGTAGTATAGCAAACGAGGCGCTTCCAGGATTCGGACAACTCAATGATCCTGTAGGTTCAGGTGCTAAATACTGGGAAATCACACGGATGCGTGTAGATTTGGTGATGCACAAAGAAGTTTCACCTTCAGTAAACACTTACATCGGTGAAATTGTACCTATCCTCAGTGGACTTGATTATGAGCGTGGAGACGAACTGATTTTTGTACCAATTTTGCCTAGTGATCCATTTCCTGAGCAGGTTGGTGATCCTTCTTCAGCAGGTTTACCGGATCCAATGGCGAAAGCCCTCCCGGAAGATGACCCAAAAGATAAAGAAGTTGCATTGCAGAGTGGTGAACCGTCTGAAGAACAAGATGGAGAATCACTAGATGAAGAACCGTTTTGGCTGAGAATGAGCGACATTGAAATAATTCTTGCCGGAATGTTGTTGTTACTTATTCTTTTGTTTTTCTGGGTTCTCTGGAAACTAAGAAAATTCAAAGCAATCTCAACCGGACAAGAAGGTTTTCCTGCCCTGATGCCGCCTCAATCTGAAACGCCTCAATTACCTTCGCCTGATAATCAAGGTTTTGCTTCAATTGCGGATACTAATGCTAAACTCCTAAAAAGTCATGAAAACCATGAAAACCAGTTAAATGATGCTGTCCTAATCGCAGACAACGAGCGACTCATTCAAGAAATTATTAAACAGATGATTGGTCGTGATGACTGGAAACAAGAATTAGTCCAAGAAATGTCTCGGGACAAACAATCGATGGACATGCTGACCCAGTTGATCGCTACTCTGGGAATGAGTACATCAAGAAAACTTTTCTCAGGTACTATTCCTCAAAATACTTATTTGGATCTGGAAAAATTAGCGGAAGAAGCTAGTTCTTCACCTGAAGAAGAGAATGAGATGTTAAAGGACATACAGAAATTTTTTCTTACCAAACAGTTAACTGATCCCGAACAAAATAAATCAAATCCATTCAGTTTCATGGATGAGCTTAGTACATCACAAATCGGTTTTTTGGTTAAAGACGAACCTGCAAAAATAAAAGCCTTTATATTTGGGCGTTTGGAGAGTGATGAGGCTGCTGAATTATTACGTGATTTATCCAAAGACGAGCGTACACAAGTGGCATTGGAATTGGGGAAACTCCACGAACTTCCCCTTGAACTGGTGGAGAAGATTGGCTACAACCTTGCAGAAAAAGCCAGACATGTGCCTGATGATGGTACAGTCGGAGTTGATGGAATAAAATTCATTGCAGATGTCCTTGGTGATTTGGACAATACAACCAGGGAGGAACTGGTTAAGGGCTTGCGTACTTCAGACATAAAACTCAGTGAGAACATTGAAAGTCATTGCTTTATTTTTGAGTCAATACCAGTTGTTCCAAAAGATATATTGCTGGAAGTTGTGCGAAAATTACAACCTGATGATGTGATAACTGCAATTTCTGGTACTACCTCAAAAATCAAGGAAGCAGCAATCATGTGTTTCCCTGAAAAAAGCCGTCCTGCCCTCGTTTCTTCACTAAAAACGAAATCACCGGATTCAGACGAAATCCGTGCAGCCCGCAAATTATTTGTACAATCTATGCGGGATATGTCTGATGCCGGCCGGTTGAACCTACAGGAAGTCAATACAAAGTTTACTCAAGAAAGCAGTCAAACTGAATCTGCGGAACAATAATTAGTTGATGCTTAAAAAACAGTTTTTGAATCCCGGATCAAGTCCGGGATGACAAAAGAAAAACTTTTTCAGCAACCACTAACTAGTTTTAGTCTTCGGAATTAGGGACAAAACCATTTCCGGAGTAATCGTGGTTAAACAGCGCAAATAGTCCGGATTACGGCATTCTCCGCGGCCATCACGGGAACATGGGCGGCAACCCAGTACTTCCTCTGTTTCCAGCATTTTACTTTCTTCCAAAAATGGAGCATAGCCAAACTCTCTCACAGTTGCTCCAAACAAAACAATAACAGGAGTACGCATCGACTCCGCCAGGTGACCAACAGAAGTGTCGTTAGTAACAACAATGCTGGCTTGCCTAAGCAATTCAGCAGTTTCAAGTGGAGAAAACCGGCCTGCTACGCTTTGTACCTTCCCTGAAAATTCTTTTTCAAGTTGAATAGTTTCTTTTTCACCTGTACCCCCGACCAGTACTACAGACCAACCTTGCTCAAGCAAACTTGAAATCACTTCATTAAAATAAACCAGTGGCCAGCATTTCAGAGGATAGGATGCAGACGGACCTATAGCAACAAACCGTTTGGGAAGAAAGTTGTTTTTTTTTAGAAATTCCTGAATTAGTAAAACAGCATTTTTGTCCGGAAATAGTTCAGTCCGGTTATTCAATTCCAACTTTGTGTGTTCCTGTAAAGGACGAAGCAGGTGCTGACGTTGAGATAGTGTTTTTTTGAGAAAATTTAGTTTCCAACGAATGAGTAAATCACGTTTCCAACTGCGCTTGTTGATGGACCAAACTTGCGGATATTTAAAAAGCCCGAATCCGGAGAGATTCCAGACAATCCAAATACTTCTCAAAGAACGGTGAGCATCGTAAATCAGGTCATATCTTTCCCTCCGCAATTTTTGTATCAAGGTTTTCAGCAGAACACCGGATCCATTTCTACTGTACCTGATGACTTGATCAATGTGAGGGTTGTTATCAAGGACAGTGCCTTGTCCTGATGAAGTCAGCAATGTAATTCCTAAATCAGGATAAATACGTTTCAATTCTCGAAATATTGGTGAAGTCAGCACCAAATCACCCAGTGCACTAAAACGAATTACCAGAATTTTCCGGGGATTATTCATTAACCTTTAGTAATTGAGTGAAAATTTCATGGTGTTTGCATCACACTTGTTTTGAATATAAGAACGTCAAATCCACTACTAATCATTACAATACAATGAATGTAAACCAAACAAAATCTGCAATTCCGCTAAATTTTACTGAAAAAGGTAATGGAACTCTTTCTTCTGTATCAGGAAGTCAAAGACTTTCATTTGAAAATATTCGCAGTTTTCGTCAACATTTTGAACAAGGAACTATACCTATGCGCTTTGCCTTAGGAGACAATCAACATCAAACTTTGATAGTTGCAATGTACGAAGGTACCGAAAAATTACTAAATCAGGATGTATCTGAATTTGCTGTACTCGAATATCTGGAAGGACTTAAACTGACAGCCAAAGAATTGCGCCAACAGGGAATTTCCGGGGAACAATTCAGAACATCTCTGCTTGAACATTCTGCGTCAACTGTCCGAGACTTAGTAAGCTCTTCCTGATTTATCAGGTTCCGCTCACTGCCATTTTGTCAATTTTAAAAGATGGTGTGAGAATTGAGCTTCTTTCATCAACTTCACTGCCAATCATTTTCAAATTATTCAACATTTCAGTAAAAGTACCTGCAATAGTAAATTCACTTACCGGCTCAGCCAATTTCCCTTCACGAATCCAAATTCCCTGTGCCCCCCTTGAGAAATCTCCTGTAACAATATTTGCTCCCTGACCTGACATAAAGGTCAAATACAATCCGTTTTTGACGCTTGCAATCAATTCCTCTTCCGGATAATCACCAAGTTTAAGAATCAAGTTGGAAATCCCTCCAGAGTGACCGTTGGAAGTCATTCCAAGTTTATTTGCAGAATATGTAGAGAGCATATAATTTTTCAGTACACCATTTTCTATCAAAACTAAAGGTTTGGCCTCAACTCCTTCACTGTCAAAGTGACGACTCCCAAGTTTTCCTGGAAGTAAAGGATTATCTATCAGGTTTATTTTAGAATCTGCAATAGATTCATTTAGCCGATTCAAGAGGAAGGATTGCTTGCGAAAAAGATTTTCGCCCATTAATGCAGAGGCTATTTTACCCAGAAAACTTTGAGCCATTTCCGAACTAAAAACTACAGGGACTTCCTGGCTTGCCGGTTTGACTGCACCAAGTTTGCGTAAGGTTCTATGACAGGCTTTTTCTACAATTTCCCGGGAGGGAGTCAGATTCTTGTGAAAACGAGCTGCACTGTACCAACCGTCCGTTTGTTTACGTCCGATGTTAGTTGAATCACCGGCTCCTTCAGAAGTTGATTTTGCATCATCTGCAACCATCGAAACCCCAAGACTATAAATAGTTTTTGTCTCGCCTTCAAGAAAGCCGTTGGAATCCGCATGAACCATGTGAGAAATACTGTCGGAATAAAATGATTGCTCTGTTCTTAACCTTCTATCAGAGTTCAGAGTCAACTGTTCCAAATCGAGTGCAATTTGCACTTTTTCTTCAGAGCTCAACTTGTTAAAATCCGGATCAAGAAATTCCAGATTACCCGGTGCACGTCCTTGTAACGCAGGGTCAGGAAGGCTGTAAAACTCATCTTCACCCATAAAAGGGAGTGCATCCATAGTTGTACGGATTAAAGGGCCCAGTGTCTCAATTCGCAGATCATTTGAAGAAACAGTAGATCTGCGTTTGTTTTTTGAAACTGTGAGATGAACCCCGGATGAACCTGATTCCTGAAGTGATTCAATTTTTTCCTCACGTACATCAACCTGAAAAGACGTCGAGTTGGCAAGTGAAACTGATGCTTGTTCTGCTCCATATTGTTTAGCCAAATCAATAATTTCTTTAGTAATAGATTTATATTTTTCTAACATATCGTGAGTTTGTCTGCTTATCGTGCCAGTGAATCTTCAGTCAGATTTTTCAAATTTGGAGACCTGTTCCTAAGTCAAAAATAATAAATGTTGTCTTGATTTATGCTAACGAAACGTTGCTTAATATTTATCAGCTATTTTTCCTATACACAATCGGCTCCCATAGTTTAACTGGATAAAATAGGGGATTCCTAATCCCTAGCTCCGCGTTCGAGTCGCGGTGGGAGCACCATTATAAATCAGATACTTAGAACAATCTATACAATCTTTGTTTTTGTGNTGGTGTCCATATAGGTGTCCATCGTTCCGGATTTTCCACTCTTTTCATCCAACCATTTAATACTCTTCATCTCTTGCTCCGTGACTAAATTATATCTTTGGAAAGCACTATCTGTTTTGGCTCCGGATGCCTGTTTAATAACAAAATGATCATTCCCAGCAAGTCTCATATTATTAATGGCACAATGCCTTAGATCATGGAAATTGAAGTCCGCAATTCCAGCAGATTCAACTGCTTTGTTATATGCTTTCCTATTAAATCTTCTGCTGTTACCAAACACATACCCCCCATCAATCGGCCTAGGACAGGTACGTAAGAATTTGATAATTCGTGGATGTAATGGAATATTACGACCAATTTTGTTTTTTGTACGTTCTCCGCCAAGTCTAATGAATCTCATTTTGAGATCAATCTCTTTCCAAGTGAGGTTTAAAATTTCCGCTTGCCTCATTGGAAGATAGAACCCAATCAATACAATCCCTTTTAATGATGGTGGGCAATGCAGATNCAGAGACTCAAACTCATCTTGACTCAATACCCTTTCTCGGACATTGTTTTCTTCTAGGAGTTTTATTCGTCCTATTGGGTTTATTTCAATTTTTGCATGTTCAAGAGCTTTATTCAACATTGCTCTCAAGTTTGAAACATCCCTATTTACTGTAGAAGGC
>JGI24817J26689_1000298_pt1 | contig 11890 bp, 13 predicted proteins | sample METZYME_3_300m_FD_26689 | JGI IMG/M metagenome (IMG submission 26689) | reverse complement strand
GGCGGCCCTGACGACCAGCCTCAGCCGGCCCGCAGCGCCCGCCAGAGCGACCGATACGAAGGCCACTCCAGGTCGCCCACATAGCCGTCGGCGACTAGCGCAGCGTGCAAGCGGGGCAGGTTGCGGTACGGCACCGTCATGTCGGCGTGATGAGCCAGGTGGTAGCCCACCCCAAAAGGCACCATGACCAGTTTGGCCGGAAGGGTCTGTCGAACATGGTGGGTGGTGGACCGCCGGTCCGGTGAACGCGTCATACCTCCGTGCTCGGCGATGGCTCGAATCCGGTTCAGCCCCTGATACAGGGTGGCCCACGGCAGCACCCACAGCAGCGGGTACAGCCACGGATAGCCCGAGATCCAGAAGGCGCCGAACACCAGGGCCTGCCCGGCCAGGAACCGATAGGTGAGGCGTCGATGCCGGATCTCGCCGAGGCGCTGGAAGCGGGGCCGCACGATTCGAAAGGCCGACACGCCCAGCAGGTCCCGTCGGTGCTTGCGGCGCATCGAGGCGGCGCTGATCGGGTACTGCGAGTAGAGCAGGAAGTCGGGTTCCTTCGGTCCGAACTCATCACGGTGGTGGTTGATGTGGCCGATCCGGTAGCCGTGGCCGCCCGTTCCGAAGGTCAGCCAGCCGATCAGGTTGATACCGACCAGGTCGTTGACCCGTCGATTGGAAAACAGCACCCGGTGCGCCGCCTCGTGGTGGAGGATGAACAGCCGGTTCTGGGCTGCTGGCATAAGCAGGAAGGCCACAACCCAGCCGACTGGGTGGGCGGTGGCCACAGCGGCGGCCACCACGGCAACCGGGAAGAGGACAGCGCCGGCCACCGTCAGGGCATTGTGTCCGTCGGGGATCCTCCGCAGCGACTCACGGAAGTTGCCCTTCGGGCGCCCGTCGGGGTGGAATCGCTCGCTGCCGGCGAAGGCCGGTGGCGAGGGGGTCATGCCGCCGGTCATCGAGGCGATCAGCGCCGCGTGTCGAGGGGCGTCGTCCGGAGAGCGGGACTCCATGTGGGAAGGATACCGACGGTCGGTTCCCCGTCCCCGATCGGACCGGTCAATCGGACGGCCGGGGCTACCCTCCGACGATGCCCACCACGCCCGCCGTTTCCGGCCTGTTCCTCACCCCCGGGGCGGGTAGCGACCGCGACCACCCGAGCCTGGTGGCCCTTGAGGAACGTCTGGCCCCCCTGCCGGTGGAGCGCATGGACTTCCCGTACCGGAAGGCAGGAAAGCCGTTCCCCGACCGGGCTCCGATACTGGTCGGGGCGGTGCACGACGGCGTGGCCGCTATGGCGACCGACCGGGGGATCGACCCGGCGAGGCTGGTGCTGGGCGGTCGCAGTATGGGGGGCCGGATGTGCTCGCTGGCCGTGGCCGGCGGGCTCCCAGCGGTCGGCCTGGTACTGGTCGGCTATCCGCTGCACCCTCCGAAGAAGCCCGAGAACCTTCGGGTCGACCACTTCGGAGACCTCGACGTGCCGTGCCTGTTCGTGTCTGGCGACCGCGACGAGTTCGGGTCGCCCGCCGAGTTCGATGCCCACCTGTCGGTCATCCCCGGCCCGGTCACTGTGGTCCGGTTAGCGGGTAAGCGACACGACCTGAAGGGAGTGGAGGACCAGGTGTGCGACGCCGTCCAAGAGTGGCTAGTCAGCCTCTAGACGGGAACGTCGCCGGGGTTGAGGTCCTCCAACTCCACCCGGGCCGTCTCTGGGAACCAGCGCAGCACCAGCACGGCGGCCAGCACAGGCCCGACGGCGACCACGAGGAAGGCCGGGCCGTACGAACCGAACCGGTCGGCCAGCACACCAACGACCAACAGCCCGGTGGCGCTACCGGCCACCCCGAGGGTGATGATCAGGCCGTTGGCCCGGGCCCGGTTCCGGGTCGAGAACAGCTCCGGTCCATAGACGCCTAGGGCCACGGTCAGCGAGCCCAGCGCCGTGCCAACCACTGTTGAGGCCCACATAGCGGCTCCCGTGGCGTGGTAGCCGACCACCACGAACACCGTGCCGCCCAACAGGCCGAGGGCCCCCACACCCCGTCGGCCACGGGTGTCGGCCCACCGGCCAGCCAGGAAGATCCCGATGCCAGCCGGGGTCGTGGTCAGCAGGGTGAACAGGGTGATCCCGGCCGCCGAGTAGCCCCGGTGGTCCTTCAGGAAGTCGTTCTGGAACTGACTGGCCGGGGCGGCGAATACCAGCAGGAGGAACGAGGCGACGGCCAACAGGAGCAACCGGTAGCCCTCGACCTTCCGGCGGCCCCCGATGTTTCGGTTGAGGACCGCTTGCTCCGACCCGATGTTGGCGGTGTAACGGAGCGACTCGGGGAGCCGACGGCCTACGGCTACCAGGCCCGGGATGGCCACCACGGGGACCAGGTAGACGGCCCGCCAACCCCGAGGGTCAAGGTCGGCTACCGGCAGGACCCATACGGCCATCCCCGCCCCGAGCGCCGCACATAGGGCCAGCACGCTGACCCCGTAGGCCCGGGAGCCCCGAGGGAGCTCCTCGGCGGCGAACACTCCGATCAGGATGCCCACGCCCATGGTTAGGCCTCGGGCCAGCAGCTGGGTGCTGCCGAGGAACCAGAGGCCCGGGGAAAGCGCCCCCAACGCCGTGGCGGCTACGGCGGCCAGCGCGGTGACTACCAGGAGGCGACGTCGGCCACGACGGTCGGCCAGGGCCACCACGCCGAGGGCGACCACGATGCCGAGGCGCACTACGGCCAGCGTTACACCCTGGGCGGCGTCGCCCCGCCCGAACTCGTCGGAGGCGAAGGTGATGGTCTGGGTGATGACGGTACCCAGGTAGCCGTCGACCACCTGGACGCAGGCCAGCAGGCACAGGACGCGGGTAGCCCGAGCGTCGAGCCGGTCGGGTGGTGCCCACCACGGCACCCGGCGGGCCCGCACCGCCCATCGGAGGGGTAGGGCGAACAGGGGCCGCCACACCGCGACGGCTGCCCGGTAGGCGATGGTCTCCACTACCCGATGGGTTCCGTCCCTACTCCCGTCGACCTGGAGGGTCCGTTCCCAGGAGTGGAACGGTCCGTGGTCCAGAGTGAACCGGTCCCTGCCAGCCGCCACCTCGCTGACTAGGTCGTCGCGGGGACGCCTCAGCTCAGCCAGGCCGCGATCGTCCACCTCGTGGGATACGACCACTGAAGTGGTGCGGTGGCGGTCGCCATCGGGCGAGCTGGTGGTGATGGGCTGCCCTCCGGTGCGCTCGACTGCCCACCATACTGAGGGGATGGAACTCCCCTTGGACGACCGCGACCCCTCCGCCGGAGGGCGCTCGGTGATCCGGGTCCGGCGGTCCGGCCCGCTTTCCGGGTCAGTCCGGGTGTCCGGGGCCAAGAACTCGGTGCTGAAGCTGATGGCGGCCGCTGTCCTGGCCCCCGGCCGGTTCACTCTGCATAACGTTCCCCGTATCGTCGACGTGGCCCTCATGGCCGATCTGCTGGAGGGCATGGGGGCGAAGGTTGCCCACGTCGACGACGTGCTGACCATCGACGTGCCCGAGCAGATGGTCCCCGAGGCCCCCTATGAGTTGGTGGAGCGCATGCGAGCCTCCATTGTGGTGCTGGGGCCGCTCCTGGCCCGGTTCGGCGAGGCCCGGGTGTCGGTGCCGGGAGGCGACGATTTCGGCCACCGCCCGATCGACATGCATCTCCGGGCCCTGAAGGAGCTAGGGGCCACCTTCACGGCCAGCCACGGGTACATCGAGGGACGGGCAGAGCGCCTACTGGGGGCCCGGGTCATCCTGGAGTACCCGAGCGTGGGGGCCACCGAGAACCTCTTGATGGCCGCCGCGCTGGCCAAGGGCACCACAGTGATCGACAACGCGGCCCGGGAACCCGAGATCGCCGACCTAGCTGCTTTCCTAAACCTCATGGGGGCCGACGTGGAGGGGGCGGGCGGTTCCACCATCACCGTGGAGGGAGTGGAGCGCCTGCGGGCAGTTACCCACACGGTGGTTCCCGATCGCATCGAGGCCGCCACCTACCTGGCCGCCGTTGGGATGGCCGGCGGGGAGGTCCGAGTTCATGGTGCTCGGGCCGACCATATGGAGATGCTGCTAGAGAAGCTGGGTGCCATGGGCCTGCGGGTCGACGACGGGGCGATGTCCTCTGGGCCACGGCACCCGAGCGGTTGCGCTCCATTGACGTGTCCACGCTGCCCTACCCCGGGGTGGCCACCGACTACAAGCCGCTGCTCGTGGCCTTGCTCTCCGTGGCCGACGGAGTGGGGATCCTCACCGAGAACGTGTTCGCCGGACGCTTCAAGTACATCCCCGAGATGGTGCGGATGGGGGCCGACATCCGGGTAGAGGGCCACCACGCGGTGGTCCGCGGGGTCCCGGTGCTGTCCGGTGCTCCGGTGCGGGCTCCCGACATCCGGGCCGGAGCCGCCCTGGTCGTTGCCGGCCTGGCCGCCGAGGGCGAGACGGTGGTCGCCAACGCCCACCACGTGGAGCGTGGCTACCAGGACCTGGTGGGGAACCTCTCCCGCCTGGGGGCCGACGTCTCCTGAGGTCAGGAGGCGTCGTCGCCGTCGGCCGGTGGTCGGCCGGCCCGTCTGGACCGCCGGTCGGCCAGCCACAGCAGGCCGGCCACCACGGCCACCGGTCCGGCCACCAGAAGCTTCTCGTCCCAACCACCCTGGTGGGCCAGCAGTACGGAGAGGTTGAGCATTGGGCCAATCTACGGGCCCGGAGGATGGCGGAGTGAGGGTGCGGCCGCCCGATCCCGCTGCGAGAATGTCCCCATGTCCATAGACACCACATCCGGTCCGGTTGACGACCTGCTGACCCGGGTCGCCAAGGTCATCGAGGTGATCCGTCCGGCCATCCAGGCTGACGACGGCGACATCGAGTTGCACGGGGTGGACGAGGAGACCGGCGAGGTCACCGTGGAACTGGTTGGGGCCTGTGTGGCCTGTCCGGCATCGGACCAGACGCTGAAGGCCGGCATCGAGCGGATCCTGAGGGACCGGGTGGACGGTGTGACCACTGTCCGCAACGTGGGCGAGACCGCCAACCCAGACGGTCCCATCGGGGCGACCGGACCGGACGAGGGAACCGCCGTCTCCCTCTGAGCGGACCGGACCACGCTCCGGTTCCGCGGGCACCGGAGGCGCTGGGTACCCTCCGACGGTGACCGAGCAGCCCCTCCTTCGGGTCGAGAGACGAGACGATGGCGTCGTCCTGGCCACCCTGGACCGCCCAAAGGTCAACGCTCTGAACACCGACCTTCTCCTTGAGCTGGAGGCGCTGGCCGTAGCGTGCGCCGAGGACCCACCAGGATCCGTAGTGGTGACCGGGGCCGGCCGCATGTTCGCCGCCGGAGCTGAGCTGGCCGAGTTCGCTGACCCAGAAAGGCGACCGGTGCAGGCCGACGCCTTCCGGGCCGCCTTCGGCGCCATCGAGCGAATCCCCTGCCCAACGATCGCCGCCGTCAACGGCATGGCCCTAGGAGGGGGAGCCGAGTTGGCTTGGTGTTGTGACATTCGGATCCTTGGTGAGGGATCGGTCTTTGGTCAACCCGAAGTTTTCCTCGGGATCATTCCCGGTGGCGGAGCTACTCAACGCCTGACAGGACTAGTGGGCCGAGCTACGGCCAAACGACTTATCTGGGGTGGAGCCCAGATTGCTGCTGCCGAAGCCCTAAGGCTCGGATTGGCCGACGAGGTAGTGCCTGACGACGAACTCCTCCACCGTGCACTCGCCCTTGGCGCCGAGTACGCCGAAGGCCCCCGGCTGGCAATTCGGGCTGCCAAGCGGGCAATTGACGAGGGAGTGGACCTTCCTTGGCCGACCGGTATCGACCTTGAGTTGGACCTGTTCCTAGAGGTCTTCGAGACCGAGGACGCCCACCGGGGTGTCGAGTCGTTCTTCGAATACGGTCCGGGCAAGGCGACCTTCGAAGGACGCTGAGCGCCCTACCGTCTACTGGCCTGAGCGACTAACCGGGTCTAGATTCCGCGCCGTGGTCGCCCCCTTTGTCGAAGCGTTCCGTGCCTTCGCCGTCGCCGAGGGGGACCGTGACCCCGGATTGGCCCGACCGATGGCTCTGCTGGCTGGCGGCTTGGACCACGTCACGGTGGCCGAACCGACTCCCCAGGCTGGCCTGCCGGTGGCCGACCGGCACTTCGAGGCGGCCCTGGCGGCTGGCGTAGGGGTCCCGGCCGACTTGGCTCGGATAGTGGCCGGGCGGACCGGTTGGGCCCGGCCGTACCCCGACTATGCCGGCCAGCCAGATATGGACGCCCTACGGGCCAACTACGCCTACTCGCCGGTTATCGGGGCCGCCGAGGATGCCATCTCCGGGAACGCGGTGACTGCCCTGTATCTCAGCGACGAGGTGTTCGCCGGGTTGGTCCTCCAGGGCCCTGGGGTGGTCTATCCGCCACACGTCCACAAAGCGGCCGAGGTCTACTGGGTGGTTAGTGGGACAGCCGACTGGCAACGGGGCGACGACTGGTCGACCCACGGGCCCGGGTCGGTCATCTTTCACGACACCGGCGTCCGCCATGCCACGGTCACCGGTGACGAGCCCCAGTTACTGCTCTTCGCCTGGGTCACCGACCCAGATTCCATCCCCGTCATCATCCGGCACTGACCGGGGCCGCCGGTACGGTGCGCCCGATGGAGCCGACGTCGGAGACCGACACCTGCCACTGGCACCCCGACAACCGGGCCGGTGTGCGGTGCCAACGGTGCGACCGGAGAATCTGTGCCCTGTGCATGAACACCGCCTCGGTGGGCTTCCACTGCCCGGAGTGCGCAGCTCCCACCCCCCGACGGCGAACCTGGTCCGGTCCGGCGCCGTCGGCCACCGGCCTGAGTACCCCGGCTCGGGGCGGCCTCGACGCCACTACGGCGGTGATCGGCCTGAACCTGGCCGCCTTCCTGGCCATGGCGGTGGCCGGGGGGACCGGATCCAGCGTTTACCGACGCTTTGCCTCAGGGGGCGGCGAGGTGACGTGGGACTACGGCCTGCTGGGGATTGGACGCGAGGGGTTCCGGCTGGTGGGTGTGGCCGAGGGCGACTGGTGGAGGTTGGTCACCGGAGGGTTCCTCCACGCCGGCCTGCTGCACCTGGTGTTCAACATGTTCCTACTCTGGATGCTCGGCCACCAGCTGGACCGCCTTCACGGTCCGACCCGTTTCCTGGGCCTGTACCTGGGGTCGCTGGCCGGCGGCGCCCTGGGCGTGATGATGATGGATCCGACGGCGTTGACCGTTGGTGCCTCGGGCGCCGTGTTCGGCCTCATGGCGGCCACCGTGGTCCACCAGCTCCATCGGGGGGTGAACCCGTGGGCCAGCGGGGTGGCCGGCCTGGTGGTAGTGAACCTGGTACTGACCTTTGGGCGGCCGGGGATCAGCATCGGTGGCCACCTAGGAGGCTTGATTGGTGGGGCGGTGCTGGCCTGGGTGGTCGACGCCTGCGACCGNCGGCGGCTGCCCCGAGNCGTGGGNACCACCATCCCGTACGTNGCCACTCTGGCCTTTCTNGCCGCNGCCGTCTGGGCGGCCGGNCGGTGGTGGGATCCGGTCCTGGGCTGAGCCGGCCGTCGGGTCGACGGCTCGCAAGTCAGGTCGGTGACCGCCAGGTCGACACGTGGAGCGGGGAGTCCCCGGTGAACGGNGTGCCCGACCAGTCCNCGGTCCGACCCTCTAGGACCAGCCCAGCCGCGGTGGCCATAGCGTCCAACTGGTCAGGCGTGGCGTACCGGAGGACGTAGGGGAAGAGCCGGTTCCCGGTGGCCGTGACCTCGATCCGCTGCCCGGTGATGACCTGGGCCTCGACATCAGTGCGCACGACGTCCAACAGGACCCGGTCTAGGCCCACGTCCCGGACCGACAGGCCGTCGTGAGCCTCCGGGTCGGGGACGAACGCCTCGATCACGAACCGCCCGCCGGGACGCAGCAGACGGGCTACTGAGGCGACGCACCGGTTCTGGGCCTCAGCACTGGTCAGGTTGAAGAAGGTGTTGAAGCCGACCAGGACCACGGCGAAGCGNCCGTCGGANAGGCCNGGGGGGTCCGCCATGTCGCCCTCCACCAGGGTGAGGCGANTGGCGCCCGGCTTAGCCCGGAGACGGTCCAGCATGGCCGCCGAGGTGTCCACACCAGTCACGGCCAACCCGCATTCGGCCATGGCCAGGGCAAGGCGTCCGGTTCCCACGCCCAGTTCTAGGACCAGCCCACCCTCGGCCAGGTCGGCGATCCGGTCGGCCACCTCGGTGGGGTCGCCTATGACCGTCAGGGCCACCCCCCCGTCCTCGCCATACCACTCGTCGTAGACGGCGGCCATCCGGTCGCCGTAGGTCCGCTCGTCGTAGCCCTCCACGGAAGCAGTCTGGTGGACGCGAGATGGGATGCCCACTGGGCCACGCCGTAGCCTCGGGTCATGGAAAACGCCGGACCCGAGGCCTACCTGGACCACGCGGCCAGCACCCCGGCCCGGCCCGAGGTAGTCGAGGCCATGGTGCCCTGGCTGGCCGACCACCCGGGCAACCCGTCGGGGGCCCATGCCGTGGCCCGTGCGGCTCGACGGGCCGTAGACGATGCCCGGGACTGGGTGGCGGCCCTGGTGGGCGCGACGGCCGGTGAGGTGGTGTTCACCAGCGGGGGGACCGAGGCCGACAACCTGGCCGTCGACGGCGTGGTTCGGGCGACTGGCGGCCTACCGGTCTGCTCTGCCGTGGAGCATCCGGCGGTGCTGGCCCCGGTACGGGAGGCCGGCGGGGTGGTGGTGCCCACCGATGCCGGCGGTCGGATCGACCTCGACGCCCTGGCGGCGACCCTGGCCGGCGTGGACGGGATTCGCCTCGTCTCGGTGATGGCGGTCAACAACGAGACGGGGGTGATCAACGATCTCGACGCGGTAGCCCACGTGGTGGCCGAGCACGCGCCGGAGGCCATGCTGCACACCGACGCCGTCCAGGCCGCAGCGTGGGTTGACCTCGGCCCGGCCTGCCGGTCCGCCGCCCTGGTCAGCCTGACTGGCCACAAGTTCGGTGGGCCGAAGGGGGCGGGCGCCCTAGTGGTCCGCGACGGCGTGCCGATGGCAGCCGTGCTCCGGGGCGGAGGCCAGGAGCGGGACCGGCGGGCCGGGACCCAGAACGTGCCGGCCATCGTCGGCTTGGGGGAAGCGGCCCGCCTGGTACAGGCCGATCGGGAGGCGACTGTCAGGCGGATAGGTGCCCTCCGGGACCGCCTGGAGGGCGGCCTTCTGGCCGCCGTGGACGGGGTTCATCGGACCGTCCCTGACGGAACCCCTCGCACCCCGGGGGTGGCCCACCTGTGCATCTCCGGCGTGGAGAGTGAGGCCCTCCTCTTCCTCCTGGAGCGCCACGGCCTTTCGGCCAGCGCCGGCTCGTCGTGTGCCAGCGGGGCCCAGGAGCCCTCCCACGTGCTGGCCGCCATGGGCGTGGACCGGACGGCGGCCCTGGGGTCGGTCCGGCTCTCGCTGGGGCACGCCTCGACCCCTGCCGACGTCGACCACGCCCTGGCCGTGGTGCCAGCCACCGTGGCCCAACTCCGCGAGCATGCCCACACTGTGGAGTACGGATGATCGGGAGGGAACCGGACGGTCCGGTCATGGTGGCCATGTCGGGCGGGGTGGACTCCTCGGTGGCAGCTGCTCTCTTGCTGGAGGCCGGCCACGAGGTGATCGGAGTGACGTTGCGCCTGTGGGGCGGCGAGTCCGACTCGGGATGCTGTGCCGTGTCCGACGTGGACGACGCCCGGCGGGTGGCCGACGCCCTGGGGATCGATCACCATGTGTTCAACCTGGGTGATGACTTCGACCGGGATGTCGTTGGGCCCTACGTGGACGACCACGCGGCGGGCCGGACCCCCAACCCGTGTATCGAGTGCAACCGGCACGTCAAGTTTGGCCGGCTCTGGCAGCGGGCGCGGGCCCTCGGCTTCAACCGTCTGGCCACAGGCCACCACGCCCGGGTCGTGGTCCGGTCGGACGGTGTCCGGCGGATCGCCCGTGCGACCGATCCGGCCAAGGACCAGTCCTACGTGCTGCACATGCTGGGCCAGGACGTCCTAGCTGGGCTCCTCCTGCCTGTCGGGGAGTTGACCAAGGCTGAGGTGCGTCGGCGGGCCGCGGCGTTCGGCCTGCGGACCGCCGACAAGCCCGACAGCCAAGACGTGTGCTTCATCACCGACGCCCACGGCCGCCACGACTTCCTGCGCCGGCGCATTCCGTTGACGCCCGGTCGGGTGGTGGACGGTGCTGGCATCGAGGTGGGGTCGGTGGACGCCGTGGAGCTGGTGACCGTCGGCCAGAGGAAGGGGATGGCCTTGGCCGGTGGCGGAGCGCCGCGCTACGCCGTGCACGTGGACGTCCCGGCGGCCACCGTCAGGGTGGGGTCGGCGCGCGACCTGCTGGTCGACGCCACGCCGGTGGAGAGGTTCTCGTGGGCTGATTGTTCGGTGGACGGTCCGGTGCTGGTCCAGACCAGCGCCCACGGTCATGTCGACCCGGCGGTCCTGGACGGTGACGTGGTCCGGTGGCCGGCGCCCCGACGCCGGGTGGCCCCGGGGCAGAGCGTGGTGTTCTACGAGGGCGACGAAGTGGTCGGCGGAGCTCTGGCCCGTTAGCTAACCGGTAGCCGCCGCCGGCCGGCCTCGTCCAGGACGACGTCGGGCCGGTTAGGCGAGCATAGGAAGGCCTCGATGGCCGCTACTTCGGTGGTGCGACCCCGGCCCGCCGGCAGGACGTCATGGGGTTCCCGGCAGCGCACCTCAAGGGCCAGGCCACGGGCCTGCTGGGTGAAGTCGACGGCGTCGGTGTCGACGGCCGCCGGACCGATGCGGGCCAGCCCAGCCCGCTGGAGGAGGGTTGGCTCGGCCAGGGCCAGATGGTCGTGGAGGACAAGGCCGGCGGGAACAAGCACGATCCACCGGCGGGACAGACGGTGCAGCGAGCGAACGGCCAGGGCGGTCGTAGGGACGCCTAGGGCGGTGGCCAGGCCACCGGCCACCCAGCGGGCGTCGAGCAGGAGGACCGGTCCGATGGCCAGACCGGCCAAGGCAGCCAGGGTGGCCATCGGACCCAGCATCAGGACGACCGGGCCAGGGGTTCGGAGCAGGAACCGTCGTTCGTCGCCGTAGGAGGCTCCGTCCACGAACCGGTCGGATGTCGGAGCTGAGAAGGCGGCGGCCACCACCAGGGTGGTGGCCGCCAGACCTGCTGTTGTCCGGAAGGCGTCGGTACCCGCAGGGGCGCTCCAGAGGGCCACGGCGGCCAGGGCCGGGACGCCTAGGCGCAGCGCGGTGAGGGTGGCCGGGAGGGGAACCAGCGTCACGGTCAGCCCGACGGCCCACAGAAGCCACAGGGCAATCGAGGCCGTCGACCGCGGCCCAGGGGACAGGTCGTGGAGGGCCTCGGCCACCGCCGGTCCGAGGGCCAGGGGCAGAAGCACCCAGGCGGCCCGGAGGCCGCCCATCGCGACCCGTTCCGACCGCCGTCCGGGTGGTGGTAAGTCGCCAGAAGGGGGAGCGGGGCGGTCCACCCGATCAGGCTACGGGCCGGTCGCTGGCCCGAAGCCCGTCGCGAGCCGCCGGTAGAATCGGCTTGTGCAGGACGCGGCGACCCGGATTGACGAGCTTCGGGCCCTGGTGGGATATCACTTTGAGCGTTACCACGCCGAGGACGAGCCGGAGATCCCGGATGCCGACTACGACGCTCTTGTGGTGGAGCTTCGGGCCCTGGAAGCCGAGTACCCGGAACTGGCCACCGACGACTCGCCTACCCGCCGGGTGGGCAGCACCGGACGGTCCACATTCGACGAGGTGGCCCATCGAGTTCCCCTGCGGTCGTTGGACAACGCCTTTGACGTAGACGAGCTACGGGCCTGGTCCGAG
>JGI24817J26689_1000294_pt1 | contig 11973 bp, 6 predicted proteins | sample METZYME_3_300m_FD_26689 | JGI IMG/M metagenome (IMG submission 26689) | reverse complement strand
GCAGAATAACAGTATATTCATATGTAAACTTCGCCAGCGTACGAGAAAAACAAAAGGAAAACTAATCATTGGGAACCAAATATTTTACGTAACCGTATTATTAAAACAATTATTTCTTACCGCACATGACAGAAACTGAATTCCGTAAANTATTGAACAAACTTGATGGTTATTTTATCCCNCGNCAGATCGGATCAAGCGGTAAAGAATGGATCACGGCTGGATCTTTATTAGGTGAAACAAGTATTGCTGATATAAAACGAATCCTTATTAAAGAGCCAATTAGCTGTCATTTTAGTGAATTGGGGGATGATATTCGGATTCATGTATCCAACTATGATAACGTGATTTTACGAATACCAAAAATTTCCAAGACCCATCAGATTTTATTCATTTTAACAGTAATAACGACATTAATGGCTGGCGCTGTAATGCAAGGTGGACAACCATTAACAAATCCAGAAGAAATTCTAATAGGTATTCCTTTTTCACTGACTTTATTGCTGATTTTAGGCTGCCATGAATTTGGTCATTATTATTATGCCCACAAGCATAAAGTAGATGCTACACTGCCTTACTTTTTACCGGCACCGCCATTTCTATTTATTATTGGAACTTTCGGTGCATTTATTAAAATAAAATCCCCCATCTATAAGAAAGATGCATTATTGCAAATTGGTGCTGCTGGCCCCATAGCCGGTTTTGTTATTGCTGTACCGGCTTTAATAATTGGTCTCATTTTATCAGAGGTCATCGCAATTGATGGGGGAGAAGCAGGCATCATTCTAGGTGATTCTCTGCTTATGAAATTTCTCACTATAATGGTTTTTCCAAATCTGGCTGATGGACAGGATGTTCTACTCCATCCCATAGCATTCGCTGGTTGGATTGGACTATTAGTGACCATGCTCAATTTGTTGCCGATTGGTCAGTTGGATGGTGGACATATTGCTTATGCAATGTTAGGTGAGCGTCAAGGATTGATAGGTAACATTTCGCTTTTGGCTTTACTGCCCCTTAGTTTATTATCGCTAAATTGGTTGGTATGGGGTATCTTAATTATTGTATTAATGCGCACAGCCAAACATCCACCTATACAGGATAAACATACACCTTTATCCAGAGAAAATCAGCTGGTGGGGTATGCTTGTCTGGTAATATTTATATTATGTTTTATTCCTACCCCTTTTCAAATTTGATATGAATCGATTAACAATCCTTTTCATTCAATTGGGGTTGTTATTTGGACAAGCCAGAATAGGTGAGTGGCAAGCGTATACTGCACCCCTCCATATAAATGATATTACTGGTTTTGAACAGCAAGTTATATGTGGGACTAATGGTGGTTTACTTATATATGGTCAGGATAAAAATACCTTTAATACATTAACAGTTATTGATCAACTTGTAGGCACGGGGATAAATGTGGTTGAAATTGGCCAGGACGGTTATTTATGGATTGGTGGTGTGAGTCCAGATGGTTTTGTTCAGGTTTACGATCTTAAGTCGGAAAATAGTATAGCAGAATTTGATTTTGGTTTAACTGAGGTTATTGATATATCTATAGCAGACTCTATTTGTTTTGTTGCGTTTCTAGAAAATCAGGACTGGGGACTAATGGAATTTATTTATCGTGATGAGAACTGGATTTATCGTGATGTGTATCGTAATTGGCCGACGGATTTTGGATCAATTAATGCAATAGAGATCTGGATGGATGATGTTATGGTGGCCACAGAGCAAGGATTATTTGTTGGTGATTGGCGGGGATCAAATCTGAAGGACCCAACAAGTTGGGGACAGCCATATACTTCACTAACCGGTAATATTAGCAGCCTACATAACAATGGCAGTAACATATTATTGGTCCATGAAAAGAATGTATACCATTTAACGCCAAATACGTCAACGCCATTGATTTTACTTTGGGATTATTTTTCCGATACAGATCAATTCATTGATATAACGCAGGACTCAGATGGATTCCTATGGGGTATACTTGACTGGAAATTCATGAAATTGGATGATACCGCAATTGAATGGCAACTTGACGTGCAATCCAATTATTCATTTACGTGTTTAACCAAAATGCTTGATGGCCAAATAATTGCCGGGTCGGAGATAGGTATTGCGCTGATTGATAAAGACGCTCAAACATTAACCCGAGAAATACCGAACGCACCTTTGACAAACCAGATATCTGCATTAACTGTATTGAATGATGGTCGGCTTGTGGCTGGTTCAAAGTATGGTCTTTCTATTAAAGAGTCTTGGGGTTGGCGAAATATTTCTGAATCTGATGAGATAATTCTTACACCAACTTATAATGAATTACGATTCGCTGTAGATTATATACCCGTTAATTTTGGCGGTTTTGTAGCTGATATGGAACAGGGTCCAGATGGTCTACTGTATTGCGCCATCCGTGGAACGTACCCTGAACCACGTCGCCATGGAGGCGGTATAATTATAATAGATATAGATAATCCTCAGAATTTTACTTTGATAGATACTTCAGTGTTGGATTATTACGCCGATGAATATATGATTGTAAAAGATCTTGAATTTGATGCCTCTGGTATCCTTTGGGGAGCAAACGCTTATGCTACAACACGAGGAAATCCGATTACACTACGAGATGCAAATAATTCCTGGGGATCTTTTAGTGTAACTAACTCTGGAAATATCCTAAGCTATACACCAAATACTATTGGGTTTGATTCATTCGGTCGTATTTGGATTGGTTCATTTGAGGACGATTTGAATACACCACCGGCGCGGAATGGCGGATTGGTATATCTAGATTATGAGGGCAGTGTAATCAATCCTACGAGCACAGAATGGGGTTCAATTAATATTAACCCTGGATATACTAATAATACTGTATGGTCATTGGCGATTAATGATGAAGATATTCTATATGCACTTACTCCGATTGGTTTGTTGCAATTGACTTTACAATTCTCAAATGCCGACCCTGTTAAAAAATATGGTTATGTATATTTTCCAAATATTTCTTATGGTAAAGGATCAAAGATTCAGATTGATTCTAGAAATAATGTTTGGACTGCCTCGCCAACACAAGGTGTTCATGTTCTAACATCAGGATCAACGTATTGGCCGGATATAAATGGTTTTAAACAAGATAATAGCCAATTACTCTCAAATGAAGTTGCTGATATTGCGTTTAATAATGATGAAGGTTTAGCCTATATCGCGACCAGTCAGGGAATTAGTGTATTGCGTATACCTTTTGCAGTCCAGAAGGAAAACTACAAGAAAACGCGAGTGTTCCCCAGTCCATATCATCTACCCAGTAGTTCGCCACTAGTAATTGATGGCTTAATGGATGAGAGTACCTGTAAGATAATGACGGTTACCGGTAGAGTGATCCGCACTCTTTCGGTTAATAGTCCAGGGGTAAATGGTTATCAGGCCAATTGGGACGGAAAAGACAGTAAAGGTATATGGGTTGATACAGGCGTTTACCTAATAGGTATTTATAGGGATGGCGGAGAGTTTGGGTTCGAAAAAATTGCTGTAATACAGCATTAAGTATGAATAAATATTATTTATTATTGCTCAATAAACTCTGGCATTAAACCGAAGTCTTGCTCTAATTCACCGGCAATTTTTCGAATCAATTGTTTACGCTCAGCATAAGGTATAAATGCACTTTTCATTGCCATAATTATCATTTCCCTAAAATCATGCAGTTTGAACCCGAATAATTTATGCGCGAGCAAAAACTCCTTCGTCAGGGTGGTTCCGGACATTAAACGATTATCTGTATTTATTGTAACTCGAATTCCCTGATCATAATAATATTTCAAAGGATGATATTTTAGAGATCGGATGGATCTTGTCTGCCAGTTAGACGTCAAACAAATTTCAAGAGTGATACGATGGTCATTTACATAGTTCATTAGGTCTTTATTTTCCTTAAGTCGTGTACCATGACCAATCCGGTGTGCGCCACAATGGTGAATCGCTTGATGTATTGAACTAGGTCCATACGCNTCTCCGGCATGAATTGTAGCATTGATATTATTATTCAAAATCATGTAGAAAGCTTCCTGGTGGTCTTTTGCTGGAAAATTTTCTTCTGAACCTGCTAGATCAAACCCGACAACACCTTTATTTTTATACCGCACGGTTAGGTCGGCAAGCTTCAATGATGCTGCAGCTGATATGTTACGTATTCCGCAAACGATAATACCAGANTTTACACCAAAATCTTTTTGACCACGCTNCAATCCATTTCGAACTGCTTCAACAGACTCACCCATGGTCATTCCTTTTCCTGTGTGTAATATAGGTGAATAACGGATTTCTATGTAGCGTACATTTTCCTTGGCCACGTCTTCAATTAATTCATATGCAGTTCGGCTGAGCGCCTGAGGTGTTTGCATGACGCTAAGTGTTATATCAAATCGTTTTATGTAGTCTTCCAAGGATCCTCGAGTTTTACCAATAACCAATAGCTTAGATAATTCTTCAGAACTGGAAGTCGTCAGAGTAACCTTATCTTTTTTGGCCAAATCTAGAATTGTTGGTACACGCAAAGAGCCATCAAGATGGCAGTGGAGTTCAACCTTAGGTAGTCGTTTCAGTAGAGCGTGAGTTATTTTCATTTATCTTTTCTGCTAATAATAAATAGCCAGTAACACACCCCACCTATTAATAAAACACCTGGCCAAGGGCCAAAAGGTGCTTTGTTAAAGACTGAATAATCAGTAGATAGGTTTAATTCATATAATTCGTTCAGCAATANAGGAAATGCTAGCATTATTCCTATTAATGCTTCTCCAGTAATTAGACCAGAAGCAAACAATAATCCATTTTGATTTATGTCATCTTCGCCATGCATTGCTGTTTTTCCGCTAGTTAAATAAGAAATAAGTCCACCAATAAATATCGGTGTAACTAAATGAAATGGTAAGTATAACCCAACAGCTACAGCTAGAACTGGTGTTCGGAAAGTTGAACCACGTTTTTCAAGAGTTTTATCTAATATGATTATTGCTGTTGCTAGTAATCCTCCCATTATAATCAAGTTCCAAGGGAGATTTTGTTCAAAAACGCCTTTGGCGATATTTGCCATGAGACTGGCTTGAGGTGCTTCTAATGTATTTCCTTGCATCTCAATAGGTAGGTGATTATCCGATGCAATTCCATAGCGTTGATGGAGCATCCAAAGAACAGGCATCATAACAAATGAACTGGATAAAACTCCTATACCTTGCATGATTTGCTGTTTCCAAGGAGTAGCACCAACAATATAACCGGTTTTTAGGTCTTGAAGGTTNTCTCCACCAATAGCCGCAGCACAGCATACAACTGCTCCGATAAAAATTGCTGCAGCTGGACCTACATCTACACCAGCATTATAAAGGGCAAAAAGTAAAATCGAAGACGATAGTACCGTAGCGATAGTCACACCTGATATGGGATTATTCGAAGANCCAACTAATCCGGCCATGTANGCAGCNACTGCTGAAAANACAAAACCAGCTAAGAGCATTATAACTGCCATGAATGCTGTAACTAATACACTCTTTACAACTGTGAGATAAATCGCAAAAATAGGGATAAGAGAAACCAATAATGCAATGCCAACCCAAACCAATGGTATATCCATTTCTTTTCGATCAATGGCTTTACTATCTCCCGTTTTCGTTTTTTGGTAAACCTCTAGACCCGATCGTATTCCACTAGCTAAAGATTTTCTCATATTAATTAAAGCCCAAAGCCCTCCAACGATCATGGAACCAACTCCAATATATTTAATAACATGGCTATGAATCCAATTGACTGAAGCACCAGCATCGTTAGCTAATGCGGTTGGTATTTGATCAATATACCCACTTGATAGAAAAGGAAGAAAGATCCAGCGGCCAATTACTCCACCACTAAAGACTAGTAAGGAAATGTTTAAACCAATGATATACCCTACAGATATTAATGCAGGGGAAAGATTTATTTGAAAGCTTGCAAAAGAATTCCCAATGCGAGCGGCTCCGCTTAGAATTCCTGACCACAGTTTCATTGCTTCAGAACCTAACTTAAAGAANGCTCCGGCAATCCCAGCATAAACTAAATACTTAAGTCCAGAAGATCCTTTTTCGCCGGATTTCAATACTTCTGATGTAGCAATACCTTCAGGAAATAGAAGATCTTCTTCAATAATTAAAGCTCTTCGTAAAGGTATGGTAAAAAGGACACCAACCATTCCACCTGTAGCAGCAATGGATGTAATTGTCCAGTATTGATCGAAGGAGAATTCTCCCCAATAATTCATAAGTATTAAAGCTGGAATTGTGAAAATCACGCCAGCGGCCAAGGACTCTCCTGCTGAAGCGGCAGTTTGCACAATATTGTTTTCTAAAATATTTGATTTTCTAAATAAGGACAAAACACCCATTGATATAACAGCCGCCGGAATGGAAGCCGAAACTGTCATACCCGCAAACAAACCAAGATAGGCATTGGCACCAGCCATTAGCATGGATAGTAATATTCCAAGGATTATTGCTTTTAAGGTGATTTCATTTTTCATATTAGTCCTTTTTTCTACAGACTGAGAAAGTAGGTACATATATTTAGCTGAGCAAGATCTCTAATATCGATTGGTCCTTCGCTAACTAGACTTAATAATGTAAATTACAGTAAAACAAGGGGTGCTGTTCTGAACCAGACCGAACCGCTGAGAATAAACCCTTTGAACCTGATCTGGATAATGCCAGCGTAGGAAAGATGAATTATATAACTAAGCTCTGTATTTCCCTTTATTGTATATCTATAGTTAGTGCCCAGGTTTCTGGAATTGTAGTAGATGCTTATTCAGAACAACCAATTGANGGGGTGAACATTATTTCGGAAGACGCAGGGACATCGACTNATGCGGATGGTGTGTTCCAGTTGGATGTGAATGAGAGATCAATACTTCAATTCTCTCATATCGGTTATCATACGATAAATTTAACTGCAATAAACGAAATGGTTGTAAAACTTGAGGAAAAAGTAATTGATACTGAAGGGATTATCGTTCATGCGGGTCTAGCGGAAGAAACGCTGCAACGGATCGCTTCCAGTGTAACTGTATTTACGAAACGGGATATAAAAGAAAATGGTTCAGAACACTTTCAATTTTTAACAGATTATATCCCCAATTTGAATTGGGCAGGCGGAACCAGTCGGCCGCGATATTTCCAAATACGTGGTGTAGGTGAACGTAGCCATTATTTTGGTGAAGGCCCGCCTAACTTTTCTGTGGCATTTGTAATGGACGACATTGATCTTAGTGGGCTTGGTATGGCTGGAATAATGCATGATATNAAACAGGTTGAAATATTTAAAGGACCCCAATCTTCAGTGTATGGTCCTAATGCCATGGCTGGTTTGATTACGCTGTGGTCTGCGACGCCTCAAGACAGTTTTGAGTCTAACCTGACAGCAACCTATGGGTCAGATAATCACTACAGACTTGGCCTAGTTGGGAACGCAAAAATTATTAGGGGATTGAGCATTCGGGTGAGTGGTTTGAAAAATTATTCGGATGGTTTTCGAGAAAACATATCCAAGAATACCACTAATTCGAACAAACGGGATGAATTGTTGTTACGGACAAAATTAAAATATCAACCTAATGAAAAATTAGTACTTGTTGGAACCGCTATGATTGCGAATCTAGATAATGGTTATGATGCCTGGGCGCCTGATAACAATCAGGATTTTAAGACCTATTCAAATCAGCAAGGGCAAGACAGCCAGAAATCAACAGCTTTTTCTCTGCGAGCAAATCTAGGTTTATCTGAGCGAATGGATCTCACAAGTATCACATCCTATTCTGAAACTGATCTTGTTCACAGTTATGATGGTGATTGGGCAGACGACACATACTGGTATAATAATCATAATTTTGACCCAGAAGTGGAAGGCTGGTCTTATGAATTCTTTGATAGTAATGAAAAAAATCGGTCATCACTTACGCAAGAGTTAAGGGCTTCCATTGGTTCTTTTATCATTGGCGGGTACTACAAGCATCTCAAAGAGCAGGATAATGCTTCTGGCTACCTTTTTAGCGGGTTAGTAACAGAAGGTAAAGGTATTTATGATTTTAATGTACTGGCAGGATACGCGCAGTATGCTTATCATTTTTCTTCTGTATTAAGATTGATTGGAAATTTTCGTTATGAAACCAACAAAATAATTTATACCGGGACTTATCTGGGGTATGATGCTGCTTTACCGCCTGTTAAATTTGATTTAGAGCATGGCATGTTGGGATTTAAGGGGGCGTTTCAGTATCAGGATGATAACTTCACAAGTTATTACCTGTCATTTGCCCAAGGGTATAAATCTGGCGGGGTAAATCAGCAGCCATTCCTAGCAGAAAAAAATAGACCTTTTAGACCAGAATATATTCAAAATGTGGAAATGGGTTTCAAAAAAATGATGGATAATTACAGTGATCGGCTGACAGTATTCATCGGTAATAGAAGAAATCAACAAGTGTCTGTTTCCAGTCAGCAAGTATTGGGAGATCCCAACAGTTTTTATTATTTTACATCAAACACAGGCTCAGGACAGCTTGGGGGTTTGGAGTGGGATCATGATCATGTAATAACATCAAATATTCGTTTAACTGCTTCCCTAGGTTACCTAGATACCAAAGTAGAAGAATTTTCATACCAAATGGATTCTACAACAATTGGGATTGGTGGAAACAAAGCAGCAGCTATGGCCCCTAAATTAACCGGATCATTTGGATTCGATTGGCGGGACGAATCAGGTTTGTTTGCGCGGACAGACTTGACTTATAAAGATAATTATTATTTTTCAGATAGTCACAACCAAATTTCCAATTCCTATTTTCTAATAAATTTATCATTTGGTAAAACTATTGACGCAGCCACTATCACATTTTGGGCTCGAAATATTTTTGATAAAAGATATGCAATTCGGGGCTTTTATTTTGGCTTAATTCCACCAGACTATCCAGATGAACTGTGGCTTAGTTATGGTGATCCCAGACAAATCGGTTTAACATTCGATTATAAATTATAAGATTTTAATGAGTCCAGCTGATTTCTACTTATTTAGGTCCGAAGTCAAGTAGTTGGTTGAAAGAAACCGTAAACCAGAAAATAATTAATCTGCTTATGGATCAATATTGCGCCGGGACTTTTTTTTCTCACTTTGCAAACGCTTGTTACGCAGCCTTTTTTCTACACTTGCTCGGCTAGGACGAGTTTTTTTACGACGCTTTGGTTTTTTGGCTGCCTGCTGCAAAAGGGATATTAATTTGTCAAGTGCGACCTGTCGATTTTGAATCTGTGAGCGGTGCACTCGAGATACAATGATCAAATTACCATCTTCGGTTAGTTTTGAACCGGCAATAGTACGTAAACGATTATAAACTTCTTTGGAAATATTCCCAGAAGTTTTGGCATTAAAGCGTAACTGTACAGCTGTAGCAACTTTGTTTACATGCTGTCCACCTGGACCNGATGATCTCATAAACGATTCCTTTACCTCGGANTCATTAATGTATATACTATCTGTGATTTTTATCATGCTATTAGTTACCTAAGCAAATTGCCTGCGCATATTACCATAGTGTTCTAATCACTTTCAACATACTCGTATGATAAATTTGGCAGTTGAGCTTGCTAAGTTGACATGGTAATTTCGGCATCTTATGGCAGCAAAGAAAACCACCCGAAAGAGAATGTTCCTAATAGATGGTTATGCCATGCTTTACAGAGCACATTTTGCCATGATTCGCAATCCATTGATAACCAGTTATGGATTGCCAACTAGTGCACTTTTTGGGTTTTTAAATCAGCTTTTTAGATTACTCAAGAAAGAAAATCCAGATTATGTTGCTGCAATATTTGACAGAAAAGAAAAAACTTTTCGCCACAAGAAATATCCTGACTATAAGGCAACACGGGACCCAATGCCTGAAGAGTTACAGGTACAATTGCCGCATTTATGGAAATTGATTGAAGCCATGCAGATACCATATCTATCCCAGGCAGGGTTTGAGGCTGATGATATTATTGGTACTTTGGTGAAGCATGGTCTTGAACAAGATCTGGATGTGTTCATTGTTAGTGGGGATAAGGATTTCATGCAGCTTATCAATGACAATGTATTTCTTTTTGCGCCGGGCACCCGCACCAAACCAGACAAAATTTATGATATAAAAGGCGTTGAGGATCGTTGGGGTGTNCCACCTGAAAAAATTGTAGATCTATTTGGGCTAATGGGTGATTCATCCGATAATATACCCGGCGTAGTTGGTGTGGGTCCAAAATCAGCGATGAAACTTATTCATGATTATGGCACCCTTGAAAAAGCTCTGGAAAACGCGGAAAGCGTTACGAATAAAAGAGTGCGTAACGGTCTACTAGAAGGAAAAGATAAGGCTATCTTAAGCAAAGACTTGGTGACAATAGTGACCGATGTACCGCTGGGCCGAGAGATCGATGAATTAGTTAGACAAGATATGGATATTGAAGTAATGGAATCATTATTGACTGAATATGAATTTCATGCGCTCATTAACCAATTACCTGGTTCTACTGGAGAAAAGAAATCCACGAAAAATAAACCAAATAAAGATTATAAAATTATTACAACACTAAAAAATCTAAAAAATTACTTCAGTTCTTTAAATTCGAATAGTTTACTTTCCTTTGATATAGAGACAGATGCTCTGGNTCCAATGCAGAATACAATCGTAGGATTTAGTTTCTCAACCCAAGCAAATAGCGGTATTTATGTACCGACACTCTACAAGGATAAACAAAAAAATCTTTTTGGCAACGATGACCTGTCAACCGTAATCAAAATAATCCGCCCAATCATGGAAAACAAAGATATTCCAAAGACAGGGCAGAATGCGAAGTTTGATATGCTGGTTCTCAAACGTCATGGAATTGAAGTGCAGGGACTGGTATGTGATACGATGATCGCTGCACACTTATTGAAACCTGAAGCACGATCTTATAAACTAGATAATTTAAGTATTGAATATTTGAATTATAGAATGGTGCCAATTGAGGATCTGATCGGAAAAGGGAAGAACCAGATTAGTATGGCAGAAGTTGAACTTGACAAAGCGGGATTTTATGCAGCGGAAGATGCTGATATCGCTTGGCAGCTAACGGATATTTTCCAAAAACAGCTGCAGAATTCTGGGTTGGATCATTTTTTCAAAAAGATAGAATTGCCATTGCTTAGTGTATTAATGGATATGGAGTATCAGGGCACATATGTTGAAAAGGAAATGCTTGAAAAAATGTCTATTGAGTTAGGTGAGAAAATCGAAAACCTTTCTAAGGAAATTATAAAGGAAGCAGGAATAGAATTTAATATCAATTCTACACAGCAGTTGGCCAATATACTATTTGATGTATTGAACCTGCGCAAAGTGAAACAGCGGTCAACCGCAGAATCGGTACTGGAAGTACTGCGTAATGAACATCCACTGCCTGGGATGATTCTGAATTACCGGAAAATAAATAAATTGAAAAATACATATTTAGATGCATTACCTCCCTTGGTTAACAATGATACTGGCCGTATCCACACCACATTTGGCCAAACCATTGCCTCTACAGGCCGATTATCAAGCAGTAATCCCAATTTTCAGAATATACCAATTCGTACAGATGAGGGGCGGGAAATCCGTAAGTCATTTAAAGCGCAAAAGAAGGGCTGGCTAATATTTTCTGCTGATTACTCTCAAATAGAACTGCGCATCATGGCCCATTTGAGCCAAGATCCTGCACTTATAAAAGCGTTTAATAATAATGAAGATATTCACAGTCGTACAGCCAGTGATGTTTTTAGTGTTGACATCAAGGATCTCTTGCCGGAGATGCGCCGAACTGCAAAAATAGTGAATTTTGGTATTATGTATGGTGCCGGATCCTTTCGCTTAAGCCAAGAGTTGGGAAT
>JGI24817J26689_1000292_pt1 | contig 12063 bp, 7 predicted proteins | sample METZYME_3_300m_FD_26689 | JGI IMG/M metagenome (IMG submission 26689) | reverse complement strand
TTTGTTGAAGAAGTTGGTTCTGCTAATTTATTTGTATTAACTGGAAATACAATTAAAACACCAAAATTAGATGGAAGTATATTACCTGGTATTACTCGTGACTCTGTCATTACACTAGCAAAGGATACAATAGGTCTTGAAGTGTTAGAAACCAATGTTACATTAACCGAGCTTTATGATGCGGATGAAGTTTTTTGTACTGGTACAGCTGTTGTCGTAACACCGGTTGGAAGTATCACCGGCTTGGATGGTAAACATAAAATTGCAGATGGAAAAATGGGACAATTGACCTCTAAATTAAGACAATTACTTACCGGAATTCAGCGCGGGGATGTATCTGACGAATTTGGTTGGTTATATCCAATAAAAGAGTAGTGTAACATGCATCCGCGTCGTCTTGCAAGAGAAGGTATTTTGGGTGCCCTCTATGCTTTGGAACTCACTNGTGAAACAAAAGAAAAGGTTTTAGATGATTTATTTATAAGAAACAGTTACGATGGAGAAACAAAAGTATTTATTACTGAACTTTATGGTAATATTGTAGATAATAAAATCTGGGCAGAACAATTAATTTCTGATAACCTTGATAACTGGAAACTGGAGCGAGTAGCCACACTAGATCAATTAATTATGCGCATCGCAGTAAATGAAATTTATTTTAACGATGATATTCCGCCTAAGGTGTCTATCAGTGAGGCGATCGAAATTGCAAAATTGTATAGTACCGAGGATAGTGCAGGCTTTGTAAATGGTGTATTGGATGCAATCTACAAACATAAACTGAACAGTGATAAAACTACTTAACCATTAACCTTTAAAATGCTTCAGACAATCNTAACAAAANTATTCGGGACNAAATCTGATCGCGATACAAAGGCATTGATTCCTATCGTGGATGAAATCAATATGATCAATAAGACACTACGATCAAAATCAGACGATGATTTNATCAAACGCACAGGGGAATTCAAATTAGAGGTAGCATCTGCCCGTGAAGTTGCCCAAAAATATGCTAAAGAAAAAATNTCTGACAATGAAGAAGCTGATCAATATGTATTAAATGCAGAGCATAAAAAACTCGATGAAATTTTACCCGAANCTTTTGCTATNGTAAAAGAAGCATGCAGGCGCACTATGGGAAAATCATGGCGTATTATGGGTCAGGAAATTTCCTGGGAAATGATACCATATGACGTGCAGATATTAGGCGGGATTGTCCTTCATAGCGGTAAGGTCACTGAGATGAAAACGGGTGAGGGAAAAACCCTAGTTGCTACAATGCCATTGTACCTGAATGCTCTTTCTGGCCGTGGTGCCCATCTGGTAACTGTGAATGATTATTTGGCCCAGCGCGACGCAGAATGGATGGGCGAGATATACAAACGCCTTGGCTTGACGGTTGGTTTTATACTTAATACGATGGATAACAGGGAAAGACAAGATGCTTATAATTGTGATATAACGTATGGAACAAACAACGAATTTGGATTTGATTATTTACGTGACAATATGGCTCTGGCGCCGGAAGATCAAGTTCAACGGGATCATGCTTTTGTCATTGTAGATGAAGTCGATAGCGTTTTAATTGATGAAGCAAGGACACCATTAATTATTTCTGGGTCTGTCGATGCGCCGGTTGACACGACCTACAAAGAACTCAAGCCAATGGTCCAAAATCTTATTAAAAACCAAAATAATTTAGTGACAGGAATGGTGGCTGATGCCACGCATTTTATTGACCAAGAGAATAATGATGAAGCTGGATTAAAACTATTGCAGGCCAACCGCGGTATGCCGAAACACCCAAAGCTGCTTAAGATTTTTCAAGAAAAGGGTACAAAAAAATTGGCTCACGATGTTGAATCGGAATATATGCGTGATAAAAAAATCCACGAGGTAGATGAGGATCTATACTTTAGCATTGATGAAAAAACCCATGTAATTGATATCACTGAAAAAGGGCGGGAATCTTTAGCGCCTGATGATCCGGACATGTTTGTTATACCAGATCTTGGCGAAATGCTACATGAAATAGATGTAAAAGAAAACCTTAGCAGTTTGGAAATCAAGCAGGAAAAAGAGAAAGTACATCAACAACACGCAGAGCAAAGCGGTCGAATACACAACATTAGTCAATTGTTGCGAGCTTACACATTGTACGAAAAGGATGTTGAATATGTCGTTCAAGGTGGCAAAGTACAGATTGTAGATGAGTACACGGGTCGAATCCTGGCGGGTCGACGCTACAGCGATGGTCTTCACCAGGCTTTAGAAGCGAAAGAAAATGTTACGATTGAACGCGAAACCCAAACGCTGGCAACAATTACGATCCAAAATTACTTTCGTATGTATGACAAACTTGCTGGCATGACTGGTACTGCGGAGACAGAAGCGGAAGAATTGGGCAGTATTTATGATCTGGATGTAGTGGTTATTCCTACTCATCGCAGTATAGTGAGAGATGATCGTGATGATTTGATTTATAAAACAAAACGTGAGAAATATGCTGCAGTGATAGATGAAATTTCCGAATGTTATAAAAATGGTCAACCTACGCTCGTTGGAACTGTAACTGTCGATTCTTCTGAATTATTATCACGAATGTTAAAGCGACGTGGGATCCCCCATAATGTACTAAACGCCAAACAACACAAGAGTGAGGCAGAAATTGTAGCGCGTGCTGGCCAAAAGGGGGCTGTTACCATTGCGACAAATATGGCCGGCAGGGGAACGGATATTAAACTTGGAGAGGGTATAAAGGATTTGGGCGGTTTACATATCGTCGGTACTGAACGGCATGAATCACGCCGGATAGATTTGCAGTTACGAGGCCGCTCTGGACGGCAAGGTGATTCGGGTTCATCAAGATTCTACCTGAGTCTAGAAGATGACTTGATGCGTCTATTCAATTCTGAGAAAGTTGCATCAATCATGGATCGTATGGGTATAGAAGAGGGAGAAGTTATCACGCACAAGATGGTAACCCGGGCTATACAAAATGCACAAAAAAAAGTAGAAGGAAGAAATTTTGGTATTCGGAAACACCTCTTAGAATATGATGATGTGATGAACCAGCAGCGGCAAGTAGTTTACGATATTCGTAATAATGCGTTACGGGGAGAAAATTTGCGTGATACTATTCCCGAATTAATTTCCGATTTTGTTGATGATGAATTAGATGGTCAAGATGAAGAAAACCATGAATTATGGGATTGGGAGAATTTGGAACAAAATTTTTCATCGGTTCTGTTAACTGAAATTGATCGCGAAAAATTTGATGTTGAGTCTGACGCTGAACATTTCAAGAAAAATATTATTGATGAAGCCATGGATTTATATTCTGCCCGAGAGTCATTATTGCCTGAGGATGTAATGCGGGGTTTCGAGCGTTTCGTGGTACTGCGAACCATTGATGAAAAATGGAAAGACCATTTATACGCAATGGATCAGCTTAGAGAAGGAATTAACCTCAGAGCGTACGGTCAAAAAAATCCTCTACTGGAGTATAAGTCAGAGGGGTTCTATTTGTTTAAAGAAATGATGGCAAACACGACCCAAATGACGTTGCAGCGGTTGTTTCGGACAAAGATTCAAGGCATGGACCAGGCACCACAAGTACGGTCCAGTCAAGCCCGGGATGTACAAATGAGGCACCAAGATTCAACTGGACTTGGTTTTACTGGACCACCAGAGGCTACCCAAAATCAAAACCAACCTCAGCAAGCAACAAGGAAACCAATAACCACAGACAAAAAAATTGGTCGAAATGAAAAAATAGATTTAATAAGCCCAAGCGGTAAACGTGAAACAGTAAAGTATAAAAAACTCCAGGATTATCTCAACCGCGGATATACTCAAGCCTAATATTATATCCTTTAAACCTGATACTGTAAAACAGATAGTATTTGATTAATGATTTGGTACGATTATAAGTTGAATTATAGAACCTTTCTGTTTCACGATCTGATAAAAATTAATCTTCAGTTTAGTGTATATTTATTATGAATGTGATATAGATCATAAGGATATATAAATCGAGTGGATAATCTTACTAATTTATGTACTTTCAGCACCTAATTACCAATATGATCGAGGTAAGGAACCCAATGCACCCGAAGAATGATAACGTGGTAAATCTTTATAACTCTAAAACGTACTGCACACGTATGTTTCGTAAGAATCTATTGTTTTACATTACTTTTTTGATTGGTATTCTGCACGCACAATTAACGGTAACATTAGGAACCGTAGAGTATCCAGGATATGCTTCAGATATCGAAGTACCTGTAATTGTGAATAACCCAAATAATACTATATCGGGAATGCAGTTCGATATGGTGATTGATCCGGAAATTATATCACTTTCTTCAATTAATGCAGGCGGTTCTCCTGCTGGATTTGCAGCGGATATGAACCAGCTTTCTTCTGGCGCTTATCGAATATTACTTTTTAATGCTGGTAATGCTGCATCGATCCCAGTTAATTCTGATACGGTAATGACTATCCATTTTGATGGATCTGCTATTGCATCTGCCGTAATTGATTTAGAAATGACTGAACTAGTTGTAACCGATAGCAGTGGTTCCGATTTGGGTGCTATCAGCGGCAATGGGATGGTTTCAATCGGTTATGTGGTGGGTTTCAGCATGAGTTCAGACAGCGCTGATGTCTCTGAAATGGTGGAATTACAAGTAAGTATGGAAAACAATGGTACTGTTGGCGGCATACAATTTGATCTTATCGATGAACCGGACTATATATCGGTGGATAGTCTGTGGACTACGGACCGTACCGATGGTTTTACGATTTCAACTACCGCTGTTGGTAATGGAACCAGAATTCTTTTATACAGTGATATAAATAACGATATTTCATCTGGCGCTGGACCAATATTAAATGTGCGCTACCTTGTTCACAATGATGCGTACGGTGATAATGTATTGATTCATTTTGATGGGGTCACAGCTTCTGATAGCATTGGTGGTATCTATTGGATTTCAACATTGGATTCTGGTATGGTAACGGTATTTCCAGGATATATGGAAGAACCACATAATTTGATTGCGGTATCTGGGTTGGATGGAGAAGTGCCTTTAAGCTGGGACCCGCCTGTAGGACCCATTCCACCTACGGTGCCATTCACCATTGAAATACTAACTGATAATTATCCGGGTGAAACTAGTTGGGACTTGGTGCATTTAGATGGTGATAGTACAGTAGCCAGTATTTTTACAGGGGAATTAGTCGACCAGGCTACATTATACACTTGGGATTTAAATATACCATCCGGAGGGTATATGTTTACAATTTATGATAGTTTTGGTGATGGTATATGTTGTGGTTGGGGTGAAGGTTATTATCGATTGGTTCTCAATGATACAGAAATAGCGACTGGTGGAGAATTTGAGGCATCGGAAAGTGTAACGTTTAATACATCTGATGGTCGATTCAATATTGTTCAATATAGTTATTTAAATCCTCCGCTTATTGAAAAAGGGTTATCAACTAATGAATATCGAGATGATTTTAGTCTATCTCTACCATTTTTCGTAGATATGGGTATAATCAATGTGCTTGATCAAGAAGGTGAAATCGATGAATCAAGCGATTTTCCGTCCACTAGAAGTGTGCCTGAAGTTTCTGGTTACAATTTATATCGTAGCTCTGCAGATGCTACTGAATATCAGCTTCTTGTTAGTGTTGGCGCAGACGTAAATGAATATACTGATAATGAAGTAATGAATGGTGTTACCTATTATTACTATGTAGCAACGGATTATTCCCCTGAAGGTACGGAATCGGGGCCAAGTAATATTGCTGATGCTACACCAGTAGAATGGGTAGAACTATCTGTTAGCGATGGGGCTGCATTATCAGGCTATACAGATACGCTTGATATTTCAATAAATAATGAGGCCGAAATTAGTTTTTTCTATATAGAAATAACTGACGAACCTGATTATATCATTGCGGAGACAATACTACCGACAAATCGTACTCAAGGTTGGACGCTTGATGTTACAGAGGCTAGTGGTGTTATGGTGGTTACGGGGTGGGGCACAAGTAATTTTATGGCTTCTGGCAGTGATCCAGTATGTAAAGTGATTGTACGTGGTGCAAGTATGGAACCAGCTATTTTAGATGTTGAATTTACTTTTGCAAACATTAAAGATTTCAATGATGTTGAAATGAACTGGACTAGTTCTGATGCAGATTTTGAAGTCAGTGTTGCAACCCAGATTCTTGCAATGCCAAATATGATGGCAGATCCTGGAGATGGAATTACGGTACCGCTGATGATCAGTAATACCCAGCCTGTTTCAGCAATTCAGCTTTCCCTTTCCAGTGAGGCAAATTACGTGACGGGAGTAACAGTATTGCCATCCGATTACATGGATTTTTCTGATTGGTATTTTGGCGGAAATCAGGAAGGAAACCAATATAATATAATAATTACTGACCTAACACTTTCAAATCCCATTAATCCAGGAATGGGGCATATTGCTGATATTTATTTGTATGTTGAATCCAATACGCCTTCCGGTACCGCAGTTTCTATTGAAGCAGAGAAAATTGTAGCTGATGCAAATAGTATACCAATGTTTACTGAAATGATCTTACCAAGTATATTTGTTGGCACTCCAATGGCTCATTTTTCTCTTGATACAAATTTAACTATGTCAGGATACGCTACAGAATCTATAGTAATTAGCCTTAATAATATTGTCCCAATTTCTGTATTTGAAATACTATTAAGAGATATGCCTGATGGCTTGCTTGTTACTGCTGTTAATCCTGCGGGCCGATTTGCGGATGTTGGTGGTTTACTTTTGGACAATTCCGGTGAAGACGCAGACGGAAATTGCTTTATTTTTGGTTACACCATTGGGTCAGCTATCCCATCAGGTTCTGGTCCTGTTTTAGAACTAAGTGTGCAGCGGAAGAACTATTTTGGTGGTCACCTTGGTTTGTTTTTTAGTGATGTGATCGCCAGAGATGAAAATACAGATGAAGTAACAGTTAGCGCCACAGGATATGGCATGTTCAGTATCGCATTAGGAACTATCAATCATATTGCCTTGCCTAATCGATATACGCTATATCAGAATTATCCGAATCCATTTAATCCTGTAACTGTAATTCAGTATGATTTACCAAAGCTATCAAATGTAAAATTATCCATTTATGATCTTGCTGGTCGCCAGGTAAGAAGTCTAGTAAACGAATCACTGGCACCGGGAATGAAGACAATTATATGGGATGCAAGAGATGACAAAGGTAATAAAATGGGCGCTGGCGTTTATATTTATCAATTAAGAACGGATAATTATGTTGCTTCAAAAAAGATGATTTTAGTTAAATAATCATAAAACTAATTTCGTGATTGAGGGCAGGTGTATCTTGCCCTTTTTTATTTCGTGTAAGAAACACATTTGATTAATTTCCCCGACCAAACTTTTGAATAATTAATGAATTGAGAATTGATGCCGTGGTGGTGGAACTGGTAGACACGCCAGATTTAGGATCTGGTGCTCGCAAGAGTGTGAAGGTTCGAGTCCTTTCCGCGGCACTTCAAATATTTTATTCCCTACCAATATGCAATACATATGGTTATAAAAAATAGCGAAAATCTGCCAAACAACTTTCCGGCTGAAAAAAAATCACTCCTTAAGGTAGTGATCCATAGCTTTTTTGTTGTGCCTTTTATAATAGCGATTTTTGGTGTATTGATTTTTCTTATGCTTCGTATCCTTACGATTGAACCTAGGACTGCACAGGATTATTTACATGATGTAAAAATTGGTGGTAACACCAAACGCTGGCAGGGAGCCTTTGAGTTATCTAAGATATTAGCGAATCCTGGAATGGTCCCCAGAGAAGAAAGATTTGTGAATGATCTGATATCAACATTCGAATATTCTGAGAAAGAACGCGATGATCGAATTCGTATCTATTTAGCGTTAGCGATGGGCAGAACAAAGGATTTGAGATATGCGACCATTTTAGAAAAAACATTGAATGATGAAAATGAAGAAATCCTAGCTGCTGTAATTTATTCACTAGGATTTATTAACAGTCCAACTAGTCTTGAACAATTGTTACTTATGTTTGAACATGAATCTGCAAGAGTGCGACATCAGGTGGTGGTAGCCTTAGGTAATTATGATGGTGATCAAGTCCAGATTGTTTTAAAACAGGCTTTACATGATCCTGAACCAAATGTTAGATGGGATGCAGCAATTGCATTGGCAAAGCAAAAAGACGATAGTGGGCGTAGAATATTATTAGACCTTATGGACAGAAAATATTTAGATTCATTTCCTAATATTGACGCAGTTGAGCAAAATCAAGCGATATTAGCTGCTATAAGAGCAAGTAGGGATATCTTGGATGATGAATTGCGGCAAGTTTTGTTGGATTTGATGGAAAACGATTTAAATATGAAAGTTCGCCAGGCGGCTAGAAACACACTTAAATAAATACTTTATTAAACTATGCAAGAGGGGAAAAAAACAGCAACCAAACCTCCGGTTCGTAAAGCACCTGCAGCATTAGGGGAAACCGTAAAGGAAAACGAGGTCACTCGAAGATCTTTCTTTTCCTGGCTATCTTTGGGCTGGGTAGGGTTTGTAGCCGCAACGGGTGGTTTCTTTACAATGATGCTCAGATTCTTTTTTCCAAATGTCCTTTTTGAACCTGTGCAAACATTTCGAGCGGGTTTTCCAGATGATTATATTATTGGCGAAGTAGACACAAAATGGAAGGATAAATATGGCGTTTGGATGATTCGAAATGATGAAGGTATTTATGCGCTGTCTACTATATGTACACATCTTGGTTGTACACCTAATTGGCTAGCATCTGCAGGAAATTTAAATGCCCCTGCCATGGAAGTGGGTTCAAATCAACGGGGATTAATTTTGAAGGGCCTGCGCCAAGACCATTGGAAAGGTACCGTATTGTGTTAGCAGACGATGGTGAAATCATCGTTGACAAAACGCAAAAATATCAACAAGAAAAAGGGCAATGGTCAGATCCCGAAGCCTTTTTAAGAGTCTAAGTGATAAAAAATATGGCTGAACAAACAAAAAAATCATTTTTAGAAAAAGCAGCAGAATCACAAGTGTGGAAATCTATTTTCCGTGGTGGCGGCGTACCACGAAATCGTCGTCAGCGCATGATGTCCGTACTGAATTCTGTGTTTCTCCATCTTCACCCAGTGCGACTGCCTAAGCATGCTGTTAAACTGAAGTTTACCTGGTGTATGGGTGGTCTTTCTTTTTTCATCTTCTTGATTCTTACAATATCTGGTATTCTGCTCATGTTTTATTACCGCCCAACAATTGAATATGCCTACACGGATATTATTGATCTTGCTGAACAGGTGCCCTTTGGCATTATGCGTGAGTTACATCGTTGGGGTGCTCACGCCATGGTTATTACTGTTTGGCTGCATATGTTTAGAGTGTTTATGACAGGTTCGTATAAACCGCCAAGGGAATTCAATTGGACCATTGGCGTCATCCTTTTGTTATTGACTCTTTTGTTAAGTTTTACCGGTTATTTATTACCATGGGACCAACTGGCAATCTGGGCCGTAACGGTAGGGTCAAATATGGCGCGCGCAACACCATTTTTAGGTCATGAAGGACCTGGAGCATCTTTATTAGCAATAGGGGATATTAATTTCATCACCATGGCTAGTGACGCGCGATTTGCATTAATTGGCGGGCGTTTTATGGGTGAAGCTGCATTACTGCGATTCTATGTGCTGCACTGTATTGGCTTACCTTTTATAATAATGATTTTCATGGCAGTACATTTTTGGCGGGTAAGAAAAGATGGTGGCATCTCAACACCAGTTTGACAATGGACTCCTTTAAGGAAAGTGTAAATTATATATCAAATCCGACAATACTGTTTACAGCAGTTGTTTTAGTTTTCCCATTTATCTTTCCTCCAAGTAATTGGTTTGAAAAATGGCACCGGCGCCTAGGATTACATCATGTATGGAGCACAAAATTTATCATCATTGCGATGCTTGGCTTAGTGGCGTTTTTCATGTATGGACTTGGTGATTACAACTTTCAAAAGATTGTACTAAAACCAGATAATGTACCCATATCAGGTCTGATATTTCTGGTGGTATTTTTTACCTGGTTAGCCATGAACCAAGCATATAAAAACGATGAAAGGCTTAATGCTGGCGAAAAACCCAATGAATTTTATGAAGCACCTAATGATAAAGTACTGGTTTGGCCTGATTTAGTCTATGTTGAGCTAATATCATTAATTATTGCTTCTGCTTTTTTGCTTGTCTGGTCAATAGGGCTTCCTGCACCAATTGAAGAACCCGCCAACCCCACGGAATCGCCAAATCCAGCAAAAGCGCCTTGGTACTTTTTAGGTCTGCAGGAAATGCTGGTGTATTTTGATCCTTGGATGGCTGGTGTGGTAATTCCAAGCCTAATTCTTGTAGGTTTGATGGCTATACCTTACATTGATCGCAATCCTGAAAATTCGGGATTTTTTAGCTACAACCGTCGCCGATTAGCAATTTCTATATTTATGTTTGGTTGGCTCGTGCTATGGTTAATGCTGATCATTGTTGGCACATTTTTAAGAGGACCTAACTGGAATATCTTTGGTCCATTCGAATATTGGGACATCCACAAATTAGAAGCGCTAACTAACATAAACGTTTCTGAAATAATTTATATAAAATTTCTAAACACTGGCTTACCAGATAGCATTATTATACGCGAGATTTGGGGTATATTAATAGTACTAGTATACTTTCTTATTCTACCACCCCTTCTCGCAAAAACATTCCTAAAAGATATGTATACACGATTAGGTTCAGCACGTTACTCTATTTTTATAGTACTAATACTTGTTGCTCTGACATTGCCAATAAAAATGTATCTGCGCTGGATGTTTAACCTAAAATATATAATCGCTATCCCAGAATATTTTTTCAATTTCTAATCTAATAATATGGCGGATAATCAGGAAAGACACTATAATATACTCAAGCTGAATCGCACTTTTGCAATTTCAAGCTTAGTATTTTTTGCTGTTTGGATACTGGTATTTGTGTATGATTTTCAAAGACCCTGGAAAAAATATCAAATAGAATTTCGTAAACTTGAAATAGAAAACATCCGCCAGGATCTATCTACAGAGTCAGCTGCCCTTGAAAATAATTCTAATTATAATCAGCTGGTTGAAGAGTTATCTGTAGCAGAAAAGAAATTGACTGTTCGTCAGAATGAGTTAGATGAAATTGTTCAGCAATTAGAAATACTTGATGCAGAGCTTTATAAAAATAATCAACTCTATCAATTTGCCAAGGCTGATTTGGATGTTTTGAAATATGAATATGAAAAAAGTCAATTTGGTCATGGAGGCAGTGAAAATGCTGGAAAAGAATATGATGATTTAACCATACATGTAAATAAATACTACTTAGGTGTACAAGACACAGAGAGTAAAATTGAAACAGTCAAAAGCCAAGAGCGAAAAATCAGAAAATATATTGATGAAATAAAAAATTCATTAACAACCTTAACACGTGAGAGCAGTCTTTTAAAACGGAGGTTGACAAAGGTTGATCCAGAAGCAATGTCTTTTGCAAACAAAATTGGAAACATAGTACGAGATTTACCTATACTCGATTTTATTGATCCCTATTATGAAGTAAAGCAGGTCGTAGTTAATGGCCTGGATGAAGACCTTGTTTACATGGGGATGCCAAAGGTGGATCGTTGCATGACTTGTCACGTAGGAATTGATAAAGCTGGTTTTGAAGATGCCCCCCAGCCATACAAAACCCATCCCAAATTGGATTTTATGGTTGGACCCAGTTCAGCGCACCCACTAAGTGAATTTGGGTGCACGTCATGTCATGGTGGAAGAGGAAGAGGAACTAAATTCTATACAGCAGCACATAGTCCAAATGATCAAGAAACAGCCCATCGTTGGGAAAAAGAATTAGGTTGGGAACCGATGCATTACTGGGGAAACCCCATGCTGCCTAAAAGATATACAGAAGCTGGTTGC
>JGI24817J26689_1000286_pt1 | contig 12192 bp, 12 predicted proteins | sample METZYME_3_300m_FD_26689 | JGI IMG/M metagenome (IMG submission 26689) | reverse complement strand
CCATGCTTGGCAACCTTCGCTCCACAAGAACTAGCCACAAACGCTGCTGTTGTTGAAACATTAAAAATTCCTGATGCCACACCGCCTGTNCCACAAGTATCAACCAAATGTTTTGTATTAACTGATACCTTTGTTGATAANGTTCTCATAACTTCTGCTGAGCCAATCACTTCATCTACTGATTCTCCTTTAGTACTTAAGGCTACCAAAAAAGCTTTTATTTGAGCTTCCGAAGTTGATCCGGTTAAAATTTGTTTCATTACCNATGAAGCATCTTCTCTCGACAAGTCTTGGCCGNTCATAATGGNTTTAATGGCTTCTTGTATATCCATATGCTTACTAAATATTTAAAAAATTCTCTAATAANTCCATTCCTTGTTCTGTTGCAATTGATTCAGGATGAAATTGCAGACCTACTAANGGTAATTTNTGATGTTGAATTCCCATTATGGTTTTACTCTCNGTCCGAGCATTAANATGGAAGTCTTTNGACAAAGTAGCCTCTTCAACTATTAGTGAGTGGTATCTGGCGACCTGAAGGGGATTCTCTAAACCCTTAAACAATCCTGACCCATCATGAGATATNGNTGAGAGCTTGCCGTGCATAATATTNCTAGCTCTTATAATNTTGGCTCCAAAAGCNGCNCCTAAGCACTGATGTCCTAGACAGACTCCTAAGATAGGAAGTTTNTCTTTAAATTCTTTTATAAGTTCTACTGAAATGCCAGCTTCTTTTGGTGTACAAGGTCCNGGAGAAATGACAACGTACTCAGGNCTTTTTTTCTCTATATCATCGAGAGAAATTAAGTCATTGCGATAGACTTCCACCTCTTGACCTAGTTGATAGAAGTATTGAACCAGGTTGTAAGTAAAAGAATCGTAGTTATCTATCATTAATAACATAAAGTTAACCCTTCAATTTCTGTTGAACCATTTCAACAGCTTTGAATATAGCTCTGCCTTTATTCAAGGATTCTTTCCATTCAAGTTCAGGGTCAGAATCTGCAACAAAACCNCCTCCNGCTTGAATGTATAAAACTTCGTCTTTAATTATTGCTGTNCTAATGGCTATGGCCATGTCCATATTTCCCTGCCAAGAGAAATATCCGACCGCGCCACCGTAGATACCTCTTTTTACAGGTTCAAATTCATTAATGATTTCCATTGCTCTTATTTTAGGTGCACCAGAAAGAGTCCCTGCNGGGAAAGTTGCTCTAAATACATCCATGGCTTTTAATCCTTTTCTTAGCTTAGCCCTAACATTAGAAACCATATGCATAACATGACTGTATCTTTCAACTCCAAATTTCTGAGTTACTTCAACAGTTCCTGCTTCAGCAATTCTGCCAACATCATTTCTACCTAAATCTATTAGCATCAGATGCTCAGCTATTTCTTTTGGGTCATTAACCATTTCCTCTTCCATGGCAATATCATCTTGCTCATTCCTACCTCTTCTTCTTGTTCCGGCAATAGGTCTAACAGTAACTTCACCGTCCTCTAGTCTGGCTAAGATTTCTGGAGAAGACCCTACAATGTGAAATTCATCGAGATTTAAATAATACAGATAGGGAGAAGGGTTTAGGTATCTGATAGACCGATAAAGTTCAACTGGGTCAGAGGTAAAAGGAACAGACATTCTTTGCGAACAAACAACCTGCATTACATCTCCAGCTTTAATATATTCCTTAATCTTCTCTACAGATTGTTTGAATTCCTTTTCACCAAATCCTGAAATAAAATCTTTCTCAGTTGCCGGGTCTGTAATTTCCTCTGAATTCTCTGGTATCAAGGGATGATTTAATTTGTCAGAAAGGTCTCTAAGCCTTTCTTCCGCCCCAGTAATATCTTTTTCCGATTCACTTTTAGAAAGCACTATTAGGTGCAATTTGTTGTTGAGGTTATCAAAAACAGCTACTTCCTCTGAAAGCATAAAAAGAGCATCTGGAGTTCCAAGGGGGTCTGGAAGATTAGAACTAGATAATTTGGGTTCAATATATCTAATGCAGTCGTAACCAAGATACCCCACTAACCCGCCAGTAAAAGCAGGAAGTTCATCGTTAAGCTTTACGTTTATATTTTCTTGATATTCTTCTAAAAACTTTAGTGGGTCCTGAGAAGTTACTTCCTCTACAATCTGTCCATCTTCATAAATTTTAATCTCATTTTTGTAAACCTTGATTACTGTTGAAGAGGGTAATCCTATGAGTGAATATCTCGCCCATTTCTCCCCTCCTTCAACAGATTCAAATAAATAAGAGAAAGGTTTGTTTCCCAACTTCTTGAAAACACTTAAGGGTGTTTCCATATCTGCCAAAATTTCTACCGAAATTGGAATTCTTTGTTGGGACATTTAATTGTAATTTAAGAATTAATTTAAAGATTGGCGCATTTTGGAAATGACTTCTTGGTAGTTCTTCTCTCTAAATATTGCTGAGCCAGAAACGAAGGTATCTGCTCCGGCCTTAGACACTTCTGCAATGTTATCTAGTTTAATTCCCCCATCAACTTCTAACCTAATATTTAAATTTTTATCATCTATTATTTCTCTTAAAGTAGAAATTTTATCTAGCACTGAAGGAATAAAATTTTGGCCTCCGAAACCTGGATTAACTGACATAAGTAAAACCATATCTAACTTACCCCAGAAATTCTCTAACAAATTTAGAGAGGTTGCAGGATTAAGTACTAATCCAGTCTTGCAACCATACTTTTTTACCAGCTGTAAAGATCTGTCTACATGATCAGAAGCTTCAGGATGAAAAGATATGTGAGTTGCTCCCGCTTTGGCAAAATCTTCTATCAAACTATCAACTGGCTTTACCATCAAGTGCACATCAATTGGCGCATTTACACCATGATCTCTTAACGCACTGCAAACCATTGGACCAATGGTTAAGTTAGGTACATAGTGATTGTCCATTACATCGAAATGAACCCAGTCAGCTCCCGCTGTAAGAACAGCATCGACTTCTTCTCCCAGTCGAGCAAAATCAGCTGAAAGTATTGAGGGCGCTAGGATATTTTCTTGTTTTGCCATCTTCTTTATCTCAAGGGCGGCAGAGTTTACCCTTCCGACAAGTAAGCGTCTAATTTTTCTACATCTTCTATGGTGTTTATATTTACTAGGAAACCCTCATATATCTCTCCGGTTATCAGTCCTTTTTGACTGGCAGGTAAAAGTATTTCATTCCATAGATCATATTTACCTTTTTTGCCTTCACTAAATAATTTAGGATCAATTAAAGCTAGTCCTGAAAAAGTAAGACTTCTCCCTTTTTTCGATGAATTAACTCTACCATTATCTAAAAACATATCTCCTTGGGGATTGTGTTTAGGATTTTCTAGCAAAACTAGATGCGCCAAAGATTCAATTTCTAAGGATAGACCTGACAATTCAAAGTCAGTCCAAACATCTCCGCTTATCAATATAAAGGGCTCGTCTCCAATAAGGCTACGGGCATTCCCTAAGCCCCCTCCTGTACCTAAAAGTTCTTTCTCATAAATGTATTCAATGATCATGCCTAATTCAGACCCATCACCCAAGAAATCTTCTATCTGCTGTCCTTCATGAAATAAATTAATAATTAAGTGCCTAATGCCGAATGACTTGAGTCTTTCAACGTGCCATAAAAGTAGTGGTTTACCCCCTACATCGATAAGACATTTAGGTTTATTTGAAGTATGAGGGAGTAATCTTGTTCCTAATCCTGCAGCTAATATAAAGGCTTTCATAGAATCTTCTTGAGGGCTTGGGCTAATAAAGGAACTATTTTTTTCTTAAGATAACAAGAAACTTCATTAAGTTCTTCGTATTTGTTACAAGTTTCTACTACAAAATTTAGTGTTTTATGTAAATCTGGGAGTCTGAAAGATTTATTATCCCTCAAATGGAGTCTTGATAGAGTGCCTAAAATTCTTAATTGTCTTTGAAGTCCAGTTAAATCAAAAGACCTTCTAACATCTTCTATATCCAATTCTTGATTAAGTCTTATGTCATTGGATCTACTTAAATATTCACCTAACAAAGCATCTACTTCTTTGTCACTTATATCTAAGTAAAGGTCTTTGAATAAGGCAACCGGATCAAGAAAGATAGGGCCAAACACAGCATCCTGAAAATCTAGTACCCCGGCATTTCCATTAGGTAAAACCATAAGATTTCTGCTTTCAAAGTCGAAATGACATAAGACCTTTGGCTGACCTTTAAGATCATTAATAATCTCTCTATACAAATTAGAAAACAATTTTTTTTCATCGCTACTAAGTTTTTCTTCCAATAAAGTATTTAGAAACCATTCTTCAAATAACAGCATTTGGTTTTCCATTTCTTTTTCGCCAAGTGAGGGTATTTTTGATTCAGGTGGACAGCTATGAAAGCTGACCATTTCATCAATGGCCGCAGAAAAAAGATGGTGAAAATTCTTTTTATTAAGCTTGAACTGATAGGAGTCATCTCCAAAGTCTTCTAATAACATCCTCCCAGTTGTCAAATCTGAATACAAAACTTCTGGTACAGTTACTCCTTGTTTGCGCAGAAATTTTGAGAGAAAAATAAATTGTTCATTAAGTTCAGTTTTAGGTGGTGAGAGAACACCAATATGAGAGTTTTCTTTGCCTTTAAGCCTGAAATACTCTCTTGTACTGGCTTCTTGCCTGAGAGGCTCAATTTCAGTCATCTCAGTTCTCCCTGAATCCCTTAGTTTTTCATTTGACCACTCAAGGAGTCCTTCTTTTACTACAGACATCAACTCTTTCTCAGATTAATTCATTTAAGTTNCTGATTATAACTAAGTCTTAGTTAGTTGAAGAAATAAGCCCTTGAACCTTTCCTTGACTTTATAATCTAAGGACAGCTATGTTTTTTCAAAGAAAGTTTTTATCGGTTTCTATAAGTTTAATTATTTTATTTATTTCAATGGAGGCTTTCCCTGGCCAAAATAGAAAAGAAATCAAGATTGAAACCATTGAAGCTGAAACTATTTCCAATGACCTGAATGGAAACTTGGTCTTGGAAGGAAATGTAATTATTACCACAAACCTTCTGTCTTTCTCTTCTACTAAAGCACTATTTAATGAATCAGAAGGTCTATTAGAATTAATAGGAAAAGTCGAGGTTATTTCAGATAACTTGAAAATAAATTCATCCGAAATAAAAACAAACTTAAATCTCCAAACTTTTTCAGTGAAAACAGCTGAAATTAATCATAAAAACTCTAATTTTGGTTCGTCAGAAGAGTTTTTAATAAGGACTTCAGGGGATGTGGAACTAATTAATACCTCTGTGACAAGCTGTTCAAAAGAAGACCCTGTTTGGACCATATCGACTAAGACGGTCACTTATTTAAACGAACAAAAAAATGCTGTGATCAAAGGCATTAAGTTAAAAATAAGAAACACACCTATTTTTTACTTCCCCTATGTAAGAACGGCTTTAGGTAATGAAAGAATTTCCGGTTTTTTAACTCCGGGATTACATCAAACCAACAATGGAATAGATATCTCGCTACCCTATTATTTTAATTTAGCGCCTAATTACGATTTGGTGTTAACACCAAAACACATTACTTCTAGAGGATCAGGATTCGCTTCCAATTTTCGTTATTTAAATCATAAATTTAAAGGCGAAGTAAATGTCTCTGCTTTATCCAATGACAAAAAATATAAAGAAGAGACTAGTAATGATGATTCAAGATGGAGCTTATCTTGGCAAAATAAAGTGGTTTTTAGTGAGAACTGGTATTCGAGCTTTGACTTCCAGTCCTCCAGTGATGAGTATTTTTTTAGAGATATAGGAAATAATCAGTTTGGTGAAACTAGAACTAGTTATTTACCTAAAAAATTTGGTTTAACATGGAACACCCCTTTTTTTAAAATCGACCTAGGTGCTAGTAGATATCAAATATTAAACCCCTTTTCTTTTGAAGAGTATAGATCTAGGCCAAGTTTAACCATGCAGTCTTATTTATCAAAAAAAGGTCTATCTTTTTCACTTTTTGCAAGTAAAAGTAAGTTTGAACTAGATTACATCAATCCTCATAGACAATCTTATAAAAAGGTAGATCGTTTATACCTTTCACCGAAATTATCCTTTAGAAAAAGACTACCCAGCTCATTGTTCTTAATCTCAACGGGGACTACTTATATAAAACATACTCTAGATTCTTTTGAAGACAGCACTTCTTCACCTTGGCTAGAAATGAAGTACAGTCTCTTTTTAGATAAGATCAATAAAAGCTCAGTTACAAGCTTAATTCCTGTCTTAAAATATGTATATGTCGAGGAAGGTTCTAATAATCAGAATAACCTTATTGATTCACGAATAATCTCTCTGGATTATTCAACTATATTTCAGAGAGGTAGGTTTGTAGGTTTGGATAGATTTTCCGAAAACAATAAAATTATTCTAGGATTGGAACGAGTTTCAAATAGGTCTGATAATAGTTCTTATAACTCTCTATCAATAGGCCAAGCTTTTTATCTAAACGAAATGTTTTACGATGAAGATTCCACTATTAGAAGAGACACTTCTCCTTTGGTAGCAGAATTTAAAACAAAACTGAATGGAGATTTTTGGTCCAAAAGTTTAATAGAATGGGACAGTGCATCTAAAAAAGTGAACCTAGCCAGTGTGGGACTCTCTTATCAACGAAATGATCTTAAAAGAATTGAAATAAGATCTATTTACAGAAGACAGGATCCCAACAAAACTTACATACCGTGGATGGATAAGGATCTTAAAACTAATCATACTGAACTAGTTACCCAATGGCCTTTATCAAAATCCGTTAATCTTTTTGCAAAATGGCAAAAGGATCATGAAAGGAATAAATCTAATGATATTTTATTTGGTTTTGAATACTCCAACTGTTGTCTAAAGTGGGGTTTGATGCATAGAAAATGGATAGAAGAGGATTATTTTTCTTGGAAAAATTATTACACCACCTCCTTGCAAGCACTATCTGAAGGATTAGATCCATCAATTGATCGGAGCAAGACATATTTTTTCTTTGAACTTAAAAATATTGGGAGGTTGGGTAAAGAAATCTCAAGGACGCTTTCTTCAACTAAATTAGAATAATTGCATCAAACTGTAACTAAGAAGACAATAGCGCCTCATTAATACTATGAAGAGTAATTATAAGAAAAATCTTACCTTGTCTGTGTTGATTGGATTTTTGCTGAGTTCTTTCTTCTCAGAAAGAATGGAAGCCAAAATTGAGCTCATAGACAGGGTTATAGCTGTAGTTGATTCTGGAGTGATAATGGAATCGGAACTTAATCTGAGAGTTCAGGACATCATAGGAAGACTAAGAAGTGAAGGCACAGAACTGCCGCCTAAAGAACTTTTAGAAGAACAAGTCCTTGAAAGATTAATTATAGAAGAAATACAACTTCAAATTGGAGACAGCGCAGGAGTTAAGATAAGTGATGCAGAATTAAATCGTGCTCTTTCAATGCTTGCCTCGCAAAATTCTATGAATTTAGAACAGTTTAAAGAAAGCTTGGATGCTAATAATAGCTCTTACAGCAAGTTACGCGACTCAGTAAGGAAAGAGCTTATTATCCAAAGGGTCCAAAGAGGTAAGGTGGGTGCAAATATAGAGATATCCGAACAAGAAATTGAAAACTTTTTGAATTCTGAAGAAGGTAGGTCAAAACTTGCGGAGCAATATAATGTTCAGCAAATTCTTCTTTCCTTAAACAGTGAAGCTCCTGAAAGCATAGTTAATTCAACTAAAGAAAAAGGTGCTGATATTATTAGGAGATATAACGAAGGAGAAAGTTTTGAAAAATTAGCTGCAACTTATTCCTCTGATCAAAATGCTTTAGAGGGAGGAAGTCTTGGGTGGAGAAAAGCCACCGAACTACCTACTTTGTTTTCAGATGTTGTTACAAAAATGAAGGTGGGTGAGGCATCTGAATTAATAAGAAGCGGAGCCGGTTTCCATATCATCAGATTGGCTGAAAAAAAAGGTGATGTTGTAAAGTTTGAGGACCAAACCTTGGTTAGACATATTTTGGTACAGCCCTCTGAGATAAGATCTGAGAAGCAAACCAAAGATTTAATGAATGAAATCTATCAAAAACTTGTTGATGGAGAAGATTTCAAACAACTAGCTCGACAACACTCCGAAGATCCGGGTTCAAAAATGGAAGGAGGAGAACTCGGTTGGAGTGCGCCTGATACTTTTGACCCTGCCTTTGAAGCAGTTATGAACTCAGTAGACATAGGAGTGTTTTCTACACCCTTTCAATCAAGTTTTGGGTGGCATATTTTAGAGGTTTTGGATAGAAGNAATGAAGATATAAGNGATGATGTTAGAAAAAATAGAGCTTATTCAATTATTTTTAATAGAAAATTTGAACAAGAACTACAAAGGACTCTAATAGAATTAAGATCTGAATCATACGTAGATATTAAATTAAACTCATGATTAAACTGGCTGTCTCGCCAGGAGACCCAGCAGGCATTGGCCCTGATATATGCATTAAGGCTTTTGGTCAAAACAAAAACTTAAATTTTACTCCTGTTATATTTGGAGACGTGGATCTATTCCAAGAAAGAGCACAAAATCTAGAAGTAGATGTACAAGTTAAAGAATTCAAAGGCCAAGAAACTTTAGATGATAGTAGTTTTTGGATCTTACCTTACCCTCTTGAAATGAAAGTGGAGCCTGGTAAACCTGATCCTAGTTACGGAGACTACCTTATGAAGGTTTTACGGGAAGCCACAAACTTGACTCTCAACAAAGAATTTGACGCTTTAGTTACCGGGCCTTTGAATAAAGAGTTAATCAATAAAGCGGGGATAAGTTTTTTTGGTCATACCGAGGTTCTTGCTGAGATTTCTGATACCTCAAAAGTTTTAATGATGTTAACTTGCGATAACTTAAAAATAGCCTTAGCAACAACACATGTACCATTGTCTGAAGTGCCAAAACTTATTACATATGAGCACCTGTGTGAATGCTTAACTATCTTGAATAACGACCTTCAAAACAAGTGGGGTTGTAGCAACCCTTGTATTAAAGTTTTAGGATTAAATCCTCATGCCGGAGATGGTGGATACCTGGGCAAAGAAGATCAAGAGGTNATTGCTCCAGCAATTGAATACCTTAAAACTAAAGGACTTAATCTTATAGGGCCGGTTTCAGCTGACACAGCCTTTATAGGGAAAGACTCAGAGCATATAGACGCCTACTTAGCTATGTATCATGACCAAGGTCTGCCTGTTTTAAAAACTGTTGGTTTTGGTAATTCCGTTAATATTACTTTGGGTTTGCCCTTCATTAGAACTTCAGTCGATCATGGCACAGCATATGATATGGCAGGAAAAAAAGAAGTAGATGAAAACAGCCTTTTGGAAGCTTCATCTCTAGCTTTTAATTTAGCAACAAGAAACTAGAGTGGTTAAAACAAAGAAAAGTTTAGGGCAGAACTTTTTGACTGATGAGTTAATCCTCAACCGAATTTTAGAAACAGTTAACCCCAGGAAACAAGACCAATTTTTTGAAATAGGATGTGGTCGAGGTGCTCTTACCAAAAGGTTAATACCAAAAATTAAAAGGATAGATGGTGTCGAAATAGATAAGGACCTGATCTCGAGCTTGAGAAAATTAGAATCCTCCTCTACTGACTTAACAATACACCAGGACAGTGTCTTAAAGATAAACTTGGATAAACTCTCTAGAAATAAGTCAAAGTTAAGAGTTATTGGAAATTTACCTTATAACTTATCTTCCAAGATAATGCTTTGGACCTTTAGCAATGCAGAACATATTTTTGATATTCACTATATGTTCCAGAAGGAATTTGGGGAAAGATTAGTTTCTCCTCCTGGAAATAAAACCTACGGTAGACTTAGTGTTTTAACCCAATACATGTTTGATAGTGAAAATTTATTTGAAATCTTGCCAGAAAGTTTTACCCCCAAACCGTCAGTAGACAGTATCTTTTTAAAATTCCAGCCGAAACTTCAAAAAGACATAAACTCTCTAGAGGCCATAAGACTTCAAGAACTCACAAGGTTAATGTTCTCGAAAAGAAGAAAGAAAATATCTACTTCTTGTAAAAAAATTCTACAGCCTAATGAATTCATTGATTTAGGTATTGACCCAGATGATCGTCCAGAGTCTTTAAGCCTCAATGATTTTTTAAAAATTACTAAATATTTATCGAAATAGGATTATGGCTAACTACGCAATTGGAGATGTGCAAGGTTGCTTCTTTGAGTTAAAAGGACTTTTAGATGAAATAAACTTCGACCCTACTCAAGATAAGCTTTGGTTTGTAGGGGATTTAATTAACAGAGGGCCTGATTCTCTTCGTACTATTGAATTCATTTATAAGATTAAAGATTCTTGTAATGTGGTTCTTGGTAACCACGATATACACTTCCTCGCAGTTGCCGAAAACCTAAGAAAACCATTTAAAGAAGATACTCTTAAACAACTGTTAGAGTCAGAAAATTTAAATTTATACAAAGAGTGGCTCAGGAATCAAAGTTTACTCTATTACGAAAATATACAATGTGAGGACGGTGACAAGATTTATTTGATGACCCATGCTGGCATACCTCCCCATTGGTCTTGGCAAGTTGCGATGGAAGCTGCTCAAGAAATAAAAGAAGCTTTAATTGATGACAAGCTTTATACGGATTATTTAAGTAATATTTATGGAAACTTACCAAACAAAAGTGGACCAAACCTAAATAGAATAGATCGAATGAGATTAAACACCAATTATTTAACCAGAATGAGATTTTGTAAAAGTGACGGGGAATTAGAACTTGAAGCGAAGGGTATAGAATCAGATAAACCGAAGGGGTTTAATGCTTGGTTTAATCATCCGTTAACCATTAAAAATGAAAACCTTCACCTAATTTTTGGTCATTGGGCGGCCTTAGGTGGTAAAACAAACATTGAAAAAATTATTGCTATTGATACTGGCTGTGTCTGGGGTTATAAATTATCAGCTTATAGATTGGAAGACAGTAAAGTCTTTAGCTATGATCGAATAACTTAATAAGAATGAAAATCTATCTTGTAGGAGGTGCAGTAAGAGATACTTTGCTGGACATAGAAGTGAAAGAAAGAGACTGGGTAGTTGTTGGGGCTACTCCAGAAGCTATGATTGAATTGGGTTATAAACAAGTCGGATCAGATTTTCCTGTCTTTATTCATCCAGATACTAAAGAAGAATATGCTTTGGCTAGAACAGAAAGAAAATCTGGTACTGGACACAAGGGCTTTTCATTTAATACCAAAACTAATGTTACTTTAGAAGAAGACTTAAAAAGAAGGGATTTAACAATAAATGCTATAGCCAAAACTAGAGAAGGAGATCTCATTGACCCCTTTGATGGCCAAAAAGATATAAAAAATAAAATCTTAAGACAGGTTTCAGATGCATTTAAAGAAGACCCATTAAGGGTTTTTAGAGTAGCGAGATTTTCTGCTAAATTAAAACATCTTGGCTTCTCTGTTGATAAAAAAACCATGGAAACAATGAATAATTTATCTGGGTCTGGTGAACTGGAATCTCTTCCCAAAGAAAGAATATGGCAAGAAACTTATAAAGCACTTCAAGAAAAAAATCCTGAAGAATACTTCAAGTTCTCATTGAATCAGAAGCTATCTTTAAATTAGAGAAAACTGCAAAAATTGACCTTGAGCTATTCAAAAGCATCGCGTCTAAGGTTCCTGATCCTGAATTAAGATGGGCTTCTTTAGCAGCAAATTTTGATTGCAACTTGGAAGGTCTAAACACAGCATTCGGAGTGCCTAAGAAAATACAAGACTTGAATCAAGTTTTTGAAAAGTTAATTCAATTTAACATCAGTCATCAATCTGAAGTACAAAGCTATGAAGTGTTAGATCTTATCGAAGAAGTAGATGCATTAAGAAGGAGTGAACGCTTTAATAAGGCCGTAAGAATTTTAGAGGCTGGAAACGGTTTAGTTTCAAGCTTTCAGGTTTCTTGGGAAGCAATAAGTAAAGAATTAGCTGTTGTAAGACCTTCTTCTCAGAAGCTGAAAGATAAAGAAATTAGTGATGATTTAAGGCAACAACGCTTAAAAATTATTGATGGAATGTTAAAGAAAAATGGATAAAGAAAAGGTTGTTCTTATAACTGGAGGCAGTAAACGGATTGGTGCCAATATAGCCAGATACTTTCACAAAATGGGGT
>JGI24817J26689_1000274_pt1 | contig 12373 bp, 13 predicted proteins | sample METZYME_3_300m_FD_26689 | JGI IMG/M metagenome (IMG submission 26689) | reverse complement strand
GCAATGATGACGATGTTGAATCGCTACTCAGATCAGAGCAAGGTGTTTTGGCTGGTCTTGCTCCTAAGGGCATAGTTGTTGATCACACTACAACTTCTGCAGCTTTGGCGGTGGCTATGCATGAAGAGTTGAAAAAAATTGGTTGCTCCTATCTCGATGCACCCGTTTCAGGAGGTGAATTGGGCGCTCAAAAGGGTGCATTAACAATCATGACAGGAGGCTCTGAGAGAATTTATAAAAGTGTTGAACCTTTGATGGCGAGTTACGCTCGGCATTCTGAATACATGGGTCCACCCGGATATGGACAGCTGACCAAAATGGTCAATCAAATTTGTCTGGCTGGTTTGATACAAGGCTTATCTGAAGGACTCTATTTTGCCAATTCTCTTGGCCTCAACTCCAAACAAATCATCGAGGTCATCTCAAAAGGCGCTGCACAATCTTGGCAAATGGATAACCGTCATCAAACCATGATTGATGATAATTATGAGCACGGGTTTGCTGTCGACTGGATGCGTAAAGACCTAAAGTATGCCCTTGATGAAGCCCAAAAAAATGGCATAAATCTTCCAATAACAGAGATAGTGGATCAGTTTTACGAGGAGATTCAAGCGATGGGGGGAGGTCGCTGGGACACTTCAAGCTTGTTAAAGCGTCTAAGAAAGAAACCGTAAAAAACTCAGCTCAATCTTTGGCTGTCAATTGTTTTGTTGCAATCAGAAACTGGCTTTCTAGACCTTCGATCCTGTACTTTATAATTGCATCGTATTTTTTGGAAGAAACGAATTCCATAAAAGCCTGTAATGAAGGGTATTCCATGATGGCGATGGTCTGAAATTCAACATCCTCACCAATAACCGTACTTACCACATCACCCCAGAAGAGAAGTTTCAGTCCAAATTCGTCACCAATCTTGTCTACTCCAGCTGCGTATTTGAGATACGCATTCTTATTTTTAAAACTCAATAAGTTGACCATAGCAATCGGACCTTCATGTCCCGATTGAAGTAAATTTTGTATTTGCTCTTGGGTTGGATTTAGGGCCATAATTTTTTTTCTAACTTAACTGGATTGTTCAAGTTCGATTAATGTGCCCAAAAAATCTTTTGGATGAAGGAATATCACCAATTTATCGTGAGCTCCTATATAGGGTTCACCATCACCAATAATAGCCATGCCTTCACCGATCAATTGATCCCTTGCTGCAAAGATATCTTCAACTTCATAACAAACATGATGAAGACCACCCTTGGTATGCTTTTCTAGAAACTTGTGGATTGGTGATGCATCGCCAAGGGGTTGCATCAACTCAATGCTGGTGTTGTTTAGATTCACAAAAACAGCAGTGACGCCATGTTCTGGTAGTTCATGGGGTGTTGAAGTCTCCGCTCCCAAAACATCCCTATAGACTCGAACAGCTTGATCCAAATCTGGTACAGCAATGGCAACATGATTTAATTTTCCAATCATTTTTTATTACCCAGTTTACCTAAAAAACTTTCAACAACCCCTTTTGCTTTTGTTTTTATCGACCCTCTGTCTTTAGCAATGTTGGCTTGAATATGCCTCAATTCATCCTGAATATCCTCATTTTTTTCAAGAGCGTCAAGTAATCCTTGTCTGGTTTCCTTAAGCAGCCATTTTTGTTGTTGTTTGTTNCGATTGTGCTGCAAATGTCCGTTGGTCGTAACAAGTTTTTGAAAATTCTGTATTGATTNCCAACATTCGTCAATNCCAGTTTTTTCAAGAGAAGAGCAGGCAATTACTGGGACCGGCCAATCTTTAGTTCTTGGTTTTAAAAGTTTCAACGCATTTTTATAGTCTAAAACCGTGTTTCTTGAGGAAGATTTCAGATCCCCATCGGATTTATTGACCACAACGATATCTGCNAGTTCGATAATGCCCCTTTTGATGCCCTGCAATTGGTCTCCACCCCCTGGGCTGAGAAGCACAACGAAAATGTCGGTCATATCAAAAACCTCCGTTTGAGACTGGCCCACACCAACTGTTTCTACCACGATAACGTTGAATCCAGCTGCTTCTACAATAGCAATCGATTCTCTTGTAGAGCGGTTGACACCACCGAGGTTTTTGCCCGATGGTGATGGTCGAATAAAAACTTGCTCATCCCGACTCAGGTATTCCATTCTTGTTTTATCTCCCAATATCGATCCACCGCTTATGGAAGAGCTGGGATCGACTGCCAAGACAGCCAATTTATTTCCATTCTTCACCATTAATTGTCCAATCGACTCAATAAAAGTCGATTTGCCAACACCTGGAGAGCCGGAGATGCCAATTCTTATACTGGATCCAGCAGCAGTGAGAATGCTTTCCAGTAACTTCTCAGAAAGGGCCACATCGCTTGCTTTTTTTGACTCCACCAGAGTGATTGCTTGGGCAACTGCTTTTCTGTCACCGGATACAACTCCATCAACCAAGTCAGTTATTGCAGATTTTTTCAATTTAATCCTCAAATTCAAGAATAGTTTGATCCACCATTAGATTATCGCCTTCTTCTACCAATATCGATTTTATTTTTACGTTGTCGATTGCTCGTAAACTGTTTTCCATTTTCATCGCTTCAACAATGGCCAACTCTTCACCTGCCTTAACTATTTGGCCTTCTTTAACACAAATTTTAATCAACAGTCCTGGCATCGGCGACAACAGATATTTGGACATATCCGGTGCAATCTTCTCAGGCATTAGTTGGTTGAGTTCTGCGGTCCTTTTGCGTGTCACGAGTGCCTCCAGGGCTCGACCTCGGTATGACAGTCGATAACCGGGGTGCAAATTTTCCAATTGGAAATAATGTGGATGACCGTTAACCATTGCTTTAACAATCGGATCATTAGGGGATCTGAGTAAATCTACAGTAAATACTTGTGAGCCTATATAGACTTCATAATTCTCTGGAAATTTTCTAACTGCCAGGTCAATGCTGGTGTGATTGAAAGATATCGACCAAGGGGAATCCTTGAAAAGACTTTCAGGATGGGATTGCAGCCTTTCAATGTTGCTTTGATGAATGCAAGCTAAGATCGAGACAGCTACCATTTGCTGTCTTTCGTTCAGTTGTTCTCTCTTAAATCCATCGGGGTATTGTTGTTGAATAAAATTGGTTGTNGTGTCACCCACTTTGAATCTGTCATTCTGGAAGATGGAACACAAAAAATTCAAGTTGTGAGATACTCCAGAGATGTAAAATTGGTCCAAAGCGGCCAGCATGTTGTCAATGGCTTGATCTCGGTTGTCACCGTGAGCAATTAATTTTGCAATCATTGGGTCATAAAACATGGACACTTCACTGCCTTCTTCAATCCCAGTGTCAATTCTTACAGACTCTAGATTTTCAGGGATTCGGAATCGCTGTAACCGACCTGTAGATGGCATAAAGTCTCGGTATGGGTCCTCTGCATAGATTCTTGCCTCAATGGCCGAACCATTGGTTTCAATATCGCTTTGGTCAAATTGCAAGGGATCTCCCGCAGCAATCAGAATCATCTGTTCTACCAGATCCAGACCCGATACCATTTCGGTGACTGGATGCTCCACTTGGAGCCTTGTGTTCATCTCCAAAAAATAAAACTTTTGTTTTGCATCAACAATAAACTCGACAGTACCTGCAGATTCATAATGCACTGCTGTTGCTAGTGTTACAGCTTGTTGTCCCATTTTTTGTCGAGTGTAGCTGTCAATAAAAGGCGAGGGCGTTTCTTCAATTATTTTTTGGTGTCTTCTTTGGATAGAACATTCCCTTTCACCAATATAGAGGGTTTTGCCAAATTGGTCAGCGAGAATTTGTATCTCGACATGATGAGGCTCAGGTATGTATTTNTCTGCAAAAACTCGATTATCTCCAAAGCTTGACAGGCTTTCATTTTGAGTTCTTTCAAAGCCATGGATACACTCTTTATCGTCACGAACGACCCGCATCCCTTTACCCCCTCCGCCAGCACTTGCTTTCAACATTATCGGGTAACCTATTTCATTGGCAACTTTAACTGCTTGCTTCGAGTCTGCTAGTACTTCGGTGAATCCAGGGATTACATTGACACCTGCTTGTTCTGCAATTTTTTTGGATTGTATTTTGTCACCCATACCCACAATTGCCTCAGCTTTAGGACCGATAAATGTTATTCCTGCTACCGCCAAGGCATGGGCAAAGTCTTCGTCTTCAGATAAAAAACCATAGCCGGGATGAACAGCATCAGCCTTGGTTTGCTTACAAGCATTGACCATGTTGTCAATAACCAAGTAGCTCTCGGAAGATGCAGCACCTCCTATATGCACCGACTCATCTGCCATCGAAACATGCAATGAGTTATGATCAACATCCGAATAGACCGCAACTGTTTTAATGCCCATTTTTTGACAGGTTTTGATTACCCGACAGGCTATTTCTCCACGATTGGCAATGAGTATTTTTTTAAACATTTGAACTGTTGTTTACAGGGGAATGTTGTCGTGTTTACGCCAGGGGTTTTCCTGTTTTTTGTTTTTCAGCATTTCGAAGGAATGACACAATTTCCCACGTGTTTTGTGTGGCAGGAAAATGTCGTCGATATAACCACGGCTTGCCGCTATAAACGGGTTGGCAAACTTAGTTCTGTATTCGTCGGTTCTTTTTTCGATTTTCTGCTCATCGCCAATATCTTTTTTGAATATGATTTCCACAGCACCTTTCGGGCCCATAACCGCAATCTCTGCAGAAGGCCAAGCAAAATTTACATCCCCTCGAATATGTTTTGAACTCATAACATCGTAAGCACCACCATAGGCCTTGCGAGTAATTAAGGTGACTTTGGGTACCGTTGCCTCTGCGTAGGCAAAAAGCAATTTAGCACCGTGCTTAATGATTCCACCGTGTTCCTGTGAAGTCCCAGGCATAAATCCCGGAACATCAACGAGAGTCAATAGAGGAATATTGAATGCATCGCAAAAACGGATAAATCGCCCTCCTTTAATTGATGCATTTATGTCGAGACACCCTGCCAATACAAGAGGTTGATTGCCTACCACGCCGATTGTGGACCCGTTCAACCGGGTAAAACCGATCACTATGTTTTGTGCATAGTTTGGCTGAATTTCAAAAAATTCTCCATCGTCGGCGACTTTATAAATAACCTCCTTAATATCATAAGGTTTTGAGGGATCTTCAGGTACCAATGTATCTAAAGAAGATTCTTCTCTCTCAATAGGATCATCGGTAGCCACAGTTGAAGGTTTTGCTTTGTTGTTTTGAGGTAAATAACTGAGAAATTCTCTAGTCATTAGCAGGGTCTCAGTGTCATTTTTGAAAGTCAAATCAGCTACTCCTGATTTTCTACTATGCGTTGAAGCGCCACCCAACTCTTCTGCTGTCACTTCTTCATGAGTCACAGTCTTGACCACATTGGGACCGGTAACAAACATGTACGAACTGTCCTCAACCATAAAAATAAAATCTGTCATGGCAGGTGAATAGACTGCTCCCCCTGCACATGGGCCCATAACTAGGGATATTTGTGGAACCACACCTGAAGCAAGAACGTTTCTTTGAAATACTTCTGCATACCCACCCAGAGAAACTACCCCTTCTTGGATTCTTGCTCCCCCGGAGTCATTTAAACCTATTAAAGGGGCACCATTCCGAACAGCATGATCCATAACTTTGCAAATTTTTTCTGCGTGAGCTTCGGATAGAGAGCCTCCAAAAACAGTAAAATCTTGACTAAAAACATAAACCAGTTTGCCATTAATTTTTCCGTATCCGGTAACTACCCCATCTCCAGGTATCTTCTGTTCATCCATGCCAAAATCTACTGCCCGATGTTCAACAAACATATCCCATTCTTGAAAGCTGCCTTCATCCAGNAGGATATCAAGCCGCTCTCTAGCTGTTAATTTACCTTTTGCATGTTGTTTTTCGATCCGGTCTCTGCCACCGCCTAATTTTGCAGCTTTGGCTTTTTTTTCCAGTTCTTTAATGTTCTCATTCATTGGATTCTCAGTTAATTAGCTTTATAACTGCCATCGCTGCTTCAGTGATGTTGGTTCCAGGGCCAAACACGGCACCGACACCTTGTGATTTAAGATCGGGAATATCCTTCTCTGGAATAATGCCACCACAGACCACAACGATGTTTTCAGCTTTTTCATTTCTAAGCGCCTCAATTAGCATTGGCACTAAAGTTTTATGACCAGCTGCTTGGGTAGAAACCCCGATGATATGAACATCATTCTCTACCGCTTGCTTGGCTGCTTCTTCAGGGGTTTGAAACAATGGTCCGATATCAACATCAAAACCCATGTCAGCAAACGCAGTAGCTATAACTTTAGCTCCTCGGTCGTGACCGTCTTGTCCCAATTTTGCGACCAATATTCTGGGCCGTCTTCCAAAATTCTTAGCAAAAGATGAAATTTGTTCCTCAATTTTCATGAAATTTTTATCTCCTTCATATTCACCACGATATACCCCGCTAATTGATTGAGCCACTGCTTGATGGCGACCAAAAACTCGTTCCAAAGCTAGGGAAATCTCGCCCACAGTAGCTCTTGCTTTGGCGGCTTCAACCGCAATTTCCAGCAAATTAGATGTTTCCTTCCTGGCTGCTGATTCAAGTTGATCCAAGGCAGTTTGACATTGTTTCTCNTCTCGTTTCGATTTCACGGCNATAATTTTTTTGATTTGCAGGTCTCTGACTTGTTGGTTATCAATTGAGCGGATGTCAACGGGATCTTGATCCTTGGAGATGTATTTATTCACTCCAACGATTGTTTCTTCTTTTTTGTCGATTCTTGCTTGTCTGATTGCAGCTGATTCTTCGATCCGTAATTTTGGAACCCCTGCTTGCACCGCTCTTGTCATTCCCCCAAGTTCTTCTGCTTCTTCTATCAATTTTCTTGCTTCGTTGACAAGAGAGGCAGTGAGGGACTCGAGATAATAAGAACCAGCCAGTGGGTCAATAACATTGGTTATCCCGGATTCTTCTTTTAGGATCAATTGGGTTGTTCTGGCAATTTGGGCAGAGAAAGGAGTCGGAAGCGCCAAGGCCTCATCAAAGGAATTGGTATGCAATGATTGGGTTCCACCAAGCACTGCTGCCATTGCTTCGATCGTAGTGCGAATAATATTGTTGTAAGGATCCTGGCTGGTCAAACTTACTCCAGAAGTTTGACAATGTGTTCTGAGCATAAGCGACTGAGGATTACTGGGAGCAAATTCTTTTTCAATCAATTCTGCCCACAACAGTCTAGCGGCTCGTAATTTTGCGACTTCCATGAAAAAATTCATGCCAATCCCGAAAAAGAAAGATAGTCTTGGAGCAAATGAATCGACATCCAATCCCTTTTTTATTGCCGCCCTTACATACTCAACACCATCAGCTAGGGTGTAAGCCAACTCTTGAGTGCAAGTTGCCCCTGCTTCAAGCATGTGGTAACCGGAAATTGACACCGAATTGAATTTTGGCAATTTTTTTGATGCATAGACGATAATGTCTGCGACAATCCTCATGGAAGCTTTTGGTGGATAAATGTAGGTGTTGCGGACCATGAATTCCTTGAGGATATCATTTTGCAAAGTTCCATTAAGTTCCTTCTGGGCGACACCTTGTTCTTCAGCAGCGGCGATAAACATCGCCATAATGGGTATTACCGCACCATTCATGGTCATTGAAACTGACATCTTATTCAGAGGTATCTGATCAAAAAGTATTTGCATGTCTTCCACGGTGTCTATGGCTACACCCGCTTTGCCAACATCTCCGGTAACACGAGGGTGATCGGAGTCATAACCTCGATGGGTAGCTAAATCAAAGGCAACTGACAACCCTGTCTGGCCTGCGGCAATATTGTCGCGGTAGAATTGGTTGGATTCTTCTGCAGTGGAAAATCCAGAATACTGCCTAACCGTCCATGGTCTTTTGGCATACATCGTGGCTCTTGGTCCTCTGAGGTATGGTGGAAGGCCGGGAAACGAGTCTAGGTGACTGATTTCTTCGAGATCATCCGCGGTATATAGAGGTTTTACATCTATACCCTCTAATGTCTCCCAGATTAGGCTGTCAATCGGTTCGCCGTTGAGTTCTTCAGCTACTTTTTTTTCCCAATCTTTTTTGTTAGATCTGGCCATTTTTCTCTTTTTTCACAATCAATGGTTTTTATGGGTCTATTGTATAGATCTGTGCCTAGCAATCATAGAAGATCGGTGGTAAAAGTAATTTAATTATTTTATAAATTGTTGTTTTATAATATCTTTTTGTATTTTACCCATTGTATTTCTAGGCAGTTTAGACACAAAAAAAACAGCTTTTGGAACCTTGTAACTTGCCAATTCTTGTTTAGTCAACGCGATGATTTTCTCTGCGTTCAACTGAGAGCCATCCTCCCTGACTACCACAGCAGTGACCGTCTCTCCAAAATCATCATCAGAAATCCCAATCACTGTGCTTTCCAGAACGCCTTCAATATTGTTGATCACAGTTTCAACCTCGACTGGATAGACATTAAGACCTCCACTAATAATTAAGTCTGTTTTTCTGCCAACAATCGTTATGTAGCCATCCCCATCTTTTTTTACTTGATCACCGGTTCTGAAAAACCCATCCACAGTTAGTGATTGCTTTGATGCTTTGTCTTGACGCCAATACCCCATGCAAACATTCGGTCCTTTAACCTCTAGCTCTCCCACTTCATTGGTTTGATTGACGATTCTTGTTGCGATACCTTCCAGCGGCAAGCCCACGGAGCCAGCTTTCCTTAAATGATCGACTGGATTGCTGGTGTTCATCAAAGTTTCAGTCATACCATAACGTTCAACGATCTCATGGTCGGTGGCTTGTTTGAAATCATTGAAAGTATCTATCCGGAGAGGTGCTGATCCGGAAATGAACAGTCGTATTTTCTTGCATTTTGAGCGGCTTAACTGGCCACTGTTTAACAATCGGTGGTAATAAGTAGGTACACCCATCATAAGTGTTGCTCGGGGAATGGATTCAATCACTGTTTCTGAGTCAAAACGCGGTAGGAAAATCATCGAGCCACCGGTTAACAGGCAGCAATTTATACCCACGAACAGACCGTGCACATGGAAAATTGGCAATGCATGAAGCAAGCAGTCTGTTTCCGACAATTTCCAAGTTTTGATAAGTGTTTTAGCGTTGCTAATAAGATTGTTATGGCTCAACATAACTCCTTTAGGTTTGCCCGTTGTCCCCGATGAATAAACCAATGCGGCGAGTGAATCTGCTGCACAAGCATGGGTTCTGTATTCAGTCGACTGGGACGTTGATCTTGAAACAAGGCTACCTTTTCCACGATTCGAAAGGGTTAAAATTGGGATTTTTTTTGGTAAGCCAAATAAGGTTTTATAAGTATCTTCATTTTTTGGGTCGCAAATAATAATTGTTGGATCCGCATCCTCAAAAAAATAGGAAACTTCTGAGGATGTGTAATCAGGGTTCAGCGGATGGTAAATAAATCCACCTCTTAAGCAGGCTAAATAAAGGGCAATTGAATCGGTAACTTTTTCGGTCTGAATGGAAATCCGGTCTCCCGGTTTTGCATTCAATGACTCCAGAGTATTGGCAATCCTAGCGGATTGCTTTACCACATTTCTACGGGTAAGTTCCAGTCCGTTTTGGAGAACCAAGAGAGTCTTGTCCAAATCTTTACTCAGGACATTTTCAAAGGCATTATAGAGGTTGTTTTTAATTTCTTGCATCGAAAGTGTTTTCCAAAGAGATGACTGCCTAAGGGAGCAATCATAACATTAGAATCGGTGACCGGATGAAATGCAAAAGACCTAAAATAGCGTTATATTTTAGATTGTTCTTAACAAAGATAGAGAGACAGATATGAAATTAGGAATGGGATTGGGGTATTCGCCAGCCAAGTTAACAATACCTATGGAAGATATCCTAGAGGCAGAAAAATTAGGATTTGATTCAGTTTGGACCGCAGAGTCCTATGGCTCTGATGCTGTTTCTGTCGCGTCTTATGTTTTGGCCTTAACCACCAAGATCAAAGTAGGCACAGCAATCATGCAGATGCAGGCAAGAACACCAACCATGACTGCGATGACCGCTTTATCATTGAATGCACTTTCTGGAGGTCGGTTTTTACTCGGCCTTGGACCTTCTGGCCCTCAAGTAGTGGAGGGCTGGTACGGGCAACCTTACGGTAGACCGCTGACGAGAACAAAAGAATACATTTCAATCGTCAAGAAAATCGTAGCCCGAGAAGAAGCCTTAACGCATGAGGGTTTCCATTACCAAATTCCTTACACCGGTGAAGGCTCAAGCGGTCTTGGAAAACCACTGAAAAGCATCCTCCACAGCACCAGTGATCTAAAAATTTATACGGCATCAATTACCCCTGCAGGGTTGAGGTGTGCGGGTGAAGTTTCTGACGGCGTTTTCCCTATGTGGATGAATCCTGAGAAGTTTAATCTGATCGGTGATCATGTCGAAGAAGGATTTGCAAAAGCAGGGCAAAACAAAGGTTACGAGAATTTTGATGTTGCACCTTTTGTTCCAGTTGTAATGGGCGACAATGTTGAATTTTGTATCATGGCGATGAAACCAATGATGGCACTCTACATCGGGGGTATGGGTGCTAAATCCAAGAATTTTTATAACGACTATGCCAAACGGCTTGGGTACGAGGAAGCTGCTGAAACCATTCAAGATCTATATTTGCAGGGAAAGAAAGAAGAGGCTGCTATGGCTGTTCCAAATGCATTGGTTGATGAGTGTACACTGATTGGTCCAGCCGAAAGAATTAAAGAACGGCTGCAACCCTGGAAAGAATTGGATAAAACAGGAAAGATCGGCACCTTGGTTTTAGGCAATGTATCAAAAAAAGTTCTCAGAGTAATTGCCGAAGAAATACTGTAAGCAAGTGAGACGGTGAAGAGTATTGGTCTAATTTTAATTTTGCTGGCTTTCTTGATTCTGTCAGGTTACGGAGTGTATGAAATGCTTCTCGATGAAGAATTATCAAAACTTATGAAATTTTCCTTAACTGGCTTGTATTTTGGATTTGTCGTGGTATTTGTTGGAGTTTTGACACAAAGGTTGAAAGAGCAAAAATCTGACAAATACATTGGTGTGGAGAAGTAATGTGATTGTTACCACAAGTCCAAATCTACCCGGGCACAAGATCTTAGAAGCAATTGGGATCGTTAAGGGGAGTTCCATAAGAGCCAGACACATTGGCAAAGATATCATTGCTGGGTTAAGAAATATTGTTGGAGGTGAGATTCATGAGTACGGCAAACTGCTGCTGAGAGTCGCGAACAAGCCTTGGATAGAATGATTGAGGATGCAAATGAAAAGGGTGCCAATGCCATTATTAGTGTTCGATTCACCACCTCTGTTCTCATGGGTGGGGCTGCGGAGATGATGGCTTATGGGACTGCTGTGATAACCGAAAAGGAGTGAGTAATGAACTATAAATCTGTGTTTCGTTTTTTAATTATTGTACCGATATTACTTATCTTCGTTGCCGTTGGCCTCGACTTGGTTTACCCCTTTCCAGAATCAGTCAGTGCATACTACGGTGGCCTCGCCGGAGTTGGCTTCAGTCAAACATATTACGCCTATTTGTTTGTTGCCATAGCCGCTTTTATTGCGGATCTGTGTCTTTTTTTCTTTGTCAGAAACTCACGTGAGATTTGGGTGATATTGATGGTGATCTTTTTCATACTTGCCGCGTCCATGCCTGAGCTGACGATCATGTCACCACTGTCAATTGTTTTGGTACAGGTTGCCTGGTTGATGGCAGGCATTAAGATATCCATGGCCTATTTGTCACCTCCAATCAGAGATTTGTTTTAGTTGACATTCAAACTGATCAAGAATTGAAAAAAAGGGGGCTGTTCAGCCCCCTTTTAATTTATTATCCCAACAACTTCTTCTTTGAAGTGAGTGATATTTTTTTAGGTCTTTGGTGTTCAGGGATAACACTCTCCATCCCAATGTATAGCATTCCATTGGACAGAGCTGCACCCTTGACGACCATGTCATCAGACAAGACAAACTTTCTGATGAAGCTCCTTGCCGCCAGACCTTGGTGAACCAATCCTTCAGAGGCTTCCTGTGGGCTATTGCCGCTGATGGTGAGGTTCTCACCCGCAACCTCGACGTCAATATCTTTTTCATCAAAACCAGCAACGGCCAGTTCAATGGTATATTGATCATCAGAGACCTTACGGATGTTGTAAGGGGGATAATTGGTACTCTGAGATTTCGAATTTGCCAAAAGCGACAAGGTATCAAATGTCCTGTCAAAACCAACAGCAAATGGCGAGATATCTCTCCATACCGAGTCAAATATTGTATTAACCATAATCTACTCCTTTTTTAAGCAAGTTAATTACTAATTC
>JGI24817J26689_1000269_pt1 | contig 12487 bp, 11 predicted proteins | sample METZYME_3_300m_FD_26689 | JGI IMG/M metagenome (IMG submission 26689) | reverse complement strand
GCCCGGTTGAACATGGGGAGATCGTTGGCCGGGTCGTTGAGCTCGACCCACCGGTCGAAGCTAAAGCCGCCGATCGACTCATTGGGGTCGTACGACGGGAAGGAGGCCATAGCCACTACGTCACCCACCCGAGGGTCCAGCACGACGACCGAGCCGCCGGGGGCGTCATACGCGGGAAGGAGCTGGCCGGGTCGGTCCGGATCGGCGTCCGGCTCCCGGGTGCGGGCCAGATGGATTGACCGCTCCAGCTCACGCTCAACTAGGTACTGGACGTCGACGTCGATTGACAGCACCAGGTCATCGCCCGGAGTCGGAGGGACGAACAGATCATGCCGTTCCCGCACGACCTCCCCCAAGCGGTCCACCTCAACCACCTTGTGGCCGGCCTGGCCCCGCAGGTCATCTTCGAACATGAGCTCAACGCCGGCCTTGCCGATCTGGTCCCGGAGCCGGTACTCCTTGCCGTCCGGTGGGCGCCGTATCCGGAGCTCGGCGTCGTTGACCGGCCCCACCCACCCCAGGACGTGGGAGGCCAGGTCGCCGTAGAGGTAGGAACGCACCGTGCTCTGGGCCACCCGTACACCAGGGAACTGGTTCGGGCGCTCGCCAAAGAACACCAGGAGGTCCTCGCCCACATCATGAGCGATCGGGATGTCGTCATAGTTGCCGTATGAAGGGTCCGCCAACGACTGAACTACGTCGGTGACCTTCAGCAGGTGGCCGGACCGGTTGATCTCGACGGCAATCTCGGTGAACACCTCTAGCCGCTCGTCTTTGTCGAATCCTGACTCGTCCAGCTCGTTGCGGTTCATGGTCAGCACGGTGGTCAGACGATTCCCGACCAGTGTTCGACCGTGGACGTCCAGGATCCGACCACGAGGAGCCGGTACAGCGATCACCCGCGTGATATTGCTCCGGGCAGTAGCCATAGCCTCCTCGCTCACCATGACCTGCAGGTACCAGAGGCGAGCCCCCAGAGCGGCGAACATGGAGAGGCCGATGATGGCCAGGACCCGCATGCGGTAGCGGCCGGTCTCGTTCACCCCCCGCCCTCCGCTCCCTGCCCGCGAAGGTCCACGTCCACGGGCAGGCCCCCGGTCACCGCCCATCGCACGGCCCGGCTGGTCGGTGGCGCCACGGCTACCGTCATGACTACAACCACCACTGTGGTGCGCAGCAGCCCAGGGTCACCCAGCTCCCGAAGTCCGAACAGGCTCCCCACCGCGGCAGCAGCCAGAACGCCACCAGCGATGGCAATAGCCAGGCCGCTCCCGAGGAACGGCCGGGTAAAGCGGGCCAGGCGAACCTCTAGGTGGCTGGTGGCGACGGCCAGTGAGGGGTAGACGAGGGCGTGAAGGCCCATGGGAGTGACGGTCACGGCGTCGTGCAGGAGCCCGGCGAAGAAAGCCACCACGGCCCCACGCTCGGGACCCCCGTGGTACCCGGCCAGCACCGAGACCAGCAGCAGGTACTCGACCGACGCTCCGGCCACCCGAACCTCGTCAAACACGGTCACCTGGGCCACGGTGGCGGTCAACAGCAGGGCCAGGACGCGGAATCGGTGGGTCACGGGCCGATCACCGTCGCCTGCTCGGCTCGATATCGAAGCGGACGGGATCGAGCACCACGTTCAGGAAGCTCAGGTTCTCTAAGGAGGCCTCCGGGTCCACAATGATCTGACGGTCGAACTCGGCATCGTCATCGGGGTCGGACACCCGTCCCACCGGGATGTCGGCCGGGAAGCGGCTGCGACCACCGGAGGTGACCACCACCTCGCCGGCCTTCACCACGGCATCCAACCGGATGCCGGCATCGATAACCAGTCGGCCGGTGGCCCCTCCGCCGCGGGCTAAGCCCTCGTCCTGAGAACCGACGAGGCGAACACCCATCCGGAACTCCGGATGGGTGGCAAGGCGCACGATCGACCGGGAACGGTCGACCACCTCCAAGCGTCCCACTAGGCCGGCCCCGGTGACCACGGCCATTCCCTCCTCCAGGCCGTCGTCCTGGCCCTTGTCCACCTCGAGGGAGTAGCTGGAGAAGTTCCCAGGAGGTGTGCCGAGTATCCGGACGACGACGGTCTCCAGCGTCGTGTAATCGATGTCGACCTCGCCGAGCAGGCGCTCCAGTAGTTCCTTGTCGGCTTCCCCGGTAAGCCGTCGTCCGCGCATGCGGGCCAACTCGTCGGCCAACCGCTCGTTCTCGGCTCGCAGGTCGTCGTAGTCGAACAGGCCGTGCCAGGCCGACTGCACCGGTCGGGCCACCCGTTCGCTCGCCGACCGGACGGGATCCAGCACGTCACGGATTCCCTGTTGGAAGGCGGACAGTGGTTCGGCCCCCCGGAAGTGGAGAGTCAGCAGGGTCAGTGCGGCGGCAACCAGCAGGAGGAGCGTCGGACGGGACCGCCCGGCGGGCCGAGGGACCGCCACCATCTATTCCGCGTCGTCGCCGAAGATCATCTCCCCGAACCTGGAGAACTCCTCCAGGACACTGCCCGCTCCCTCGACGACGGACCGCAGCGGGTCGGAGGCCAACCAGACCGGCATGCCGGTCTCGGCACGGATTCGGTCGGCCAAACCAATGAGGAGGGCGCCGCCGCCCACCAGGGTGATGCCCCGGTCCATGATGTCGGCGGCCAGCTCAGGGGGCGTCCGATCCAGTGTGACCTTCACAGTGTCGATGATGGCAGCAACCGGCTCCTCAAGGGCCTCGCGGATCTCCCTGGTGGAGAACTCCACCGATTCGGGCAGGCCGGTACGGAGGCTCCGACCGGACACGGCGGCACGAATCTCCTGGGTCAGCGGGTGAGCGGAGCCCAGGCGGATCTTGATGGTCTCAGCCGTCCGGTCTCCCACGTCGACACCCTTGACCTTCTTGAGGAACTGCTTGACTGCGTCGTCCATTTCGTCGCCCCCGACCCTGGAGGACTGGCTGGCCACCACGCCCCCGAGCGAGATGACCGCCACCTCGGTGGTTCCGCCGCCCACGTCGACCACCATGGAACCCGTGGGCTCGGCCACTGGAAGGCCAGCACCGATGGCAGCCGCCATGGGCTCCTCGATGATGTAGGACGGTGGACGGGCGCCGGCGTACTCGGCGGCCTCTTGCACGGCCCGTCGCTCCACACCGGTCACCCCGGACGGGACGCAGATAACCATGCGGGGCTTGGCCCAGCGTCGGTTGTGAACCTGCTGGATGAAATATCGGAGCATCTTCTCGCAGATCTCAAAGTCGGCAATGACTCCGTCCTTTAGTGGTTGGACAGCGCGGATGTAGCCGGGAGTCCGCCCGATCATTCGTTTGGCTTCGTCTCCGACGGCTAGCAGGTTGCCGTCCAACGAGTTGACGGCAACGACCGACGGCTCGTCTAAGACGATCCCCTCGCCGCGTACGTACACCAGGGTGTTGGCGGTCCCCAGGTCGACAGCGATGTCGCGGGCTCCAAAGACCGTGCGTCGTGACCCCTGTGCGCGTGGCCGTCGATCTACAGGTTCGGCCATCGACCGGGTACTCCGTCGGTTCTCGTGAGAGAGGTCAGGTCCGCCCCACTCGCTCCGGGAAACGTAACGCGCCGTCACCCAATTGCCACTCTTCGTAACCGTCTCACCACCCTACGCGGGCATAAGGGTCGGCATCGTCGGCCAACCCGGCGACCGGGGCTCAGGCCACCAGGTCGGGAAAGAAGATCCCAATTTCCCGTTCGGCCGAGGCCTGGGAGTCAGAACCATGGACGAGGTTCTCGGTGAACAGGGTTCCCAAGTCTCCTCGGATGGTTCCCGGCGCCGCCTCCCGGGGGTTGGTGGTCCCCATCATGGAACGGACTACGGCGAACGTCTCCTCGGGTCCCTCGACGACCATCACCATGGACGGCGACCGGGACATGAAGGCCACGAGGTCGTTGTAGAAGGGCTTCCCGACGTGCTCCTCGTAATGCCGGGCCAGGGTGTCGGTATCCAACTGCCGGAGTTCGGCGGCCACCACTGTGAGGCCCTTGCCCTCGAAACGGCCGATGATCTCCCCGACGAGGCTGCGTTCCACGGCGTCGGGCTTGCAGATAACGAGCGTTCGATCCATGCCCGCAGGCTACGGCGGTGCGGGCCAGCCCGGACCTCTTAGAAGTCGTCCAGGTCGTCTGTGACCGGGTCGGCGTCTAGGGCCCGACGGGCCGCCGATAACACGTAAAAGGATCCGGTCACCAGGACGAGGTCGGTCTCCTCAGCGGCCGCCACCGCTAGACGGACGGCATCTACGGCGTCCGGCACCGGTTCTACCTCCATCCGTCGCTCGGCGGCTAGGGCGGCCAGCTCCCCGGCCTGTACGGCTCGGGGAGACGGAGCGGTGCAGGTCACCACCAAATCGGGGGCCAGAGCAATTAACTCGTCAAAAAAGTCTTCCGGTCGGCGAGGCCCCAGTGCACCCACCACCAGAATCCGCCGGCCGACCGGGAAAACCGTCGACACAGTCGCGACTAGGGCTCGGGCCGCATCCTCGTTGTGAGCCCCGTCCAGCACGACCAGAGGCTCGGAGGACACCACCTCCAAGCGCCCGGGAATCCGGACCCCGGCGAACCCCTCGGCCACCACGTCCTCACCCAACGGGGCATCAAGGAACGCCTCTGCGGCCATCAGGGCAATCGATGCGTTATCGGACTGGTGGTCGCCGTGCAGGGGCAGGAAGACCCCGTCGCGACTTCCACTCGGGGTCCACAACTCGAGAAGCTGGCCCCCCACCGCCCTTTCGGCGCCCCGGACACCAAAGTCGACCCCCCGGGTCAGGACCGGGTCCGGCGACTCAGCGGCAAACACCCCGGTGAGCTCGATGGACGTCTCCCCCAGCACTAGCGGGCGCCCCTCCCGAATGATGCCTGCCTTCTCAGCTGCCACGTCCCGACGCCAGTCGCCGGTCCCGTCGGTGTGGTCCCGACCCACGTTGGTGACGACCGCGACCGCAGAGTCCACCACGTTGGTGGCGTCGTAGCGCCCTAGGAGGCCGACCTCGACCACCCCTACCTGGGCGGCTTCGTTGCTGAACCACAGGAAGGCCGCCGCGGTTAGGAGCTCGAAATAGGAGGGACGCTCCGGCGCCACCGCCGCATACCGCTCCACGTCGGCCAGCAGGTCGGCGAAAGCCTCCTCGGAAATCAGCTGGCCGTCGATGGTTAGGCGCTCCCGGACGGTGTCGACGTGGGGGCTGGAGTAGGCGCCCACACGTAATCCGGCAGACGTCAGCAGCGCAGCGACCATGGAGGCCACCGAGCCCTTTCCGTTGGTTCCCGTCACGTGCACCACCGGCACGTCGCCCTGCGGGTCGCCCATCACCTCAACCAGACCCTTCATGGCGTCCAAGCTGAGGCCGTGGATGCGGCCAGCGGCNGCCTCCAGATTGACGAATCTGTCNAGGAAGCGGAGGGCGCCGNCGAAGTCCTCNACCGGCAGNTGGCCGGCGGNCCCCGTCATGGTGCCGAGATCAGGAGGCGGCGCGATCGGGGTGATCGGCGCTACGTGGGACCACGGTGGGCGGCGTCTCACCTCGCACCGAATCCAGGTCGACAACGACGCGTCCCGCCTCGTCGTCACCCGGCAACTCGTACATCACGTCGAGGAGGACCTCCTCGAGGATGGCCCGCAGCCCGCGGGCACCAGTTCCCCGTGAGAGAGCCTGGTCAGCGATGGCCTCCAGGGCCTCCTCGGTGACCTCCAGTTCGATGTCCTCGAACTCGAACAGGCGCTGGTACTGCTTCACCAGGGCATTCCGGGGTTCCACCAGGATCCTCACCAGCGCCTCGGCCTCCAGTTGGGAGACCGAGCCCACAACAGGCAGGCGGCCCACGAACTCGGGGATCAGGCCGAACTTGATGAGGTCCTCGGGACGGACGTCGGCAAATAGCGCTCCCAGGTCCTTCTCTCCAGGGGACCGCACGTCGGCTCCGAAGCCCACTCCGGTACCGCCGTGGCGGCTCTCGATCAACTGCTCCAGGCCGGCGAACGCCCCGCCGCAGATGAACAGGATGTTCGTGGTGTCGATCTGGAGGAACTCTTGGTGGGGGTGCTTGCGCCCCCCCTGGGGCGGAACGGCCGCTGATGTGCCCTCCAGGATCTTCAGCAGGGCCTGCTGCACCCCTTCCCCGGAAACGTCCCGGGTGATAGACGGATTCTCGCTCTTGCGGGCCACCTTGTCGATCTCGTCGATGTAGATGATCCCTGTCTCGGCCTTCTTGATGTCGTAGTCGGCGGCCTGGATCAGCTTGAGGAGGATGTTCTCGACGTCCTCACCCACGTAACCGGCCTCTGTGAGAGCCGTGGCGTCGGCGATGGCGAACGGGACGTTGAGCATCCGGGCCAGCGTCTGGGCCATGAGGGTCTTGCCGCATCCAGTTGGACCGATCAGCAAGATGTTCGACTTGGCCAGCTCCACCTCGTTGGCGCTACCACTCCCGGCCTGCACCCGCTTGTAGTGGTTGTAGACGGCGACAGCCAAGATCTTCTTGGCCTGGTCCTGGCCAATGATGTAGTCGTCTAGGAAGGAGTAGATCTCGCGGGGGCGAGGCAGCTCACCCAGCGAGGTCTCGGTGGGCTCGGAGAGTTCCTCTTCGATGATCTCGTTGCAGAGGTCTATGCACTCGTCGCAGATGTAGACGCCCGGCCCGGCGATGAGCTTCTTGACCTGCTTCTGCGTCTTGCCGCAGAACGAGCACTTGAGGAGGTCGCCCTCACCGAACTTCGCCACCGGTTCCCCCTCGAGCCCGTCGTCCTACTTCACGGCGGCGATGGGGCCGCTGTTATCCACTAGGTCCCGCTGGTCGATGACCTCGTCGATGATGCCGTACTCCTTGGCCTCCTCGGCGGTCATGACGTAGTCGCGATCGGTGTCGTCGTGGATCCGGGACGCGTCCTGACCGGTGTGGCGGGCCAAGATCTCCTCGAGTTGCGCCTTGAGGCGCTGGATCTCCCGGGACGCCAACTCGATGTCGGAAACCTGCCCCTGGGCGCCGGCGTACGGCTGGTGGATTAGCACCCGGGAGTGCGGCAGGGCCAGGCGCTTGCCCGGTGTGCCGGCGGCCAGCAGCACTGCGGCGGCCGAGGCAGCTTGGCCGAAGCAGATGGTGGTGAGGTCCGGTTTGATGTACTGCATCGTGTCGTAGATGGCGAAGAGGGAGTTGATGTCGCCTCCGGGAGAGTTGATGTAGAGGCTGATGTCCCGGTCGGGGTTCTCGGACTCCAGGTGCAGCAGTTGGGCGCAGATCAGGTTGGCGATGGTGTCGTCGATCGGCGTGCCGATGAAGACAATGTTCTCCTTGAGCAGGCGCGAGTAAAGGTCGAAGGCCCGCTCCCCGCGGTTGGTCTGCTCGACCACCGTGGGAACGAGGTAATTCTGTGTCTTCAGATCTGCCAACGTCATCTTGTTCACTCTTCTTCTTCGTCGACCGGCTTCGCGGTCGAACTACCAGTTTCCCCCACCTCATCGTCAGCGATAGGGATGGGTCCGCCGTCGCCGGGAGCCACAATCTCGGGCTCTGGGGGCTCTAGGAGGCTTCGGTTTACCGGATTCCCTTCCTCGTCAACGATCTCGGCCCGCTCGAATACCCAGTCGAGGGCGGCCTGCTTGCGCAGGTCAGCTCGAATTTCGAGCATTCGACCGGACTCGGTGAGTGCCGTCCTAAGGTCTTCTACCTCACCGCCCACCTGGGCGGCCAGCAGCGTGAGGTATTTCTCCAGTGGCTCTCCGTCGGCCTCCAGGCCCTCTGCCTCAGCCACGGCCCGTAGCCCCAGGTCCACCCGGGCCGACACCTCAGCGCCCTCCCGCAGCTCGTCGCGGATTGACTCCAGGTCGCCTCCTGTGGCCTCCAGGTACGTGGGGAGATCGAAGCCCTGGGAGCGCATCCTCATGGCCATGTCGTTGATCCGGTTGTCGACCTCAACTTCCACGAGGGCAGGAGGGATGTCCATGTCAACCAGGTCGGCGACGGCTTGTGCGGCGCGGTCCCGGGCCATCATCCCGGCCTGGCTGCGGCGCAGGCCAGTGATCCGTTCCCGGATGTCGGCCTCTAGTTCGGCGAACGTGTCGAATTCTGAGGCCTGGGCGGCAAAGTCGTCGTCGGGCTCGGGCAGCACCCGGGCCTGAACTTCGGACACTGTGATGCGGAAGGCCAGGGTGCCGTCTTCCTCGGGATGGGCGGCCTCGAACTCCAGGACGTCGCCCGCCGATGCGCCACGGAGGTTCTCGTCGATCTCCGGGACCACCGCTCCGGCGCCTACCTCGTACAGGTAGCCGCTCGTCGTTAGGCCCTCGACCGGCTCGTCATCGAGTCGGCCATCGATGTCGATGGTGACCTGGTCGCCGTCGTCAGCTGGACGCTCCACAGATTCCAGCGCGGCGTGCTGACGACGGAGGGCGTCTAGTTGCTCTTGCACGTCCTCGTCGGTGGCCTCGGGGGCCGGAATCTCGATCCGCAGCGAGCCGTGCCCAGCGACGGTGGCCCGGGGACGGACCGGCACCACGGCGTCAAAGGTCAGAGATCCCGTCTCCTGACCGCCTGTGATCTCAATCTCTGGAGAGTCGATGGCGTCGACGTCGTGCTTCACAAGAGCCCGGCTGTAGTAGTTGGGCAGGGCGTCGTGTAAGGCCTCCTGTCTCCCGGTCGTCTTACCGAGCCGGGCTTCCAGGATCTTTCGGGGCGCCTTGCCGGGCCGAAAGCCGGGCAGCCGGACCTCTCTGGCGATCTTACGAAAGGCGGCTTCGACGGCCACGTCGAACTCGTCCTCGGCGACGGCGACGGTCAACCTCACCCGGTCGCCGTCCAGATGCTCCAGGGTGGTCTCCACGGTGGCCGGAGTGTACCGGCGGTCCTCTAACGCCCACCCGGCGCCAAGTCCTAGACCCCCGCTTCTAGTCGTTGAGGCATTTGAGTCCCTGGTTAAGCGAGTCGGTCGATGATGGTCTTCAGATCTTCCTCGTTGGTTCGCGGGTTCACGATGCAAAGTCGCAACGCCGGCTCCCCATCGATGGCGGTCGGAAGGACTAGGCCTGTTCCGTCGACCAGAAGTTTCTGGGACCACACGTCGTAGTCGGCTTGGTGCCAGCCCTCCCGCCGAAACGCCAGGACAGAGAGAGTGGCTGGCATGACGAGATCCAGATATGGCGCTGCCTCGATCATGGCTTGCCCGGCCCGCGTCACCTCTAGCGTTCGTTCGACTGCGTCGGCATAGGACCGGGTTCCGTGTACAGCCAACGAAAACCAGAACGGAAGACCCCGGGCCCTCCGAGTGAGAAAGTGGCCGTAATCCGCCGGGTTCCACCCCGCTCCCTGATTGATGGGTTCGAGGTAGCCGGCATGCTGGGTATGGGCCGCTTGGGCGATGGAGGGCTCTCGGTAGAGAAGCGCACAGCAGTCGAATGGTGCGAACAGCCATTTATGTGGGTCGACAACAATGGAGTCGCAACGATCGATTCCAAAGAAATGATGACGGACTGACTCGGCGACCAGCGCTGCGCCTCCGTATGCGCCGTCAATATGGAACCAAGTGCCACGCTCCTCGGTAATCTCCGCCACTTCGTCGAGGGCGTCGACTACACCAAGATTGGTAGTGCCAGCCGTAGCTACCAGGGCAAACACCTCTGTCCCCTCCGCGCAGCCATCAAAAGCGGCCTCTACGGCCTTTCCGCGTAGTCGGCGTTCATCATCCGTGGGGACTTGCACCACATCTACTCCAAGTACCCGGGCAGCCGAGGCAATCGAGGAGTGTGCTCCATCAGAAGCCATGACTGCCCACCGGTTGGGTTGAGGTATTCCCTGCTCGCGATGACGTCTTTCGGCGTGATCGCGTGCAGTGACGAGTGCTGACAGATTGCCCATGGTTCCGCCTGAGGCGAAACAACCACCAGCCTCATCGGGCAGCCCCACGAGGTCGGCAACCCAACGCAAGGCTTGATTCTCGGCGTAGACCGCTCCCGCGGCCTCCAGCCACGAGTTGGCGCACATGCTTGACGCGCCTACCACCAAGTCAAACAGTGACGATGCTGCGCTCGGGGCGCCGGGCACAAAGGCAAGGAATCTAGGGTGATCCGCCGGTAGGCAGGCTGGCGCTAGGTGATCAGTGAAAATGGCTAATGCCGCTTCGTTACCGATGCCATCTTCTGTGATGGTCTGGCCTACGTCGTTCCACAACTCTTCGGGCGTCCTCGGTCCGTTAAGTGGCGGTTCTGTCTTCACCCGGCCTAGGGCGTATTGGAAGAGGGCATCAGCGAGCTGATCCGTCGCCTGATCGAATTCGTGTAAGCCCGTCACCTTCGACCGCTCTTGTCCTCGGTCAACGAATAGTGAACGGGTTGGACATCGGTTCGGTTGATGTGTTGATCCAGACGGTTTTGGTGGTCGTGAACTCGTGGATGGCGTCAACTCCCGCCTCTCTACCCGATCCGCTGTTGCCGAAGCCGCCAAACGGGGCGATGGGCGAGATGGCCCGGTAGGTGTTGACCCAGACGATGCCCGAGCGGATGGCCCTGGCCACCCGGTGCACCCGGGACACGTCCCGGGTGAAGATCCCGGCGCCCAGCCCGAACTCTGTGTCGTTGGCTAGGGCCACTGCCTCGTCCTCGGTGTCGAAGCGAAGCACCGACATGACTGGTCCAAAGAGTTCGACCCTCGTGCTACGGACATCTTGGTCGGCGCACCCCAGCACGGTGGGCCGGTAGTACCACCCGGCGTCCAGGCCCTCCGGACGACACCCACCGGTATGCAGGGTGGCTCCCTGGTCGACGGACTCGGCCACCACCGCCTCGATTCGGTCCCGTTGGGCTCGGGTAGCCAGCGGCCCCATCTGCGTGTCGTCGGCCAGTGGGTCGCCGATTCGGATGGCCTCGGCCCGTCGGACCACCTCATCCACGAACCGTTCGTGGACGCCCGACTGCACGAAAACCCGGCTACCGGCCACACAACTCTGGCCGGACGCCCCGAAGTTCCCGGCTACCGCTCCGTTGACCGCCCCATCGAAGTCAGCATCGTCAAACACCAAGATCGGCGACTTGCCTCCCAGTTCCAGGGTGACCGGAGCCAAGTTGTGGGCCGTGTTGGCCACTACGTGCCGGGCCGTGTCGACACCTCCGGTGAACGCCACCTTGTCGACCATCGGGTGGCTGGTCAGGCCCGTCCGCACGGCTCACCGAACCCGGTCACCAAGTTGACGACCCCCGGTGGGAACCCGACCTGGTCGACCACCCGGGCGAACTCCAGCAGGGGGGCTGGGGCCTCCTCAGAGGCCTTAATGACCACCGTGTTGCCGGCGGCCAGGGCCGGCCCAATCTTGGTGGCGGTCAGGAACATCTCGGCATTCCACGGCACGATGGCCGCCACCACGCCGACCGGTTCACGGGTCGTAAAGACGTGGAGGTCCGGCTTGTCAATTGGCAACGTGTCGCCCTGGATCTTGTCAGCTAGGCCGGCGTAGTAGCGGTAGTAGTCGGCGACGTACGCCGACTGGGCCCGAGTCTCGGCGGCCAGTTTGCCGCTGTCGGTGGTTTCGACTTCACCGAGATGGTGGGCAGCGTCAGCTACCAGGTCGGCCAGCCGGCTCAGGAGCCGGCCCCGCTGGGTGGCCGTCAGGGTTGGCCACTCCCCCTCCACCAGGGCGCGGCGAGCCGCCCGCACGGCACGGTCCACGTCGGCCTCGGTGGCCGCCGGAGCCGAGGCCCAAACCTCCCCGGTGGCCGGATTGACCGTGTCGAACCGGCCTCCGTCGGAGGACTCGCAAAACTCGCTGTCGATGTAGAGCTGGTAATCGTTCACCTGGTCGCCTCCCCGGCGAACTCGGAGCGGTCAGATGCGCAGGGTTCCTCAAGGAAGGCCCGGAGCACCGCCACGAAGGCCGTCGGATCCTCGATGGGTGGGATGTGGTGGAGGCCAGGGAGGATCACGGCGCGGCAGTCTTCTAGGGCNACGGCCAGGGCGCTGGTCATAGCCGGGGTCGAGCCCGGGTCCAGCTCGCCGGTTACGGCCAGTGTGTGGGTGGTCACCGAGCACGCCTCTCCGGGCTTCAGGGGGTCTCCCTCGACGAAGGCCCGGTAGGCCTTCAGGTAGGCCTCCAGGTTGTTGGAAAGCAAGCGGTTCCGTACGGCGTCGACCCGGTCCGGGTGTGTGGCCTGCCAGTCGGTATCGAACCACCGGTCGACGGCCAGGTCGACCACCGACCCCATCCCGCCTGTCTCAGCCAGCGACAACCGCTCTCGGATCCGGTGGACCTCCTCGGCGCTCCGGTCGAACACCGTGTTGCAGAGAGCTAGGCGGCCCAACCGGTCGGGGTGCCGGGTGGCCAGGCCTAGGGCGACCATTCCGCCCAGCGACAACCCGGCTACGTCGGGGGGCACCGGACCACAGGTGTCGATAACCCCGAGGCACTGCTCGACAAGGTCCTCTACCGTGCGGGGCCCCGGCGGGTCAACTGACTGGCCGTGGCCGAGGAGGTCGTAGCGTACGACTAGGCGGTCGGTCGCC
>JGI24817J26689_1000263_pt1 | contig 12544 bp, 10 predicted proteins | sample METZYME_3_300m_FD_26689 | JGI IMG/M metagenome (IMG submission 26689) | reverse complement strand
GAGCTACTTATAGTCATTGTAATTTTGGGCATCCTGGCAGCGCTCGCGATTCCCAAGGTCTCCAACATGACATATAGATCGTATTTTGCTGCCATGGAAGCTGACCTTAAGAACCTGGCAAGCCAGCAGGAGATCTACTACGCCAGCGAGTATTCCTATACTGCAGAGAAATCAGATTTAGCCTTCATCAGTTCTCGCGATGTGAGTATATCCGTCAACGCTGATTCTGAAGGTTGGTCAGCTACGGCTACTCATGTAGCCCTTGAACCCATAGAGGGTTGCTCCATCTATCATGGGTCGATTCCAACTCCGACTCTCTTGGTGCCTCCGAGCGCTCCTGATGAGGTTGCTTGTACCAGGTGACAAAGATTCGCAGAACATGTTTGCTGATCGCCCGATGTCACATTCGCAACTTCTGATAATCCTTAGGGAGTAAATGCCCGATTCAGGCCGACAAGAAGTATCCCGATAGAGTCCTGGGCACCTGCGTGTTATCTCTATCCAGTAAGGACAGCTCTTGGTTCGCGCCCGAACCTTATCTATATAGTGATACGCTTAGGTTTCTAGGATTAAGGCCTTGTAGTCCTCATCAGGAGTAATATGGGACGCATCTCGTTCAGCACAGCTGGAGAGTCACACGGTCGGGGTCTCACCGCCCTTATCGAAGGGATTCCTGCAGGTCTTTCCCTTGAGATGAAGCGAGACGTAGATCCTGAATTAGAACGTCGCCAAGGGGGCTATGGGCGAGGACGGCGTATGCAGATTGAAAGTGACTGCGCCGAACTGCTGAGTGGTGTGCGCTTGGGTGAAACACTCGGATCTCCGATTTCGATGCTGATATGGAACCGTGACTGGGAGAACTGGACTACGGCGATGAGTCATCTTCCTCCTGCGGAGGATGCAAATCCAAAAGCCTTACGGCCTCACTATCTACCACGTCCGGGTCACGCTGATTTGGTTGGTGCGCTGAAGTACGACCGACGTGACGTACGTGACATTCTAGAACGCGCGAGCGCTCGGGAAACTGCGGCTCGTGTGGCCTGCGCTGCTGTCGCCAAACGATTTCTTTCAGAGTTTGATATCCGAGTAGAGAGTCACGTCACGTCTATTGGCCCAGTTGAGGCTCAGGTCATTGAGTTACCTGAGGACATCAACGCGGCAGCTGACCGTAACCCTGTTCGCTGTCTCGATGAGGGTGCGGTAACGAGAATGATGGCTGAGATCGACGGAGCCAAGGAGAAAGGAGATACGCTCGGTGGTGTGTTTGAGGTTGTCGCCTTAGGTCTTCCGGTAGGTCTCGGAAGCTATGTCTCATGGGACCTGAAGCTTGATGGACGTTTGGCACGTGCGGTCATGTCAGTCCATGCCGTGAAAGGTGTCGAGATCGGTCTTGGTTTCGAAGGTGCACGTCGACCAGGCTCTGGAGTGCATGATCCGATTGTACGTGCTGAGGAGAGATCACGGAGTGGAGGGATTGTTCGTGCTTCGAATCGCGCCGGGGGACTTGAAGGGGGAGTCACCACAGGTGAACCTCTTCTCGTGCGTGGCGCGATGAAACCTATTTCAACGCTGCGAAAGCGACTGCCTAGTGTTGATCTTCGTGATGGGTCAGATGGGGATGCTGCAGTTGAGAGAAGTGACGTATGTGCTGTTCCGGCAGCGGCTGTGGTCGCCGAAGGCATGGTAGCGTTGACACTTGCAGACGCCTTCCTAGACAAGTTCGGCGGTGACTCTCTTTCCGAGGTGCGGAGAAATTTTGATAGCTACATCTTACATCTGAAAGAACGAGGCTTTGGCGAACGGTGAAAATTTTCCCTGTCCACAGGGTTCTCCTTATAGGCTTTATGGGTTCTGGAAAATCGACTGTAGGCAGGAAGCTCGCGGAGCAACTGGGCTGGCGTTTTGAAGACATTGATGAGGCCATCACCCATGATGCTGGTATGTCAATTGCTGAAATTTTTCAGGATTCTGGAGAGTCCTTCTTTCGGCTAAAAGAACAGAGAAAGACTCGAGAAGTCCTCAATCAAGATGAAGTAGTGATCGCAACTGGAGGGGGTTGGGCAGCGGTCCCTGGACGCTTCGATGAGATACCAGATGGCACGGTTACCATTTGGCTCTCCGTGAGTCCTGAGGAAGTGATCCGGCGGGTTGGAGATTCTGAGAACATTAGGCCTTTGCTTAGTTGCTCAAATCCCCTGGAAAAGGCACGAGACCTCCTCAGAGAACGCTCGGATGCGTACAGTCAGGCAGAGCATAAGGTGGACACTGACGGTTTCTCAGTAGAAGATGTGTCGGTCCGTATCTCGGAGATACTACAAGCGAATAACCCACGGAATGGGATGGAATGAGTCATACACTCGTGATTGTCGAATCACCCATGAAGGCCCGCACGATAGAAAAATATCTTGGCGANGGATATGAAGTTGCTGCATCTGTCGGACACGTTCGGGACTTACCAAAGAAAGAATTGGGGGTCGATGTCGAACATGGGTTCAAGCCTAAGTACGTAACAACCCAGCCAAGTGTAGTTAGAGATCTAAAGAAAAAGGCAAGTGCAGGAGGTATTACGCGCGTCATACTTGCTACCGATCCAGACAGAGAGGGGGAGGCGATCGCGTATCATGTTGCAGAGCGACTTGGGTATGAAAACGATAAAGACCGGTTCCAGCGAGTAACTTTTCACGAAATCACAAAAGAGGCAGTTCAAGAAGCTCTAGATAATCCCGGGCCTCTTGATACCAATAAAATAGAGGCTCAGCAGGCGAGGAGAATTCTTGACCGGCTGGTTGGCTATCAGGTTAGCCCAATGCTATGGGAGCCGATTCGAAGAGGTCTCTCTGCAGGTCGCGTGCAGACGGTCACCCTTCGACTCATTTGTGAGCGCGAAGATGAGATCCGAGCTTTTGTTGAACAGGAATATTGGTCGATTACTGCGCACCTTATTAAGGATGGTCAGAAGTTCGAAGCAAAACTGCATCAGATTGACGGAAGGAAATTCAAGCTCTCCAGAGAAGATGCTGCGGCCGATGTAGTTGGGGAGTTGAATGGTATTCCCTTTGTGGTATCCAGTGTCAAACGTCGTGAACGTCGGAAGAACCCAGCTCCCCCGTTCACTACATCGACTTTGCAACAGGAGGCTGCTAAGCGGCTCGGATTCTCAGCGCGTGCCACGATGTCGACTGCGCAGAAACTTTACGAGGGGAAAGAGATTGGTGGCCGAGGTCAAATCGGCTTGATCACCTATATGCGTACAGACTCAAATAGGGTGTCGCCCGGGTCAACAAATCAGGCCCGAGAGTGGATAACTAGGGAATTTGGCGCGAGCTATATACCCAAATCTCCTCGCCTCTACAGTGGCAAGAAGCAACGCGCAGCGCAGGACGCNCACGAAGCTGTGCGTCCGACGGATCCGATGCTCCACCCATCGGAAGCCAGGAGNTATTTGGCCGAGGGTGAAGCAAAGCTGTACGAATTGATTTGGCTTCGGTTCGTGGCCAGTCAAATGTCACCCGCTGTGTATGATACCACTACGGTAGATTTTGAACTTGGGAGTGCTAGTGGACGAGACTATTTATTTCGTTCCACTGGATCGATCGTCAAGTTTCAAGGTTTCACACGTCTCTACCTCGAAACCAGGGAGTCTGGTGANCACCGTCGTCTAGACGACCTGGAGCCACTCCCAGAGCTCGCTCCTGAAGATTTGAGTGAAACTGAGCAGATCGAGCAGAAGCAGCACTTCACCCAGCCCCCTCCGCGCTTTTCCGAGGCCAGTCTTGTAAAGGAGTTGGAGAAACTAGGCATAGGGAGACCCTCCACTTATGCAGATACCATAGGGAAGATCAGAGACANAGACTATGTGGAATTAGAGAAAAAACGCTTCCATCCGACGGATCTTGGTGAGGTAGTTACTAAGCTTCTTGTCCGTATTCTTCCAAACATCTTCGATGTTGAGTTTACGAGTCGGATGGAAAATGAACTGGATCGAGTAGAGGACGGGGAAGTAAAGTGGCACGGACTGCTTGCTGATTTCTACCCTGGATTCCGAGAACGACTGGAGGACGGTCAAGAAAATTCGGACCAGATCATAAAGGAAATCCTTGCGGCTGAAGGTGAGACTTGTGAGCAGTGTGGTCAGCCCATGTTGGTTAAGTGGACTAAGAGTGGCCGTTTTCTAGGTTGCTCAGCATACCCTGAGTGCAAAGGCAAGCGCTCGATGGATGGGATACCCCCTGAAGGGATAGAACTCGGCCTCCATCCTGCGGAAGGCAGACAAGTCCGGCTAAAGACTGGACGTTATGGTCCGTTCTTAGAACTTGAGGCACCAGAAGAAGGTAAGAAGCCGAAACGTGTCAGTTTACCAGAAAAGATGAGTCCCTCTGAGGTTGACTTAGAGGATGCAGTAAAACTGTTGGATGACCTTAGTGCAGAAGGGATAGAACTCGGCCTTCATCCTGAGGAGGAGAGGACAGTTCGGGTAAAGGATGGGCCCTATGGCCCATATGTCGAACTTGAGGCGCCAGAAGAAGGTAAGAAGCCGAAACGTGTCAGTTTACCAGAAAAAATGAGTTCCTCTGAGGTCGACTTAGAGTATGCAATCAAGCTTCTGGAATTACCTCGGACGGTAGGGGAAGATCCAAGCACAGGGGAAGAAATTGTGGCAGGCCTTGGACGTTATGGACCCTTTGTGCGTCGCGGGAAGACCTTCGCAAACCTGAAGAGCTTTGACGCAATGTGGACAGTGACCCTGGAGGAAGCGCTTGGCCTTATCGATGCAAAAGCTTCTGGGAAACCGCAAGCGCTGAAAGAGCTCGGGGAACACCCTGATACTGGACAAGAACTGTTTATCTATTCAGGTCGCTGGGGGCCGTATATTAAACACGAAAAGGTAAATGCGGGACTTCCTAAAGGAATGGAAGTAGATGAGGTAACGCTCGAGATGGCGATAGATCTTCTCGAGAAGAAAAAAGCTAGTCGTGGGAAGAAAAAGGGTCGGGGCCGGAGTAAGAAGTGAAGGTCAGCGTTGTAGGTGGGGGACTCGCCGGTTGTGAGGCGGCACTCCAACTCACGCAGCAGGGGTATCTGGTCCGTTTGATGGAAATGCGTCCCGAGAAGTCCACGGAGGCGCACCATACTGACACCTTAGGTGAGCTGGTCTGCACAAACTCATTCAAGAGTGAAGACCCTGCGAATGCGCATGGGCAGCTTAAGCGAGAAATGAGAATGCTCGGGTCGGTATTGCTACACTCAGCGGATGTATCACGTGTTCCTGCAGGTGCAGCTCTTGCAGTGGACCGAACTCTTTTTACACAAGCAATGACAGCGGCAATTGAGGCCGAATCCGCAATCGAAATTGTACGAGAAGAATGCACTGATCTTCCTCACGGACCAACTATAATTGCTACCGGGCCGCTTACATCTGATCCTCTTTCCGAGGCCATCCAGCAAGAACTTGGAGATGGTGGGTTATCCTTTTTTGATGCAATCGCACCCATTGTGCACCGGGACGGACTTGATGAAAACGTAGTTTTTGCTGCTGGCCGTTTTGATCAAGATGCAGACTATCTCAATTGTCCGATGTCTGAGCCGGAGTATCTAGCGTTTGTCGAAGCACTCAGAGGTGGTGTGGGACATCAGGGGCATGATTGGGACACTGTTCCATACTTTGAGGGATGTCTCCCGATTGAAGTTATGGCCTCACGAGGTAAGGATACATTGCGATTTGGTCCAATGAAGCCGATCGGGCTTACCGATCCACAAACAGGTAAGCGTCCTTGGGCTGTGGTTCAATTAAGACGTGAGGACAGAGCGGGTCAGATGTGGAACTTGGTTGGGTTTCAGACGCGACTCCAGATCGGTGAACAGCGAGAAATCTTTAAGACTATCCCGGGTCTTTCGAATGCTGAATTCCTTAGATGGGGCTCAATCCATAGGAATAGCTACTTGAATTTTCCTGGCTGTCTGTCCTCAAGTGGGTCCTCTAAAAAACGGACTGACCTTATTTTTGCAGGGCAGTTAACTGGCGTAGAGGGTTACACTGAGTCGGCCGCGAGCGGAATCCTCGCGGGTATCAACCTAGGGAGATCTCTTTCTGATCAAGAACCCTTGATTCCTCCCCCTACTACTATGCTAGGAGGACTCTTCCGTTATCTAAGAGATGCCGATCCGAAGCATTTTCAGCCTATGAACTCGAATTGGGGCTTGGTTGACCCTCTCAGTCAGCGCATCCGATCTAAACGTGCACGGAGAGAATCGCTAGCGCAGCGAGCCAATGAGGACTTCCTGGTATGGATGCAAGAGAGTGGTCTAGCATTGGACAGAGCTAGAGCAAGTGCATAGCGCCGCTGGGTAAACACGGGGGCCAAATGAGCGAAGTGACTCTTCGTCGAGAGGTAAGGGAGTTTCTGGCACACTTGGCTATGGAGCGTCAACTATCCAAGAATACCGTGAAAGCTTATCAACGGGACCTCGGTCAGTTGGATCTTTTCTTGACGGAGTACCTCGGCCGGCCGAACTGGACATGGTCGGATTCGGATGTCGACCGGCTCGCACTAAGAGGATTTCTGGGCTGGCTGGACAGAATGGGACTCTCAAAGCGCACGATTGCTCGGAAGCTTTCTGCTGCTCGTTCATTTTTCAATTTTCTGCATATCGAGGGCAGCATTGATATTGACCCCACTAATGCCGTTCGTCCCCCGAAGGCAGAAAAGCGACTGCCTGGACATTTGTCTGCAGGGGACATTCGTCTCGTGTTCGAAGAGGCCGAGCGAAACGCGGAAAAGAATACACTTGGGGCCGCACGTGAGCTTCTGATATTGGAACTACTTTATGGTAGTGGCTTACGTCTAGGAGAGCTTCACAGTTTGGATCTGAAGTCTATCGATAACTCGTCTAGGTTTGTTCGAGTGATTGGGAAGGGACGGAAAGAGAGGATAGTTCCAGTAACAGAATCTGCCCTCCGGGCACTCGATAGGTACGAGCCACGCAGGAGAGAGGTTCGGAACCATGTGGAAGATGCACTCCTTGTGAATGCTAGGGGTGGGAGGCTCTCACGACGCTCGATCCAAGCTGCTGTTTCCAAGTGTTTTGAAGTGGCAGCTGGCTCCCGTGGACTCTCTTCTCATGCACTACGGCATTCATTCGCGACGCATCTATTGGATGCGGGCGCCGATCTTCTTGCGGTAAAGGAGCTTCTCGGGCACGTGTCGCTTTCAACGACCCAGATTTACACGCATACAACTAAAGAACGTTTACAAAAAGTCTATAGGGACGCCCACCCTCGAAGTAAGTAGAGAGCACGGCTAAGTCTGCCATTTTGGCACTACTGAAGTTAGATTAGCCCCTCGTAACAAATCGGGGCATTGAGGCTTGTAGTTGCTTATGGATAACAACAGCCCCGATCCAACGTTAGCCGGAGACCACTTCTATGACTCTTCCGTCTGTTCATGCCACTACGGTGCTTGCTGTTCGGAAGGATGGCCGTATAGCTATGGGTGGAGATGGGCAAGTCACTATGGGTGACACAGTTGTTAAGGGCAGGGCACGAAAGGTCCGGCTGGTTAAAGATGGTACGATTCTAGCTGGGTTCGCAGGAGCTGTAGCAGATGCCTTCACNTTNTTCGAGAAACTTGAGGAAAAGCTTGAGCGCTTCCCTGCAAATATGCCCAAGGCAGTNGTCGAACTCGCAAAAGACTGGAGAATGGACCGGTATCTGCGTCGTCTCGATGCTCTCTTGGCGGTGGCTGATAAAGATCACTTGTTTCTAGTCAGCGGCACGGGAGACGTTATTGAGCCCGACGATGGGATTCTAGCTATTGGGTCCGGTGGTTCCTATGCGCTAGCAGCGGCACGTGCCCTCAAGGATTCCTCTGATCTTGATGCACAGGGTGTGGTTCAGCGAGCGCTCGAAATTTCATCGGAGATTTGTATTTACACGAATAGTGAGATCGTCGTACACGAGCTGGGTGTTGACGCGGGAGAAACAGTATGACGAGCAAGGTGCTTGAGCATCAAGACAAAGCCACATCCGCAATAGTGGAAGACGAGTCCAAGGATTCGATGTGGCTTGATGAGCTGACTCCAAGGCAAATTGTATCCGAACTCGATAAGTACATTGTTGGCCAAGATGACGCCAAGAAGGCAGTTGCCATAGTACTCCGCAATCGATGGCGTCGGCAGCAGGTCGAGGATGAGATGAGGGAGGAGATCGCCCCCAGTAACCTGATTCTCATAGGTACAACCGGCGTTGGAAAAACCGAGATTGCTCGACGATTAGCACGACTAGCTAATGCGCCTTTCCTTAAGGTGGAAGCCTCTAAATTTACGGAAGTTGGCTACGTCGGCCGCGACGTAGAATCGATGATACGTGACCTGGTGGATATCTCGGTAAATCTCGTCCGGGCAAACCGGGAGTATGAGATGCAGGAAGTCGCTGAAAAGCGTGTAGATGATCGAATCCTTGATCTCCTGCTACCAGCCTTGAATCCGGATCAGGCAGAAGAAACTAATGGAGAGGGTCCTCACATTTTTGTTGCAGGACCAGCGGGAGTTTCGGAAGAGGAAGGAGAAGGAATCCAAGACCGGAGGCAGCGGAGTCGTGAAAAGCTTCGGCAGCTTCTCATTGATGGGAAGTTAGATGAACGTGAGATCGAAGTTGACGTTAGCCAATCTGCCAACATAGAGGGGATGATGATCCCGATGGGTGGGGCTGGTGATGGACTCGATCATAGTTTCACTGAGATGCTTCAAGACATGCTCCCCAAGCGCACAAAGAGCAGAGTCGTTACGGTTGCAGAAGCACGTCGGATTCTTATCCAAGACGAGCTCGACAAGCTCGTTGATATGGATGAGGTTGTGAATGAAGCCCTCTACAGGGCGGAAGAGATGGGTATCGTCTTTCTAGATGAGATCGATAAGGTTGCAGGAGCGCGCAGCGGCCAGGGTCCAGATGTTAGTCGTGAAGGAGTGCAACGGGATCTCCTGCCGATTGTGGAAGGGTCGACTGTCACGACCAAGTACGGGTTGGTACGAACAGATCATATCCTTTTTATAGCCGCGGGTGCCTTCCACGTGGCAAAACCATCGGATCTTATCCCTGAACTCCAAGGCCGCTTTCCGATCAGAGTCGAACTGCAGACCCTGGTTGAAAAAGACTTTGTTCGCATCCTGAAGGAGCCCAAGAATGCTCTTCTGGAGCAGTACCGGGCTATGATCGAGACAGAGGGATCATCGATTGAGTTCAGTGATGATGGAGTAGCTGAGATCGCACATATCGCGATGCAACTGAACGAGCGCATGGAAAATATCGGTGCCCGCCGATTACAAACTGTGATGACAACTTTGCTAGAGGATGTGCTATTCAAGCTTCCTGAATCTGGGATAGAGTCGATCCTTGTTGACCAGGCNTTTGTGCAAGAGCGACTCGAAAAAGTAGCGACCAACGAAGACCTTAGCCGCTACATCCTTTAGGTATGTTTTATGAGCTTCGTTATGCATAAGCGAGATTTTTTGTCGATTGTGGACTTTAGCTCTGATGAGCTAACAGAACTCCTCAACCGAGCCCGTAGACTGAAAGTGGGTGAAGACCATAGCCGACTGACTGGCAAGAGTTTGGCAATGATTTTCCGTAAAAGTTCAACTCGGACCAGGATTTCATTTGAAGTTGGCATGACTCAGTTGGGTGGCCATGCGCTTTTTATCTCTGATCATGACAGCCAGATCGGACGGGGAGAGCCGATTCACGATACGGCCAAAGTTCTATCACGCTACGTTGACGGTATCATGATCCGTACGTTTGGTCACGAAGAAGTGGAAGAGCTATCTCGGCATTCCTCGGTACCGGTAATAAACGGTCTCTCAGATTTGTTGCACCCTTGTCAGGTGGTCGCAGACTTGCAGACTGTTGCTGAGGAATTTGGTCCGAACTATCCAGAGCGAACTGTCGCTTGGATTGGTGACGGAAACAACATGGCAAATTCTTGGTTGAATGCTGCGTACCGACTAGGATTTTCAGTTCGTTTGGCTTGTCCCGAGGGTTACGATCCGGACCCTTCGATCTTTAAACGTGCCGAGGAAACGGCCGACATCCTCCTTACAAGAGACCCTTTTGAAGCTGTTCAGGGGGCGGATGTTGTGACGACAGATGTGTGGGCTTCGATGGGGCAAGAAGAGGAGGCTCGAGAACGGATGGGAGCATTTGCTGGCTTCTCGGTCGATGATGCTTTGATGGGGCAAGCAATTCCGGATGCAATTTTTCTCCACTGCTTGCCAGCTCATAGAGGAGAAGAGGTGAGTAGTTCAGTCATTGACGGAACACAGTCCAGGATCTTTAACGAGGCGGAAAATCGGCTTCATGCCCAGAAGGCGATTCTCTTGGAACTCTTCGGATGAACAGTCCATTGAAGCGTACACCGCTCTACGAACGGCATGTGGCTGCGGGTGGGAAGATCGTCCCATTTGCAGGATTTGAAATGCCAGTGCAGTACCAAACTGGAATAATCGCAGAGCATACCGCAGTTAGAGAAACAGCGGGTCTCTTCGACGTCTCTCACATGGGTGAGTTCATCGTCCGAGGCCCACAAGCTTTGGACCTTGTTCAGTACATTACAGTAAACGACGCATCGAAAATCGAAATCGGACAAGCACAGTACTCTGCTATGTGCCTCGAATCGGGCGGCATTATCGATGATCTTTTGATCTATCGTTTTTCTGATCGGTTCATGCTGGTGGTGAATGCTGCCAATCGGGCAAAGGATCTGGAGTGGATTGAGCAGCGCGCAGATACTTTTGACGTAGAGCTTGAGGATGCTTCAGAGGCAACTGCTCTTATAGCACTTCAAGGCCCAGCTGCAAGGGAAATTCTGCAGCCTCTTACTAATCCTGATGTCGATTCAATAGAGTACTATCGCTTCTCTGAAGGAGAGGTTGCCAACATCCCGGCTATAGTTAGTGGAACGGGTTATACCGGAGAGGATGGCTTTGAGCTGTACACCGCCGCTGAAGATGCTCCGCAAGTGTGGAATGCGCTCCTCCTTGCTGGTTCCCCTCAAGGCCTAGTACCAGCAGGATTAGGTGCGCGAGATTCACTGCGACTTGAGATGGGCTATTCCTTATATGGTAATGATCTAGATGAAAATCATACGACACTTGAGTCCGGACTCGGGTGGATTACGAAACTAGATAAAGGTGATTTTGTGGGCAGGGATGCTCTCGCGGCGCAAAAAGAGCACGGAGTAGCCCGTCGATTGGTTGGTATGAGAGTCGAAGGGAGGGCTTTCCCACGTCCTGGGTATCCGATTTTGTCGAATGGCGAAGCTGTGGGCCGGATTACCAGCGGTACCATGAGCCCATCTCTTGGTGCGGGGATTGCTTTGGGTTACGTGCCATCGGAACTGGCCAAGGTCGACACTGTTCTTCAAGTCGATGTACGCGGCCGCCCAGCAGAGGTCCATGTGCAGCGTCCTCCGTTCTATACAAATAGTTCAATCAGGCGCTAAAGCCTTCGATTATTCTAGTCTATGCGTATCGGAATCCTGACCGTCAGTGACGGATGTGCCAGTGGCCAGCGCGAAGATCGCAGTGGATCACTAATCACGGAGTGGTGCGTGACCCACGAGTATCAGGTGGCAGCGCGTGAAGTAGTTCCTGATGAAACTTCAGCAATNACACGGATACTGATCTCTTGGGTGGATGAATTAGATCTCGATCTGCTAGTGACCACTGGNGGAACCGGGCTGACCATGCGTGATGTCACCCCTGAAGCGACACGTGCCGTACTAGACCGTGAGGCTCCTGGGATAGCCGAGGAGATACGGAGAGTAGGTCGCGAGAGCACGCTCTTTTCAGTGCTTTCACGAGGTGTGTGTGGAACCCGTGGCCAGACACTCATTGTGAACCTTCCGGGGAGTCCAGGGGGAGTAAAGGATGGTCTGTCAGTGCTCGAACCGCTGCTTGCTCACGCCGCAGAGCTACTTAGAAATGAGCGCGTGCCTCACGATGAGCAGGGAGATCTGTCGTGAATGAGGATCAAGTACTGATTTCGACCCATGACCTGTCAACCGCTGGTCTTCTGCGCGATGGTTTCAAGTCTTCCGGTTATTCCACTGACCTAGTCACGCCTGACGAAGAGCTATCAGCCGAGGACGGTGCCGTTCTACTTGTACTGACTGGAGGGGCTGAACAAGGACAAAGTTCCTTAGTTATTCAGGCCCGTGACAAGCTCCACATACCTGTTTTCATAATCAGTTCGCAGCCCTTGGTCGCAGAGATGAGTCAGGATGTTGATGAAGTATTTGATNATCCCTCATTGATTAGTGACGTGATTCTTCTCGGGAGCCGTCTCATTGAGCGCCGGCGCCTTCAGCGTTTAACCGGTATTGTTGGTGAGACGGATGCGATGATTGAAGCGCTCGAACGAGTGGTACAAATCGCACCGGTTGAATCTACTGTGCTTGTTACCGGAGAATCGGGGACGGGAAAAGAGCTGGTCGCACGAGGAATTCATGCACTCTCACCACGTCGGCATGAACCCTTTATAGCAGTTAATGTC
>JGI24817J26689_1000260_pt1 | contig 12597 bp, 9 predicted proteins | sample METZYME_3_300m_FD_26689 | JGI IMG/M metagenome (IMG submission 26689) | reverse complement strand
ATGCCGGGCATCCCGATGGATGCTCGGAACTCCGCTGACGAGGCCATGGGCCGGGTCCAGCAGGAATTGTTCGATGTCGGTGGTGAGTGTTCGTGCACTCCCGGGAAGTTTCCTGAGCAGATGGTGCTAATCGGCTCGGGGGCCGGCGACCGTTTGGTCACNGANATGGATTCCTGGCTTGAGGACCTAGAGCCGCTNGAGTCTTTCATCATGCCAACCGGCTCACCGCCGGTAGCAACCCTTCATGTGGCCNGGACCGTGGCACGCAGAGCCGAGAGGCACGCATGCTCGTTGCGCGAGACGGATGGTGATGACGCGGTCCGCGACGCGGTCGTTTCCTACCTCAACAGACTCTCCGACTGGATGTTCGTGCTCGGTCGCTGGATCTCTAGGATGACCGGCGAGGAAGAGGTTCTCTGGACCCCCCTAGGCAAGCGAGAGAACTGATTCACAGCGCTCCGCCGACTAGTCGTAGGTGCTCTCTAGCGGAGCGCAGGATATCCTTCTCCTGCTCGAAAGTCAATTGTGCCTCGGCTGCGTCGAAGTCCAGCCACAGGTAGTTGGTGTGCTCATGTGAGAGGGTTACGTCGAGTTCGCTGGTCTCAGCGATGTACCAGTAGACCTGCTTGGGCACCATCCTGCCCTTCCTCCGGAACGTGTACTGGGTCCGAGTCCCCCACATATCGTCGATGCTGACCTCTACTATCCCGGTCTCCTCGGAGAGCTCGCGCGTGGCGGTGATGTGGTGATCGGTCTCGCCCTCCTCAACGTGCCCCTTCGGGAAGCTCCAGTGACCCTGCGGGTACTGCAGGAGTAGGACGCTGTCATAATTGATCAGAACGAAGCCGCAGGAAGTCTCCATAGAATGCGCAAAGGGGTCATCCATATCTCAATTGCCACTCTAAACGCTGTTCTGAGGCAGTGAGTTTCACGAACCCACTGATAGAAAGCACAATGTGGGGGAGGCTGGGGCTGCTGCTGAGATGGTCAGTGAGGCTCTGTCTCTGGATATTCGCACGATAGTCACGGATAGTGACCTCGATGGGGTGGTCACCGGAGCCATTCTGAGGCGCTGGTGGCCCGAAGCCGAGGTCGTGTTCGGCCACCCCGGGGAGCTGCGTGCTGGTCTGCTAGACGACTGCATGGACAGGCACACGGCGGTGTGCGACCTGCCGCGCCATCCGCGGTGCGGACTGAGTATAGATCACCACCAGTCCAACGCCCCCAACGAGCAAGACGATGATGGTGTCGTTATAGTCTGGAGGCAGGCCCCGTCGGCTGCCCGAATAGCCTACGAACTACTGGTATCAGATACTGACCTCAGTGATCTGACCGACATGCTGGTCTGGGTCGACAAACTGGATGGTGGGGGGATTACCCGCGAGGAGTTCCGCTCTGACCACCCGATGATATGGTTGGGTAGACTCATTGATGTCGAGTCTGGCTTGGCCCTTCATATCCTCGAAGCCCTGCAGCAGGGCGTATCTGTGGGAGATATCCTCTCTAACCCCCAAGTCGCTCCTGCTCTTGCCGAAAGGCGTCGGCGACAGGCCGAGATGGATGCTGTGATTTCACAGAGCATCGAAGTTGTGGACCGGTTGGCGATAGTGAGGCTTGAGGACCGTGGACTGCGCTCAAACGGCTACCACGTCACTGCTCTGGTGGGTGACGATTGTGACGCATGTCTGGTTGTTCACGGTGATGTCGGTGCCTCGTTCGGGGAGAAGGACCGGTACCCCGTATCTGCCTCGTTCTACACCAACTCATTCCTCCACACGACCGGGGGTGTATACGACCTGACTAGGCTTGCGACTAGATTCGATTCCGACGGTGGGGGCCATGCCAATGCCTGCGGTTGCAGGATACAGGCGCTAGAGGGTGGTGGCGTGACTCACCGAGTGGTGACTCGTGGTGATATCGAGACAAATCTGAAGGCCTGGCTCGAGATGTGGGCGGAGCGTTGATCACAGGATCTTGAGCAGATAGAGGAAGCCGAGGAAGGCGTGGATTACAACCAGCATCACCATCACATCGCTGATTCTTCCGTGGAATTCCTTGCTGCGGGCAAACGACTTCCCCGCCGACTTCAAGTCACGTGTCTTGCGACCCATCCTCCACAGAGTAATCATGAACAGTAGTCCCAACAGACCGGCCCATCCGTGGAAGTGCCCGGGGACGAGATAAGCAGTCGCTTCAAGCCCGTCGAGCCTCGCTCTCGTGATGTGCGCTCCGAATGCAAGTGCAATCACACCGATGACCGCTGCCATCATCTTGTCACCAGTTGCTTGGTGGTTCTCCAAGGAAGCGGCCCTCTCAGCGCCTCTCAGAAGCAGGCTCTGTTGCCTCCAGCGGCGTTGTCTGACGAATAGCCAGATGAGGGTGAGTGCTGCGATTGGGTGCAGCAGCAGCACTGTAGAGCTGACGGAGTCCACGAGTCGTGCTGCGGCTGCGACGCCTTGAGTTCTCTCTACGGACGCCTTGCATAGCAAGGCGATGTGTTGATGAATGGAAGTGCCTGGAGAGAACCCCCGAGGGCGTCCGATGGAGGGCTATCTTCACGAGTGTCTAGAACTCCTGCATAGAGCAGGAGATGACGTAGGCAGACGCAGGAAGGTCATTCAGCGTCCCAGAGCGTGGTCGCTGCTGCCTTTCGAATGGAGGGCGCTGGCCTTCCTCGCGGCTAACAAGGCGGCACCCGAGGCAATAGGAATCGAGGCTGGACCGGGCAGGAGTCCCTCTCAACCTCAGAGAATCGGACGTAGGGGAGGGAGGGGCAAGGTCAGGAGCATTGATGACAGACTCGCAGGACCTTTTGATGTTCTTGCATCGGATGAGCCTGCGGCCTACAAGCTCGCTGTGCTGTGTGCCCACAAGGGAAAACCCGGTGCGTCTTGGGACGCCTCGCTGGACTCACAGATGAGTGCGCTTCGCTCTGTCTGTGAGAAGGGCATCCACCCAGTCTGGATACGGCTCGCCAGAGAGGCCCCGCTTCTGGCTGAAATGGCTCAATTCCCGGTCATTGAGGCCGAGAATCGGGACTTCGACTCTGGCGATTGGGTGAAGGCGGCTTGCTTCGACCCACTCGACCGAGGCAGCCTCAGGGAGTGGTTGTCGATGGAACTGCCATTCGCGACCAATTCCGAGCAGGACCATGCACTCCAGAGCATTAGGCAGGATCTCGCGGGGGGCCGAGCTAGGCCTGACATGTGGATACGTTGGATGAGGCCATCTTTGAGAGGGCTCAGCGGAGAGGGTGCTCTCCTCGAAGGCATCCTGCTCGCTTCAGCCTCCAAGGACGCAGCCAGAGAGGTCCTCGGGAGTCTCAAAGGAGAGGGTCCCGGTGAGTTGGCCAGCAGACACTCGATGCTAATCGGGATACGTTCCGGGGAGCTCTNGGAATGGCGGGCATGCGCCGATCAGGAGGAAGATGACGGATTGAGTGAGGCCCTCAGAGTCGCTGCTTGGAGGAATGTCGAGGATTGCGCTGTCGAGGTTTCTGCGAAAGACCTCCTGAATGGAGCTGAAGTCCTGAGTCGGGTAGGGGAGTCACTGCCCAACACGCTCAGGTGGAGAGTCGCCTCTGACCTAGTATCTCAGAGTAGGGCCTCTGAGGCGCTTGGCTTCGCAGAAGGAGCGGTTTTCAGCGTCGGTGAGCATGCCTCGACCGCTCTGGACATCTTAGCAGAGGTAGAGTCGGAGAGCCTTAATCGGGCCCTCTGCGAATCCATCACCTCGATGGACGAGGACAGTCTGCTGATGGTAATGAGGCATGAAGAAGCATCGATCCAGATCAGGCTACAGGCGGCGAGTAAACTGTGGGAGTCGGGGTCAATCAGGCACACCGATGAGATACTGAACATGTTCACCGAAGCCGCTGACATCGAAAGTCTCGTGGCGGCCTTCGAGAGCGATTCTTCTCTGTCTAGGGCATATCCTCACAGAGTGCTATTGTCGTGGCATCTGCTCCCCGGCAGCTCACGAACTGACAGGGACTCGTTGACTGAGTTGCGGAAGACCTCACTGAAGTCAATCGATGAGTCTGCTGGAGACGATGTCCTCTCTGACGCCTCTGTCGCCCTAATCTCGCTGCTCGACGGACTGCCTCGGGATATGGATTCCGTTCACGGCAAACTGGACTCTGACGGGCTCAGGTCCCTCAATGAGGTGAGAAGGGCACTGTCGCCGGATGGAGACGGGGTCGTCAGGGAGAGCAAGATAGGGAATCTGCGGGATTCTATCCAAAGGGCTGATCTGACTCATCTGGAGAGGCGCTTGTTCGACGCCCTGATCGTCGCGCTGCTGCTGAATCGTGCTGCGATGGACCTTCAGATAGGGGTCGGTGAGCGGGAGAGTAGGGCCGTCCAGTCGCTCAGTCGACTGTGTGAGGACCCCAGCGTCGCGATGCGCACCATTGCAGCCGTGACCAATTTGGTCATCGAGCACAATCTCGGAGTTATCGCTCTGGAGGACTGGTACCGCGAGCACGACAAGTCAGGCCCTGAGTTCCAGATTGTGAGAGCGGCTATCCTACGCGACAGCGGAGACCGTCTGAACGCAGCCCGAGCCTACAAGGACGCCGCCATGAAGCTGCGACTGGACTTCGAGCGCTCAGCACTGGTTCTGCGGAAGTCGCTGATCGAGTTCGCTCATGCAGCGGGTTGGGGGGAAGCGGTCTCCTTAATCGATGCTCATCCAGCCCTATCCAGCTCGGTCTCCAAGCGCTTCAAGCTCTATCTAAGAACCTGCAAGGACCATGATGACGGCAACACCAACAACTCAAGCACTAGGTTGATCGAGTTCGCGGCCCGGGAGGAGGAGCTCACTCGGAACGGCTCTCAGGAGAGCATCAGGGCTAGGAGAGTCGAGGTTCTCGAGGGACTGTACAGATACCCCGACGAACACGGACTGCCGCCGGACCCCTTCCAAGGAAGGGTTAGGGCCGCTCTGCAGGAGGTCAGGATCTCTGAAACCAGCAGGCAGACCGACTTGGAGAGGAGGTTCATAATCGAGATGAGGGGGAAGAAGGACCCGCGTGAGATCACCATCCTCGCTATGGAGGTCGCTGATACTGATCCCATCAACGGATTGAGGATGCTGGAGAAGGCCATCACCTCTGGAGAACTGGGCCCTAAGGAGGCTGACACTCTGAAAAAGAGCCAGCGGGCCCTGTTCGCGAGCCACAGTGGCGCCATTCCGGTGGAGCAGAGGAGGACTCTCAGGAGCCTTTTCCTGAAGCCGCTCATCATGGTCGACACGAACATCCTAATCGAGGCTCTCAAAGATGACTTGCTCAAGGAGCTCTCAGCAGACAGTCTAGGCAGCCTCAATTGGACGGTAGAGAGGGCTTTCCACTGGATGCTCCGCCGGCGCGCCGGTGAGGGCAGAGTTCTGCTTCACATCCCTCCTGCCGCTAGAGGAGAGTTCATGCATCGAGCCAAGAGCCCTGAATCGGTGCTGAGGTTGTTCTCGGACACCTACATCGACAAGGCGGTTTGGACCGAGGTGGTCAACGATGCTTTCCTGAAACAGAGAACAGATGCTATCTGCGAAGCCTTCGATTCGTGGCGCAACCCTACCTTGGGAGATATCGGAGATGAGATTGATCTGGAGGATTTCCTGCTGGCCCACAGAGAGGTCTTCCAACTGATCGACAAACAGAAGAGGAAGGGAGGGAAATCCCCGATGAGGACTTCGATCAAGGGCGAGGGNATCTACCCCGAGAAGGGGGATCGTGACATCATGCAGGACGCAGCGGCTCTCGCATCGACCAGCATATCCGATGTGGGCAGCGTTCTGGTCGCCACTCGGGACTCCGACTTCAGACTGGTCTCGCGAGCGCTCGAGGAGGAGTACGGATTCGGGGTGGTGGGCGATGCCCAGCAACTAAACGACAGAGTCCTGTGAATTACTGACGAGTTTNGGATTTGAGTTCAGTGACTCCCCCAATCGCCTCATGACCACTGTAGCAGACTCNATGTTGCGCACCGTCTCGACGCTCTTGCCTGCGGAGTAGAATTTCTTCTTCTTCGCTGTGTTCTTGCTCTTGCTCCTAGAGAGGTACCTCAGGCGGAAGAATGAGTTCGCATTCAGCATCATCCGGGCTGTGTGCTTGAACCGNCTATCCAGAAGTTTGCGCATCAACCAAGAGTTCTCCTGTTTGAAGCCGGGGGACTTAATCACCGAGATTGGNACTCCAGTCAGACGATTGGTCCAGGTGATGTCGTCCTCTCGGGCATCGACTATGGCGTCCTTGTAGTCCTCTGGGGTGTTGCACTCTGTGGTGGCGATGAACCTCGTCCCCATCTGAACGCCGTCGTAGCCGATCTCCATGGCCTTGTTCAGTTCCACCTCACTGCCTATCCCACCGGCACAAATCAACGGCAGCCCCATGTCAGACAACTCCTCGTAAATCTCTTCCATTGACATCGGTCCAAGGTGCCCCCCAGCTCGGTCGTTGACGCATATCAGGCCGTCGACGCCGCACTCCTTCCCCTTCTCTGCCCACTTGCGATTGGTGACATCGTGGTAAACCACGCCGCCATAGGCGTGGACCTTCTCACATACCCAATCGGGCTTGCCCAGTGAAGTGACAAAGAAGCGGATGCCTTCCTCGAGCGCGATGTCAATCCAGCCATTCATCTTGTCGAAGTACTTCTTACTGCCCTTCTCAATGAGGGCGTTGAACCCGATGGGCTTGTCAGTGAGGGTGCGCATTAGGCGTATTCCCTCCCGCAGGTCGTGACCGTGCACGTATGTCATCGAGACGGGTTGCATGATTGCTAGGCCCCCGCCTTCAGCGGCTGCGGCAACTAATTCGGGATTCGAGCACGGGTACATCGCGCCGCAGATAATTGGGTACTCGACCCCCGCGTCCTCAGTGAATTTGGTGCTGAACAATCCATCACCTTCTATCCATCACTAGGAAGTTCCACTTGAACATCCATTCGGAAACAATGTCCCCGGAAGAATCCCTGCCGACTGACTTGAGGTCGCATTCGACAGATTCTCCACTCACACGGCTCTGCTCTATGGCGTCGCGTGCGGCTGAGACCCCATCGCAAGTGAACCTGATCCGTCCCTTGGCGCGCTTGCCGAAGCTGGCCTCGGTACCCACCACGAACATCCGGAGCTTCTCGGGCATGGCTCGCGACATCGCGAACGGGGCCGCCCCGGTCGCCAGTTCGGCTCCCATCCCTTGGACAGCCCAGTACATCGTCTTGAACGGGTTCTGTGAGCGCCACCCACCCGGGATCGAAGTGACGCATGCCTCGTCGTCAATTCGGTCCAAGCGTAGCCCCGCGAATCTGGCCGTGGGCATCGAGACGAGGGAGAACAGGCGAAACTTGACTGGGCCACGAAGACCCTTGTATTCCGCAGCCAGCTTGCTGTCGTCTATCGGCATGGGGCTACCCCATCAGTGAATCCACAATCTCACAGTATCGCTCCATCGCAGCCGCTTCAGTGGTTCCGGCGACGCCTTTCCATGCCTTGTGCTTCGCGCGATCCCTCAGGCCTCCGCGGGGCTTGCCCTCGCAGTCTCCCTCGGTCGCCTGCTTGTACAGAGCATACATCTCGAGCAGTTTCTCGTTCGATGGTCTAGTCGGCAGCTCCCATGCCTTCTTGGAGGCGCGCTCGAAGCGCATCTTGAGGCTCCGGCCCGCTTTCCCGTCAGGCATCAGAACATCTCCGCAGGGTAGTCCATCAGGGGCTTGGGTCCTGATTGGATCTTAGCAGCGAGACTCACAGTCTCAGGGTAGATCCGCTTGAAGAAGAAGCGCGCGCTGGCCAACTTGGCGTCGTAGAACGGCTCGCCCTGCCTCTCTAGGCACACCTTCGCCATCTTGGCCCACATGTAGCCAAGCAGTACATTTCCGAAGTAGCGGCAGTAATCAGTCGCACCGGCCGCGAGGAAGTGTGGATTGGCCATCCCTTCGGCAATCATCAGGAGGGTGATCTGCTGCAGTCCCCTGACACCCTGATGGAGGGGTTTGTTGAACTCACCCATCTCGGGGATGTCGCGGTTCTCCTCGATGAACTCGGTCAATGGCCACATCAGATGACGGAGGTTCTTACCCATGTTCTGGGTGATTTTGCGCCCAGCCAGGTCTAGGGCTTGAATTCCGTTGGTTCCCTCCCAAATCTTTGATATCCTGACATCGCGGTAGAATTGCTCGACGCCGAACTCGCTGCAGTAGCCGGCTCCGCCCATGACCTGTATGCAGGTGGAACAGGTCTCACAGCCAAGATCGGTGAAGTGGGCTTTGATGACAGGGGTGAACAGAGCCACCAGCGCCTCGGCATGCTCGGCCACCTCCGGGTCGTCGCTGTGCATCTGATCAAGCAGGATGCCGGTCCAGGCAGCGAGGGCTCGACAGCCCTCGTTGTTGACCTTGGCCTCGAGGAGCATGCGGCGGACGTCGGGGTGAACCAGAATGTTGTCAGCGGGCTCAGTTGGATCGCGGACGCCCTTCAGATCACGTCCCTGGCGGCGCTCTCGCGACCAAGCGAGGGCGTTCTGGTAGGCGATCTCGGCCAGACCGAGTCCCATCATCCCTGTAGCTAGGCGCTCGCGATTCATCATCTGGAACATCAACGGCATGCCGCCGTGCAGAGGGCCGACCAGCCAGCCTACGCTGTCATCGAAGTTCATGACGCAGGTCGGAGAGGCGTGCAGCCCCATCTTCTCCTCGCTGCCCGAGCAGGTCACTCCGTTGTGCTCAGAGACTAGGTCGTGGGAAATTCCCTCGACACCACCAGACTCCCACTCCGCTGGCAGATACTTGGGGACTAGGAAGAGAGAGATGCCTTTGGTGCCCTCCGGTCCTCCAGGAGCCTTGGCGAGAACCAGATGAACGATGTTCTCTGCCATGTCGTGCTCTCCGTAGGTGATGAAAATCTTAGTGCCGGATATCCGGTAGGTGCCGTCGTCCTCTGGCTCTGCCCTAGTCGTGATGATGCCTAGGTCAGTCCCAGCGTGAGGTTCTGTCAGGCACATCGTGCCGGCCCACTCGCCTGAGGCGAGGTTTGAGGCGAAGTAGTCGATGAGATCCTGNCTGCCATTGGCCGCGAGAACCTCGTAAACGCCTATAGAAAGTGCTGGGAGGACACTGAGGGCCATGCANGCGGAAGTACCGAACTCAGCCCAAGTGACCGCTTGGAAGAAGGTGGGTACGCCCATGCCGCCGTGCTCGGGCTTGCAGGAGGTTGAGAGCCATCCCTCATCGATGCCCTTGCGGTATGCGTCCTTGAATTCCTGCGGCATGGAGATGCTTCCGTCCTCGAACTTCAGACCCTCTCTGTCACCCAGTTCGTTAATTGGTAGCCAGACCTCCTTAGCATGCATCGCCCAGCCCTCTGTAAGCATGGTGAGGAAGTCGGCATCGAAGTCCTCGTAGCCCAGACCCTCTATCGAGCCGATAGCGTCGAAGACCTCGTTGAACAGGAAGTCATATTCCCTGATGGGCGGCTCCCACACTGTCATTCTCTCACCTCAATTCCTCAGCGGCTTGCCGGTCTCCAGCATGTGCTCCATCCTCGCCAGCGAGTCCTCGTGACGCCCGAGCCTGCCAATCGCTTCCCTCTCCATGGTGAGGATGTCGTCCTCCTCCGTGGTCTCAGTCATGTCGGTGTCTCCTCCAGACAGTATCCAAGCCAACTCGTTGGTTACCACGACATCGTGAGGAGTGGCCTGGCCTGAGAGTGCGAGATCCCTGACCGCGAGTTCGAGCGCTGTCCTTCCGGTCGGGCCGGGGAGATTGTAGGTGCGCGGCTCGGGAGGCTCGTAGCCGCTTGATAACTCAAGCGCACGGGCCTTGGCATCGGCGAGCAAGCGGTCTCGATTCATCGTGATGCCATCACTGGGTCCGAGGAAACCCATCGAGCGGGCCTGCTCGGCCGACTTCGCTACCTGAGCGGTTCCAATGTACTCGAATGCCTTCATGACAGGCCCCATAGGACCCTCCGGCACCAATCCAAAGTCGCGCAGGCGCCCCATCAGCTCCTTGCAGCCGCCCCAAGCGGGGATGATTCCTACTCCGACCTCCACCAATCCGATGTATGACTCGGCGTGGGATTGAATGGCGTCGCAGTGCATCAGCACCTCGGCACCGCCTCCCAAGCACATCCCGGCCGACGCGGCGACCACTGGCACCTCGCAATACTTCACTGCCTGATACGTGTCCTGTCCAGCGGCGATGAAGTCCTCGACATCTTTCCAGGCCGCTAAGTTGACCGCAAAGAGCACTAGGCCCAGATTGGCTCCGGCGCAGAAGTTGGAGCCATCGTTGCCGATTACGATGCCCTTCCAGCCTTCTGATTCGGCTAGGTCGACCGCGTTAACCAGCATTTCGATGTTCATCGGATCCATCGCATTCATCTTCGAATGGTACTCGACGAGTAAAATCTCGTCCCCCATATCCCAGATGCTGGCCGAACCGTTGCGCTTGAGCGGCTTGCCCCGGCGCTTGAGGTCGGCGACGGTGAGGGTCGATTCGGGGCGGTCGACTGCGACCATCGAGCCGTCCGGAGTAAGCCTCTGGATCTCGCCGTCCTCAATCGAGTAGAAGCCTCCGTTGTCGGCGGCGGTCGTGAGGAAGGGTGGCACGCTGCGCCCACTCGCCTCAAGGCGCTCGACCATGCTCGCTGCGCCGATGGAGTCCATCATTTCGAAGGGGCCGCGCTTCCAGTTGAATCCTGCCTTCATCGCGCTGTCTATCGAATGGACGTCGTCGGTCACGTCGGGTACGAGGTGCGCTGCGTAGGCCAGCGAGTCAAGTAGGATGTCTGAGACGAAGGCGGCACCCTCGTCCGGGTAGTCCATTAGAGGGCCGAGACCCTGCTTACCCATCCTAGCTGAGGGAAACGCTGCCTTGCGGTCTGCTGGGGCGTACTCGCCTGTAGTCAGATCTCGGGCCTCCTTGACGCGCTTCCCTCCTTCCTTGTTGAGGCGGTAGAACCCTCCCTTGCCCTTGCGGCCGGTGTATCCATCTGCGATCATTTCCTGGATGATGTCCTCACCAGTTCCCACAATGTCGTGGAACGGATCGTCTTCGGGGAGATGCGAGATTAGGCTCTCGATTACATGCACGCTGAGGTCGATGCCGACCAGATCCATCAGTCCGAAAACGGCTGTCTTTGGAATCCCGAGGGGGCGTCCAAGCATCGCGTCTGCCTGCTCTACGGTGAAGCCGTGGTCGATGGTCGCCTTGAACGCCCTCTGGATGAAATATACACCGAGCCTGTTGCCGATGAATCCGGGGGTATCGTTGCACATTATCACTCTCTTTCCGAGTCGCTCGTCGGCAAACGAGCACAAGCGCTCGGTCACTGAATCATCGACCTCTGGTGAGGTGACAACCTCCAGCAGGGGGAGGTAGCGAGGCGGGTTGAAGAAGTGGGTGATGAGAAAGCGCGAGGTCATCTCGGAAGACATGCCCTCGACTAGCTCGGATCGGGGGAGAGTGGAGGTGTTCGAAGAGACGATTGTGTCTGGGCCGATGTGCTCGGACATGCTTGCGTAGAGGCTCGTCTTGATGCCGAGGTTCTCGACAATTACCTCAATCACCCAGTCGGCCTCTGAGAGTTTATCCAAGTCGTCCTCTATGTTGCCCGCGCTGATGAGTTTGACGTTGCCTTTGTGCATCAGCATCTCGGGGTTCGACTTCGCCATCTGCTGGACTGCTGCTTTGGCGATAGCGCTGCGGTCGCCACCCTCCTTGACGATATCAAGCAGGAGGACCTCGCAGCCTGCGTTAGCGCAATGGGCGGCGATTCCGGCCCCCATCACGCCACTGCCGATGACGGCGACGCGCTGTATGGGACTCGACAAGATACCACCTAGACCCTCTCGAGCACGGTGGCCATGCCCATCCCGCCCCCCACGCACAGTGTGGCCAGCGCGTGCTCGGCTCCGTTCTTCTGCATCAACTGCGCCGCCTTGCCGGTAATCCTCGCACCGCTGGCACCCAGAGGATGTCCGAGGGCGATTGCCCCGCCCTCAATGTTGACTTTGTCCTTGTCCAGTCCGAGTTCGCCTATCACCGCCAGCGACTGCGCGGCGAAGGCCTCGTTGAGTTCAATCAGGTCAATGTCGTCCAGAGTCAGGCCGGCCCGTTCCAGAGCCTTGCGAGATGCGGAGACGGGGCCGATGCCCATAATCTCGGGAGCGCACCCGGAGACAGCCGCGCTCACGATGCGGGCCATTGGCGCAAGGCCATGCTCTGCTGCGAACTCCTCGGAACAGACGAACACGAAGGCTGCGCCGTCGGTGAGAGGCGAGGATGTCCCTGCGGTGACTGTGCCATTGGCATCGAATGCCGGGCGCAGCTTCCCGAGAGCCTTAGAGTCGGTTCCCGGCCTGATGCAACCATCCTCCTCCACCATCCCGTCAGTGGTCTCGATGGGGACTATCTCATCGGCGAACGAGCCCGACTCGCGAGCAGTGGTGGCCCTCGCCTGACTCTCTATGGCGAACGCCTCCTGGGCTTCGCGGTCGATTCCGTGGATCTTAGAGAGGTTCTCCGCGGTGGTTCCCATCGAGGTCATCGCATCCTCGTCGAGTGTGGAGTTAGGCATTGGGTTGAACCCGGTCATGGGGAC
>JGI24817J26689_1000256_pt1 | contig 12665 bp, 9 predicted proteins | sample METZYME_3_300m_FD_26689 | JGI IMG/M metagenome (IMG submission 26689) | reverse complement strand
AACTGGAAATGCTGAAGTCAGATCGTTTAGACTGGGACCAGCAACAACAAATGGAAGAAACTCTAGCGCAAGTTCAAAAAGAAGCTGAAGCATTGAAAAAACTAACAGAATCAATGGAAGCAATAAATCAATCTGCGGAAAAGCATAGTCTTTTTTCAGATGATCTAATGCAGAAATTCAAAGAACTCCAAGAATTGGTAAATGAAATATTAAACCCGGAATTAATGATTGATATGGACGTACTCAAAGATGCGTTGGAAAAAATGGATATGAAAGATATTATGGATGCAATGGAAAAACTTTCATCTAATCTTGATCAAGTAGAACAACAACTTGACCGGTTCCTTGATATATTTCGCCGAATCAAAGCCGAACAAAAACTTGATGAAACAATACAAAGAATGAATCAATTGGTAGAACAGCAAAGAATTATAAATGAGAATATTCAAACTCTAGATGAACAAACAGATCCTACTGCAATTGCTCGACTAAGCCATGAAGAACAACGCAACAGAGAAGAGTTTTCAAATATTCGAGACGTAATGGAAGAAGCAGCCAAAGCAATGCGGGAGTTTGATCAAAAATCTGCTAATGCCTTGGAAAATCTTGAAAAAGACCACCTTACTAATCAAACAGAATCTAGTCTAAGCCAAACCGCTCGACAGTTACAAAAACAACGAATCCAGCAAGCTCAACAACAAAGTGCTCAATCTCTGGAAAACTTAGAAAAACTTCAATCCATGGTTACAGATATTCAGAACCAGTTTCAACATCAAACCACAATAGAAATGGCGGGAAAATTTCAGACAGTAATGCGTAATTTACTTGAACTGTCAAAACTGCAGGAATCCTTAGAACAAAGCACTAGAACAATGCCCAGAAATTCTCAAAGACTTGCTGCTTTGGCTGGGCAGCAGCAGTATGCTCAAGACCAGTTGATGAAAATCATGGCATCATTAATGGATTTATCAAAAGAAACTTTCGCAGTCACGCCACAGATGGGAAAAGGAATTGGGATGGCCAATGCCCAGATGGAAAAAGCCAAGAAAAAACTGACAGAACGTAATGGACGCGGAGCTGCAAATAGCCAGCAATCCGCTATGCAATCCTTAAACGAAGCTGCTTTAGCAGTATATCAAGGCATGAACCAAATGCAAGCATCGGGGTCAGCTAGCGGTTATGAACAATTCCTGCAGCGCATGCAAGAATTGTCTGGACAGCAACAGGGAATCAATAATCAGAGTATGCAATTAGCGCTTGGTCAGTTATCTGCCGCTACACAACAAAGTCTTATGCAACGTTTGCTGAAACAGCAACGACAAGTTCAAAAAGGTTTACAAAAATTAATGAATGAAACGAGGCAATCTGGTGAACAAGGGCTAGGCGACATGGGAGGTATTGCTGAAGATATCGATGAAGTGATCAAAAATTTTCAAAATCAAAGGTATCACCAACAAACAAAAGAACGCCAACAACGAATTCTCTCGCGAATGCTCGATAGTCAGAAATCATTGACGCAGCGGGGCTTTAAAGAAGAGAGAAAAGCAGAATCAGCCAATGAAATTGTCTATGAGGGCCCATCTGGATTACCTGTAGATTATGGTCAACGCAGAAGCCTGGCTATGGAAGCATTAAATCAATCATTGAAAGCAGGTTATTCCCGTGATTATCAAACCATGATTCGNCGTTATTTNAACGCACTTAGTCAATCAGAAAAACAAATAGTGCTGACAGATTCTACATTCAATGAATAAAGCAATTATCATAATCAGCTNTAGTATTCTTCTTGGGCAAATTACTGTAATGCCCCAAGGAAGAGATTTAATTCAGAACGCATTATTNATGGAGCGTAGAGGAGATATCGAGCGGGCTCGTACCTTTTACGAAGATATGCTTAGAGAAAACCCTGGGAATCGNCAGGCCTACCAACGCCTAAAAGAAATACTTAAACGGACTGGAGAACTAGATTCAGCAGCTCAATTAGTTGAAGTTTGGATCGNTCTGAACCCAAATGATCTACAAGCATATATAGAGCTCGGTGAAATAGTATTTTTAAAAAAAGATAAAATAAGGGCTGCCAAGATTTGGCATGATTTTGAAATAACATATGGTACTAATAAAAGTATTTACAGGATGTTGGTCCATACATTTAGTCGGCTTGGATTAACTGAAGAAATGGAAAGATTAGTAAAACGAGGTAGAAACAAATTAGGTCAAAAAGATATGCTGGCCCTAGATTTGGCAAATTATTACTACTCAAGGCAAACTTATGATCGAGCGATAGACGAATATTTAATCTATATCATAGAGCACCCGCAACAAGAAAAGCTTGTGACTGATCGTGTATTACTAATGAGTGACGATCCCGAAAATCATTTGCTAATAGAGAAGAAACTCATTTCTTCTCTTGAAAATAACCATTTGATTATCAATAAATTATTGGCAGGATATTATTTTAAGACTAGTCGCTACAATGAGGCACTAAATACCCATCGATCGATGGGACTNGATAACAACTCAGATTTTAATCGTTGGCTTTTACTTGCTGGGAATTTACGCAAGGAAAGCCAATATGATCTGTCTATCAAAGCTTACCAGGAACTTCTAGATCTTGAACTAGAGATACATCCAAAAATTATTGGNGAAGCATTATTAGGCCTGGGTAAAACATACGAAGATCAACTACTGCCTAATATTCGGAACAATTTATTAGTTGTTTTTTATCCCGATAATTTATTTTTCAAAAATGAATTTTTACAGATTTCTTCAAGATCTCGTGAATCACTCGAAAAAACATTTGAACTCTATAAAAGAGTTTTGCAAGAATTGCCTGCTTCATCATTCTCACCAAAGGCACATTTTCGACTTGGTGAAATTCAATTCAAGATCACGCGAGACTTTGATGGTGCCCGCGCATCATATTTATCCGCGTTGGCATCACGTCCGGATAATAATCTTCGGCAAAATATTCTACTTCGTATTGGAGATACTTTTATTGCAGAAGGAAATTTAATAGCTGCTCGCAACCATTTTAAAGTTCAACATCGAAATAATAATAACAGTATCAGCCCATTTACTATGAAAGAAATCCATTTAACATTTTTAACAGGAACAATTGACACAGCTAAAACTGTTCTGGATTCGGTGATCGTAAATTCTTTGCCGAACGATAAATATTTTAACGATTTAATGGAATTACAGGATATTATTGCGCAGCATTATACCTTTGGTAGTGAGACAGATAAAGAAGCGTTACTACAATATTCAATTACAGAAAGATTTTTGCAACAGTACAAGTTAGTAGAAGCCGCTGAAATGTTGGCCTTTATAAGGGAAAATTATCCGGATGTATCTATTTTGCCCACAGTGATGCTTAGAGAATGTCTATTAAGGTTATTGTTGGAAGATGTAAGCATATCGTTAAATATTGCAAAATTATTAGAAAAGACTATATTTGCTCCACAAGGAATCACAATTCAGGGTGAAATCAATGAACAGTTTTTTGGAGACATTGATGAAGCAATGAAATTTTATAATAATTTATTAGAATCCTACCCCATGTCCATGCTGGCTGAACCAGTGAGAATGCGAATGCGACAGTTGAAAAACACTGAGGAAAGCTAAATGAAACAATTGATAATCATCGTTAATATTTTTCTACAGCTTCTTGTGGCTGCAGATAAGCTGTTAATACCAATGGATCAAATCCAAAAGGATCATTTGAAGGCCTATGGAATAGCTTTTTGGANATTAGAAAAAAATATAAACATTGAGTGGTTGTTAAATTATCGTGGTGGCTCATTCCTAATAGATTATTATTCACCAATAGCACAAGAATGTAGAATACGCGGAGTGAGCTTTAATCGTATAACAGCTAATGGCGTTTTAGATATTTATACTGAAATCGAGCAAAATAATATGGATATTGTTCTTTTGGAAAAGGCGCCTAGAATCGCCATATATACTCCCCAAAATAAACANCCATGGGATGATGCTGTCACACTGGCTTTAACCTANGCGGAGGTGCCCTATAAAACACTNTGGGATGAAGAAGTATTCCAAGGTGAATTAGAAAAATATGATTGGNTACATCTCCATCATGAAGATTTTACTGGCCAATANGGTAAATTCTANNGGAATTATCACACTGCACAGTGGTACATTGAACAACAATCAAAATATGAAACCATGGCCAAAAACCTTGGTTTTCTTACAGTTCATGAGCAAAAGAAAGCTCTTTCTCGTTTGATCCGTGACTATGTGGGAAACGGTGGCTTCCTTTTTGCTATGTGTTCCGCCACTGACACCTATGATATTGCCTTAGCCGAAGATGGTATTGATGCTGCTCATCATGTTTTTGATGGAACACCTATCACATCAAATGTCAACTCAAAACTTGACTTTAAAAAAACTTTTGCATTCACCGATTTTTCGCTCATGACAGATCCAATGGTTTATGAATTTTCAGATATCGATTTCCCACCAAGTCATAACCCTATCACGCGNGGTGCTGAAGCTGATTATTTCACCTTATTCGAATTTTCTGCAAAATACGACCCTGTCCCAACGATGCTGACCCAAAACCATGTAACAGTTATCAAAGGATTTATGGGGCAGACTACCGGGTTTCACCGGGAGCGAATCAAAAAACACGTGGTATTAATGGGAGAAGATCCGGCCTCCCCCCAAGTAAAATACCTCCATGGGAATTTTGGTCAAGGCACATATACCTTCCTAGGCGGACATGATCCAGAAGATTATCAACATTTTGTTGGAGATCCACCAACCNATCTATCCTTACATAGAAATTCACCTGGGTACCGATTGATACTAAATAATATTCTTTTCCCTGCTGCAAGAAAAAAAGAACGAAAAACATGATGGATAGTTTTCATATCCATGAAGACAAGCTTGATGATGCATTTATGGTTTCCACGAACATACCAGAATTTGATGATCCTTATGAAATATCAGAATATTCAAAACGCCTGAATAGTACTGTTCACCTTATTTTGACGGCATATGATGATCATAATCCAATTGCCTTTAAAATTGGTTACCATAGACATTCTGATGGATCATTTTACACTTGGATGGGTGGAGTCCTACCAAATTATCGTAGAAAAGGTATTGCTAATAACCTGGCTGATCACCAGGAGGCCTGGGCAAAGAAAAAAAGTTATAACTCTATTAAAGTGCAAACCAGATCAAAACACAATGCAATGCTAACGCTCTTAATAAACCGTGGATTTCAAATAACCAATAGAAATGAAAAAATATCTAATTCTAATACCCACATTTGGATGAGTAAACCACTATAATATGTGGATTCAAAAAGAGATTTCTCTACCAGCTAAACCACGCGGTTTTCATTTAATCACAAACGATATACTGAATAGTATTCCGGTTACTAAAACGATCAAAAATGGGTTATTGCACGTATTTATAAAACATACATCTGCTTCTTTGACCATCAATGAAAATGCCGACCCAAGCGTACGGACAGATTTTGAATCCCATTTCAATCATATGGTGCCAGAAGATCAACTTTACTATACACATACTATGGAAGGGTCCGATGATATGCCTTCACATTTGAAATCATCCATACTAGGATCATCGATAAGTATTCCCATCACCGATGGACAACTCAATCTAGGAATTTGGCANGGTATATATTTATGCGAACACCGTAACCGTGGTGGTGGTCGCAGCGTCATAGTAACAATACATGGGGATGACTGTAGAAATTAGGTAGATAAAAGAAATTAAGACTTCCTCTTTNCTGNATTCCAGATCTTGTCCATTTCATCTAATGAGGATTCTTCAAGTGTTTTACCTCTTCTTTTTAGTTCTTTTTCAATCATTTTGAAACGATTTATAAATTTATTATTTGTTCTTCGAAGTGCATCTTCTGCAGGTATCCCCAGGAACCTTGCCAAATTAACCAATGCGAAGATAGTGTCTCCGATCTCTTCTTCTATGGATTCTTTATTATTTTCCTGCTGGGCCAATTTTATTTCCTCCAATTCTTCGTTCACCTTTTCCCATACAGATTCTATTTTCTCCCAATCGAAACCAACATAAGCCGCTTTTTCTTGCAATCGCTGTGCCCGAACCAATCCTGGTAAATTGACCGGTACACCATCTAACCGAGATTCGCGTTTCTTTTCTTTTTGTTTCTCTGCTTCCCAATTCTGCTTCGCATTAAAGGCAGCATCGGCTTTTGTATCCCCAAATACATGAGGATGACGTCGGACCAATTTTTCATTAACAATTTTTAGACTTTCATTGATGTTAAACCTCTCACTATCCGTTGCAATTGATGCTTGAAAAACAACGTGCAGCAATAAATCTCCTAATTCCTCCTTTAACACTTCCCAGTTTCTATCATCCACACTTTCTATGACTTCATAAGTTTCTTCCAGCAAATAAGGTAGCAGTGAAGCTGAAGTTTGCTCTCTATCCCAAGGACAACCATCCGGCGCTCTTAATCGTTCAACAATAGTAACAAGTTCTTCAAAGCGTTCACCTATTGATTTATTATTCATAACCTTAAATCAAATTATTCCAATCTACTTGTTGTAGATATTTATCCTCCAATGCTGTCATTTTATTTTTTTCATCATCCGTCTTATCTCGATGATCCAGTAAATGCAACCCGCCATGGATTATTAATCTTGCCAATTCCTTTGATAATGGTTCACCATATTTTTTAGCATTTTCAATAGCACGAGCTAGACTAATATATATTTCTCCTTCTATTTCAGGCTTANTATAATCGTTTATCCGGAAAGCAATGACATCTGTTAAATGATCATAATTGAAAAATTCAATTTTCAAACTGTTGAGTAATTTATCATCGCCGAAAATAACGTTTATTTTACTATCAACTACTGATTCAGTTTCCAAAACGGATATTAATATTTTTTTTGATTGTTTTGGATCAGGACCTTCAAGCGTCGGATCAATCTCAACACTTACATTGATCATACGCTGGCTGGTAATGAATCATCTTCTGGATATTCTATTCGAATATGATAGATACCACGTAGGACAGGGAGCATTCCTGTATTCCCATTTACAGTACCTTTTATTCGTGTTAAGTCATCAAGGGTAAGAGGGCATTCATCAAGTTGCCCATCAGCCACACGCCCCTTGATCACTTTATCAACCATAGCTTCGATTTTTATAATATCCCGATCCTTAATTGATCTAACAGCTGCTTCAACAGCTTCGCAGATCATAAGTATCCCTGTTTCTTTTGTATTCGGCTTTGGTCCTGGGTACCGAAAATTACTATCATCCACTTTGTCTGGATCTTTTGCCTGCTCTAATGCCATCCTATAAAAATATTCTACTCGTGATGTACCGTGATGCATCGGGATAAAGTCACTAACGATATTTGGTAAACCATATTCATTAGCAAGTTTGAGCCCGGAATCAACATGTTTACGAATGATTTTCGCGCTCATAACTGGGGTTAGTGTATCATGCTTGTTCTCACCCATGAACTGATTCTCTATATAATATTCAGGGCGTTCCATTTTTCCAAGATCATGATAATAAGCTCCAACTCGGCAGAGCAGTGACCTCGCCTTAATGGCATCGGCACACGCTTCGGCAAGATTACCGACAACTACGCTGTGGTTGAATGTACCATTTGCTTCTTGCTGTAAACGTTTCAGCAACGGGTGATTGAAATCAAGCAATTCAATTAATGCTAAGTCAGTTGTTATACCAAATGAAACTTCCAGTATTATAATGAATCCATAAGTAATAATCGGAGCGAAAATGCTATTAACAATCAAAAAAGTCAGGTCAATGCCCATGGTATTCAACTCATGTCCCATATACAGACCATGGCCAAATACAGAAATTAAACTTGCACCAGTTAGAGCAAATATAGCTGTAATAAACTTGCTTCTTGTTCGGATACGACGAACAGTATATATAGCAACGGATGAAGTGAATAGACCGGTTACAATAAACTCTAGATTATTGCCAATCATAATACCAACTAGCAGGACGATAGAAGTAGTTCCCATGAATCCAATACGAGCATCGAATAGAATTGTGAGGAGCATTGCAGCTACGGCTACCGGTATCAAGAACTCTGAAAATCCAAGTTGATAAACAAATAGATTTGCTATAACCACTTCAAATACATAGATCAATCCAATAACTAAAACCATACGCCATTTTTGAAAGACATAGGATCTATATGTTAAAAGAAATGTAAAGAAAAAAGAGACGAGAATACCGATAACAAATAAACGACCGAGGTACGTTATGAAAGATTCTTTCAGACCAAGTGTGCGGTTCTCTTTGCTAATTTCAATCGCTAGTGAACGTAGTTTTTGCAGATCTTCTTGATTAATACGTTGATTTGCATTTACAATCATTTCATCTTTCAATACGATGCCTTGACTACGCGGGATCCTGTCTTGCCGTGCTTTCTGCCGACGCTCCGTGGTTTCCTTATCATAAACCAAATTGGGTTTCATGAACTCAATAATTAGGTCATACCCCAAATCGCGACGCACATCTGTTTCATCGCTGTAAAGTTTAGTAATATCTACTCTGGCTTCAGTCCAGGCCTGATTCAGATCGTTCAATTCATCTGGTTTAAATAGTGTTGGAATATCTCCCTGATCCACTGCTAAATCGATACTGATGACTTTTGACTTTTGTATATCTAGGATTCCTATGGCCCAACGATTACGACATATTTGTAAAATTTCATTTTCAAAATCTTGTAAAGAATATTCAGCACCTCCCTGTGTTACAGGTTTTAGGAATAAATTCCAGTCGGCTTTATCTCTAGCGAAAGAATAGCTGTTGTAGAATGTGTTCACCTGTTCCGCAAGGTGGGTGCTGTCTGCAGTCGCCATCGATTTCGCTTCCTGAAATTTCTCAGTGTAACGATAATCATATTCCAAATTTCTGGAGTGAAGTAAATCCCTATTAGCTGTACGAATATCCTTAATTAAAATGAAAAATTCTGCTAATTCGGATGACTGTTCATCAACAACATCTTGTTTTCTGCTAAATATAAAGGGTTCTGACTTTAACGCTTCGCTCAAATCGGCTTCAAGTTTTTCTTCCGATTTAAGTATTGGGTAATTAAACGGTGCAATAATTGGTTCACGAGCGATGTCATCTATATTGTAACTGTATTGTAACGAACGGCCGCTCTGGAAAAATAACGATAAAATAACAGTTAGGCCTATGAGTATAATTATCTGTGTCCAGTTCTCTCTAAAAAATTCTTCAAATCTATTTAGAATTGATTGATTGTAGTTTGTGCTTTTCAAACTACATCCTCTATTGTTTTCAATATTTCCCTGGAAATAATCAAGCGCTGGATCTCACTCGTGCCCTCGCCAATTTCAAGTATCTTTGCATCCCTAAAATAGCGCTCTACATCATAGTCTTTTACATAGCCATAGCCACCATGAACTTGAATAGCATCCGTCGTAGTTTTCATNGCCACTTCGCTAGCAAATAACTTTGCCATGGCAGCTTCTTTAACGATATCTAATCCTTGATCTTTTTTCCAAGCAGCATGAAATGTAAGTAGTTTCGCAGCCTCAATCTGAGTGGCCATATCCGCTAACTTGAAACTAACAGGTTGGAATTGGTGTATCTTCTTTCCAAAAGCGGAGCGTTCCTTAGAATAGCGTAATGATTTCTCATATGCGCCTTGAGCAGTTCCAATTGCCAGTGCGGCAACAGATATGCGACCAATTGTGAGTGTCTTTAGGAACATTTTGAAACCCTCGGTTGGTTCAGCAATCATATTAGCTTGAGGCACTGCCATATCTTCAAAAAACATCTGTCGTGTATCACTAGCTTTCCAACCCATTTTTTTTTCTGGTGGCCCAATAGTTAATCCTTCTATATCCGTCGGCACGATAAATGCACCTATACCCTTATTTACACCATTTTCAATTATCTGCGTCGTAAAACATAAAATACCAGCTACACCAGCATTCGTTATAAATATTTTTCCTCCATTTACTATGTAATCGTCCCCATTTTTCTCGGCAATTGTCTTCGTTGATCCAGCATCACTTCCTGCGTTTGGTTCTGTTAAACCAAATGCGCCTAGCATTTTACCTGAGGCCAGTCTGGGGACATATTCTTTTTTCTGTTCTTCGGACCCTGAAAGAACTATAGGTATTGTGCCTAAGGATGTGTGGGCTGCCACAGTAATCGCTACTGAGGCGTCAGCTTTTGCTAATTCCATAATTGCTGCTGCATAGGCCACAGTGTCCATACCGGCACCACCGTACTGCTCAGGAACCGGAATTCCCATCAGCCCTAAATCTCCCATCTTGGTGATTATATCCTTAGGAAAACGACTTTCGTGGTCTAATTTTCTANCAACGGGTTCAATTTCGGATCTTGCAAAGTCAGCTACCATATTTACTAACATGGTGTGTTCTTCTGAAAAGAAAAGTTTATCCATTTTTAGTTAATAAATATCCAATAGTGAAAATTACGACTATTTACCAGGGTATTACCAACGGATAGCCGAAGATGCCCAGGTAAATCCTGCTCCAAATGCGGCTAGGATAATAATATCATCAGGACCGTATAATCCTTTATCACGCGCATCACACATGGCAATTGGAATTGATGCTGCAGTGGTGTTGCCATAATATTTGATATTGCTGAAAATCTTATCCATCCCTATGCCCATGCGCCTTGCTACTGCTTCACTGATACGATTATTGGCCTGATGTGGTATTATTTGGGCAACATCATCCATAGTTAAATTATTTTTATCAAGAGCCTCTTGAATGACCTGGGGAAATCTTACAATAGCATTTTTAAACACTTCTCGGCCATTCATGTAGGGAAGATGTTTACCTTCATCTAATATGCTTTTTGAGAGACGGGGATTATTTGAAGTACCGGGTGCCTCACACCACAGTTCCTTAATATATTTCCCATCAGAATGTAAATGGGTAGATAAAATACCTGTTTCATTATTACTTGTTTGTAGGACCGCGGCACCCGCACCATCAGCAAATAAAACAGAAATGTTCCGACCCTCATCAGATAGATCCAAAGCTGTGGATTGTACTTCGGCCCCTACTATCAAAATCGTTTTGTATTGATCGGTTCGAATAAATTGATCACCAATAGAAAGCGCATAAATAAAAGCTGAGCAAGCAGCTTTAATATCAAAAGCGCCTATTTTTCCCATCCCGAGGGTATGCTGCAACTGGTTGCTTATACCGGGAAAGAAATAATCTGACGTGAGGGTAGCGCATATAATTAGCTCAATGTCAGCTGCAGTTATGCCAGCATCTTTCATGGCATTTTTTGCTGCTTCGATAGCTAATATAGAAGCGTTACTTTCTTCTTCTACCCAGTGCCGCTCAGTGATACCAGATCTTTCTTTGATCCATTCATCACTGGTATTCATTATTTTTTCCAGATCTTGATTGGTCACTACTCTTTCGGGTACATGAAATCCTATTCCTGTAATTTTTGCACGATTCATATACTATTAGCCTGTTTAATATCCCTTAAATTTAGTTGAATAGTACTTTTTCCTCGCCATTCATTCACCTCTACCACAAACGCTAAATCAACTGAATTACCTTTAATCAAATCTTCATAATGTTCAGATAAATTAAACCCAATTGCTGGGAAAGAAGTCCGTTCCTGTTTTACCCTGAACCGGATATGATTACCATTGCCAATTATACGAGGATTTCCAACGACTTTAAGGTTTCTTGCTGCAAATTTAGGCCGCATGTTTCCAGGTCCATAAGGGCCTAATAATTCCAGAAAACGCATGAATCTACTATTAATATCATTAAGCTGTATTTCTGCATCAAGCTTCAGTCTAGGTTCCATGTCCTCCTCGCTAAGGTTTGATTCAGCAAAGCTAAGAAATGCTTTCTTAAAATCCTCGAATTTTCCATCTGATAGCGTCAATCCGGCGGCCATTGGATGACCACCATAATTCATTAAATGATCACTTGCTTCTGTTAATGCGTCGTACAAATCGAACCCAGTTATACTTCGCGCCGAACCCTTACCAATTCCGTCATTATCAATAGCTATAATTACTGTTGGCCGGTGAAATTCTTCCTTAATCCGCGACGCAACTATTCCAATTACACCTGGGTGCCAGCCATATTCGGCCAGCACAATGGCCCGATCCCGGGAGAGATCCGATTCTGCATTGGCTTTCAGCAAGGCCTCATTAACAACTTTTTCTTGAATATCCTGACGACGGCGATTTTCTTCATCAAGGTTGTCGGCTAGATTAGCTGCTAAAGATTTATTTTTTGTGGTTAGTATCTCAACAGACCTGTTCGCATCGCCTAACCGCCCAGCAGCATTTATTTTTGGTGACACACCAAATACAAGATTGCCAACAGCAATATCCCGGTCTAATAAACCGGATGTTTTCAAGATCGCCCTCAGTCCTGGGCGAGGATCATCATTTATTAATTCTAAACCTTTGGATACAATCACACGATTTTCATCTAATATGGGTACCATATCAGCGGAAGTACCTAAAGTAGCCAGATCCAGCAAAGATAATAAATCAGTTAATGGCCAATTTAATTTTTTACCAACTCCACAAGCTAACTTAAACGCGACCCCGGCTCCGCAAAGTCCTTTGAATGGGTAAT